>Ga0316217_10001270_pt1 | contig 33577 bp, 16 predicted proteins | sample 1anoAmetaG_FD_203633 | JGI IMG/M metagenome (GOLD analysis project Ga0316217, IMG submission 203633) | Freshwater microbial communities from Trout Bog Lake, Wisconsin, USA - 1anoA | ecosystem: Environmental > Aquatic > Freshwater > Lake > Hypolimnion/Profundal zone | place: USA: Wisconsin...
ACGGCGGCGAGGACTATTAAGCCTTCCGTCCACGTATAACCCCTGCAAATGTAGAGAGCCCGGACCAGAATGGTCCGGGCTCTTTTTCTTTTGGCGCCGCTGGTGTCCGCTGCCGATATGTTATAATCACCAGAGGTGTATTATGTCGGCCTTGTCCATTCCTGTTGATCGCCACCAGCTTGGCGAGTTCTGCCGCAAATGGGGCGTGCGGGAACTCTCGCTGTTTGGTTCGGTGCTGCGCGAAGATTTCCGGACCGATAGCGACGTGGATGTGCTGGTAACCTTTGAAGACGGCAAAACGTTGACCCTCGATTCGTATGCGGATATGACCGCCGAACTCTCCGGCATGTTTGAGGGCCGAGCGATCGACCTTGTCGAAACCCGGCGCCTCGCTGACCCCTACCGGCGCCATGAAATCATGCGAACCCGTGAGACCATTTATGCATGTTGACCCTTCGTGGGTCTTCGCGCCTTCGTGGCTTCGTGTTTATGTTCGCCGCGCACCGCGCGTCTCAGGCGTCCTTACCCGGCGGCGGGCTGGGCGGGCGCTTGAGCGGATCGCTGCCCCCCTCCTTTTCCGCCTTGCCTTCGCCGGTCATTTTCAGCAGGGTTTCCGGCAGTTCCACGCCGCCGATGTCTTTCATCACCTGCATCATCGGCGGCAGGGTCCGGGCCATGGATTGCAGAAAATTGCCGGTGGCGCTGGTGCCTTTTTCCGCACCGCTGCCATGGCTGCCGCCGCCTTCCCACACCACGATCTTGTCGAACTTGATATTGGAGATCGCCCGCGCTGAAGTCTCCGCCAGCTTGTCGAGGTGTTCGAGCATCAACAGTTGGAACGCCTGTTGTGAACCGCCGCAGGCCGCCACAATCGCCTTAAGGCCTTCACCCTTTTTGGCCAGGATTTCGTACTGCCCGCGGGCCTCGGCTTCCAGCTTGGCAAAGATGGCCGAGGCTTCGCCCACCGCCTCGATGCGCCGTTTCTCGGCGGCGGCTTCGGCTTCGACAATGGTCTTGGCCTTTTCCGCCTTGGCCGGGGCTTCCACCGCGGCACGCCGTTCGGCTTCCACCTTTTCGGCTTCCGCCAACGCCGCCTTGGCCATGGCATGGTTCTGCGCTTCCAGCACCGCCGCCTCGGCCTCGCGCTTCTTGGTTTCGCCAATTTGATACGATTCGGCCTGGGCCACCTGCAACGTCGCCTTGGCCTGGGCCACCTTGGCCTGCGCGGCCGCTTCGCCGGCAATGGCGGTGGCATCGGCGTTGGCCACGTTCACACGCATCGCCTGCTCGGCCGTCTTGATCTGCGACTCACGGGCATAGGCCGCACTTTGTTCGGCGATCTTGCGGTCGCGATCCAGTTCGGCCAGGCGCACCGCCTGATCGCGCGCCGCGGTTTGCTCGCCGATCTGCTGGTCCTTGTTCAAATCCGCAATCTTGACCGCCTGCTGACGCTGGGCATCGCGAATGCCGATTTCCTTGAGCTGCATGGCATTGGCCACTTCAATGGCTTTTTCCCGATCAGCCCCAGCCACGCCGATGGCTCCAAGCTTCTCCTGCTGGGCCACATCAATCAACGCCTGCTGCACCGCCTGCGAGGCGGCCTTCTTGCCGATGGCCGCGATATAACCCGACTCGTCCGTGATATCCGTGATGTTCACGTTGATCAGCACCAGGCCGATCTTGCGCAATTCCGGCTCCAGCGAATGCTGGATGTTCGTCAGGAACTGCTCGCGATGCCGGTTGATCTGGTCGATGCTCATCGACGCGATCACCTGGCGCAACTGGCCGAAAATAATATGCTCGGCCTGGCCGCGCATTTCATTGGCGGACAGTCCCAGCAGGCGAATGGCGGCATTGGTCATCAGTTCCGGTTCGGTGCCCACCGCCACGGTAAAGACGCTCGGCACGTTGACCCGGATGTTCTCAATCGACAGGGCGCCCTTAAGATTGGCCTCGATCTGAAATGGATCGAGCGACAACCAGGAATGCTCCTGCACCAGCGGCATAACGAACGCCGCCCCGCCGTGGATGCAGCGGGCCGTGTTGCCCGCGCCCACCTTGCCGTAAATCACCAGGATGCGGTTGCTGGGGCAGCGTTTGAAGCGGCGCACCAGCAGCATCAAAAAGCTCAGGAATAGAAAACCGACAAACACCACCAGCACCGCCCACCAGAACGTGGGCGAAACATGCAGATCCATCGGGTCCAGGGCCGCCAATGCGCTCATGAGGGTATCTCCAGTTCCGGCGCCGCAGTAACCTCCACCGTGTCACTGCCGACGACCTTGATGACCACTACTTTAGTGCCCGCCGGCAGCGCCCGATCCGGTGTGAGCGCTTCATATTCCACCGTGCGGTTTTGCAAACTCAGCGTCACCTTGCCGGTGCCGCCCTTCTGGGCCGGAATCGGCAGGTAAACCGTGCCGGTCTGGCCGAGGGCCTTTTGTATGTGCACGGTGCCGTCATCTTCGAGCTTGTGCATGAAGTGCGTCAGCGCCGCCACCAGCAGCATCGTGCCGGTGGCACAAAATACCGCAAAGCCCAACGCAGTGGGCGATGTCATGGCGCTGCCCTCGGCGGCCAGGCCTCCCAGGCCAAAGGATGTCAACGCCGCGACCATGGCCCGAAAACTGATCATCCCAAAGAGCCAGGAAGAAGATGCACCGTCGGTGGCGCCCCCACCATGATGCATATCGAAGCTATGGGCATCAACATCATGCCCGCCGCCAAAGCCCAGCAGGCTCAGCAGAAACTGGAGGACAAACATCGTCCCGCCAACCACCGCACAAATCGTAAAAAACAGTGTCATGGGGGCCAATGATCCAGCGCCGGCCGCGGGTGGTCAAGTGGCTTTCCCAAGATTGAGTTCCGCCGGCGCCAGCAGCCCGCCACTGAGCACAATCTTGATGCCTTGATCGACCGTCAGGTCGGTGTTACGCACGTCCGATTCCGGGAACATCTGAAAGAAGCCGCTGGTGGGGTTGGGGGTCATTGGTATAAAGGTGCAGACCAGCCGCCCCCCGTTGCCATCCGTAACGGTATTGGTGACAAACCCGATGGTCCACGTGCCGCGCCGCGGAAATTCGACCAGCACCACGCGCTGGAACCCCTGTCCGCCGCCGCCTCGCCGGAATACGGCCATCACCTGCTTGGTCGTGCCGTAAATACCTTTGATCAGCGGCAGGTTTTCGATGAATTGATCCGCCGCCGCCAGGATGCCGCGCCCCACCGTGAAAATGGAGAGCACCCCGAGCACATACACGATCACCAGCGTAATGATCAGGGCCAGGATCCACTGCCCGGCGATCACCAGCGAAGCCGGCGGCTCGACCCACAGCAACTTGAGCAAGGGCACGATGATCAGGCTGGCCAGCGGCTTGGTGGGCCCGGTGAGAAAGTTGACGATAAGCGAAAAAACAAAGATGGTGATAAACAGCGGGATCAGCGTGATCAGCCCGGCAAACATCGCGGAGCGCAGATGGTGCTTGGCCTGGCTTAAACGCGAAAGCGGCGGGGGTAACGGTTCGGAAGGCGTGCCCTTGGCCCCAGGGGGCAAGGAAGGAGGTGAAGGGGATGAAAAGGGTACTGGGGAAGTGGGTCCTTGGGTCATATGTAATACATCTGCCCACCGCGTGTGCTTTGCGCCACGTGGTCGGTCAGCTCCGCCAAAGTTGTTGTGGTGAGCACCGTACGCAGCGCTCCGGAAAGACGTGATTGTACCAGCCGGATGGCTACTTCGCCGGGTTTTTCATTGGGCAGTGGCGGTTCCTCGTCATCCACGAGTTTCTTGCCTTCCAGCCGGCCGACAATTTCGCCCAGCAGAATATCCTTGGGGTGGCGTGCCAGGCGGTAGCCGCCGGTGGCGCCAATGCGCGAAATCAGGAACTTCCCGCGCGTCAGGGCCGAGAGAATGGATTCCAGAAATTTGGTAGGCAAGGCCTCGCGGGCGGCGAGTTCCTTGGTCTGCAAGTAGCCGCGTTCATAGGCATCGGCCAGGCATATCAAGGCTCGCAGGCCATACTGTGTGCGTTTAGAAAGCTGCATCTACATCGTCCCTCAATAATGTAGGTAATCTTACGGGAGTCGCGGGCAACTGGCAACGGGAAAAGAAGAACGCCCTGGACTATTCAGCGGTCCAACATGAATTGATTTTACTTATCGCCTATAGGCGTTACTATAAAGAGCAAGAGGCACGTCATATACGTTCGCGGGTAAGGGCTCAGGCCAAAGGCCGAAAATACCCAATTGCGAACCATTGACGAATCTTCCAGGCGGTGCCGCCGGAGAGTGCCTCCAGTGGGAAACCGTTTTAGTCAATTAGAGAAAGGTACTCGCATGGCCAAGAATCTCGTCACCAAAATCCTTGAAGCCCACCTCGTCGATGGCAAACTGGAACCGGGCGGCGAAATTGGAATTCGCATCGATCAAACCCTCACCCAGGATGCCACCGGCACCATGGCGTTCCTGCAATTCGAGGCCATGGGCATTCCGCGGGTCAAGACCGAACTGTCCGTCTCCTACGTCGATCACAACATGGCCATGAATGGGCCGGAGAATCACAACGATCACCTGTATCTGCAGTCCGTCGCGACCAAGGTTGGGGCGTTCCACAGCCGCCCGGGCAACGGCATTTGCCACCAGGTGCACCTGGAACGCTTTGGCGCACCGGGCAAGACCCTCATCGGCTCCGATTCGCACACCCCCACCGGCGGCGGCATCGGCATGATCGCCATCGGTGCCGGCGGCCTGGATGTCGCCGTGGCCATGGGCGGCGGCGCGTTCTATATCCCGGTGCCCAAGGTCATCGGCATCAAACTCACCGGCAGCCTGCGCCACCCGGTCGCGGCCAAGGATGTCATCTTCCGCGTGCTCTCGATCCTGACGACCAAGGGCAACGTCGGCTGCATTATTGAGTACCATGGCGAAGGCGTAAAATCGCTGGGCGTACCGGAACGCTCCACCATCACCAACATGGGCGCCGAAGTGGGCGTGACCTGCTCGGTCTTCCCCGCAGATGATGTAACACTGGCCTACATGAAGGCCCAAAGCCGGGGACGCAAGTGGAAAGCCCTGGCCGCCGATGAAGGCGCCGGCTACGACCGGATCACCAAGAAACTCAAAGTGGCCGACGCCGCCGACGCCCAGGTGCTCGAGAATATCAAGAAATACGCCAAGAACGTGGAGGTTGGCACCCCCGATGCCGCCGGCGTGACCGCCGTCTCGTTCGATCTGATCGAGATCAACCTCGACGAACTTGAGCCGCTGGCGGCCTGCCCCAGCAGTCCGGATAACATCAAGAGCGTCCGCGAACTCGCCGGCACCAAGGTGGACCAGGTGCTGGTCGGTTCGTGCACCAATTCCAGCTATCACGACCTGATGACAGTCGCCAGCATGCTCAAGGACCGCTACGTGCATCCGCAGGTGGAACTGGGCGTGGCCCCCGGCAGCCGGCAGGTGTTCAACACCATCGCCCGCAACGGGGCCCTGGCGGACTTCATTAACAGCGGCGCCCGCGTGCTCGAAAGCGCCTGCGGGGCGTGCATTGGCCAGGGCCAGTCGCCGGGCGATAAACGCGTGAGCGCCCGCACCTTCAACCGCAACTTCAAGGGGCGCTCGGGCACCAAGGATGATTTTGTCTACCTGGTTTCGCCCGAGACCGCCGTGGCCTGTGCGCTCACCGGCGAGTTTACCGACCCGCGCGACCTGCCGGCCAGGATCGGCAAGGCGTGGGATACCATTGTGTATCCGAAGAAGTTTGCCGTCGACGACGGCATGGTCCTGCCGCCGGTGCCCGCGGCCGACGCCGCCAGCGCCCCGATCATCCGCGGCTCCACCATCGGCGCCCCCCCGCCGTGCGAGACCTTCCCCACCAATATCGATGGCATCGTAACCATCAAAGTCGGCGATAAGATCACCACCGACCACATTTCGCCCGCCGGCACGTGGCTCAAGTACCGCTCCAATATTCCCAAGTATGCCGAAGCGGTCTTCGATATTTTCAGCGAGGCCGGCAAGGCCAAGTTCTGGGAGCGTACCCTGGCGGTCAAGGAATCCGGCAAGCAGGCGATCATCGTCGGCGGCGATTCGTATGGCCAGGGCTCCTCGCGCGAACATGCCGCCATCTGCCCGCTCTACCTGGGCGTGCGCGTCGTGATTGCCAAGGCCTTTGAACGCATCCACTTTGCCAACCTGATCAACTTCGGCATCCTGCCGCTGGTGTTCGCCAATGCCGCGGATTACGACGCCATCGGCGGCCAGCTTTCGGGCAATGGTGATGCGCTGGTCATCGAGGATGTCAACGGACAGATCCGCGCCGCCAAGGACAACGGCGGGATCATCACCGTGAAGAACACGACGCGGGGCACCAGCTTCCAAACGAAGTTAAACATCTCCGAACGCCAGCGCACGTTGCTGCTGGCCGGCGGTTTGCTCACGTACACCAAGTCCTGCGGCGCCGCCAAAGCCGAGGCCCCGGCGGCATAACCACGAGCCTGGGCAATGGCATTTAACCCACGCCCATGGATCGCAATCCATGGGCCAATGTGCGTTCAAGTCCGCTGTTTGTCGTACCGCCTTTAGGCGGCGATGGAGTTTGAACCCACGCGCACCGCCTGAAGGCAGTACTACGAACGACTGGCCCCGTTGCCGGGTGCCATGCCTAGTGGGGCAGGGGCCCCGCTAGGCATGTTCGCGAAGGATCCCATGGTTGCCGCCTCCACATTATCTGATCTCCAACTCCTGGGCCTGACCCTGCCGGAATACGCCCAGGCCATCGGCACCCACCGGCAGGCGGCGCGCCCGCGCTACCGCGCCATGCTGCGCACCGGTGCCGAGCTGCAATTGCCCACCCCCACCCGCGTGCAGGTCGAAGAAGGCACCACCAAGTTCTGCCTGCCCGCCGGAACCGCCGCCCTGGAGACCGAATCGGTCATCATCCCCATGAAGAATTACGGCGGCCGCGTCTGGCACACCCTCTGCGTCTCTTCCCAGGTGGGCTGCCGCATGGGCTGCACCTTCTGCCAGACCGGGCGCATGGGATTGCTCCAGAATCTGACCGCCGGCGAAATTGTGCGCCAGCGCCTGGTGGCGCGGCAGTTCATGGGTCCCTATACCGACGACGGGCGCTATTTCAGCGATGGCATCCAGAACATTGTCTTCATGGGTATGGGCGAGCCGCTGGATAATTTTGACCAGGTGATCCAGGCGATCCGCGTGCTCAACGATCCGGCCGGCCTCGATTTCCCACACGCCCAGATCACCGTAAGCACCGTCGGCCGGATCGACGGCATCCGCAAACTCGCGGCCTTGAACTGGATAAACCTGCGCCTGGCAATCTCGCTTAATGCCGCCCATGATGCCCTGCGGAACGAGCTGATGCCCATCAACCGCGGCATGCCGCTGGCGGATTTGCAGCGGGCCCTGCTCGAATACCCGCTGGCACGCAAAGGCCGCATCCTGATCGAGTACGTGCTGCTCAAGGACGTCAACGATTCCCTGGCCGATGCCGATGCCGTCGCCCGCTGGTGTAAGCCGCTGCCGTGCATCGTCAATCTGATCCCCTACAACCCGCAGCACCAGGCGGTCTTTGCGACACCGGATGACGAGCGCATCGGGGCGTTTTTGTTTCGGCTTAAGGACCAGGGCATCTTCGTCAAACGCCGCGTCACCCACGGCCGGGATTTAATGGGCGCCTGCGGCCAGTTGGGCAATCCGGAAGTACGGCGCGGGGCGGCGCCGGGGAATGGTTAATTAAACGTGGTACGCAACGGGCCATCGCAGGATAAAACCGGCCGTGAGCCTGAAGGGCTCGAATAGGATAGCCGGGGGTAGAGCGTAGCACCGTGCAACGGTGCGCAGCGCCGCCCCTCCCCCACGCCCATGGATCGCAATCCATGCGGCCAATGTGCGCCCGCCATGCAACGCCCGCGCCCCTATCTCCGTTCGGCACCGGTCCACCGCGCACGGGGGACCGGTGCCGAACGCCAATCACACTGCCGCCAATCCCACACGCGTCACACGATCGTTTAGCGCCGTCGCACCGCGACGCCCACGACCACGCATTCTTACCAACCAATGCCCCAATGGCTCGATGACCCGATCACCCGATGGCCCGATCAACTGATGTTGTACTCCGTCATGTATTCCGGCACCGTCAAAAACACGCTGATGATGTCCGGCTGCAAAATGCCGGGTGCCATGCCCAGTGGGGGGGGCCCCGCTGGGCATGCTCGCGGGCAAGGCAGAAACGCCAACCGATATTGTACTCCGTCATGTATTCCGGCACGGTCAAAAACACGCTGATGATGTCCGGCTGCGAAATGCCGGGTGCCATGCCCAGTGGGGCGGGGGGCCCCGCTGGGCATGCTCGCGGGCAAGACAGAAACGTCAACTGATGTTGTATTCCGCCATATACTCCGGCACGGTCAGGAATACGCTGATGATGTTCGGCTGCGAGATGCCATTGGCCAGCGCCGCCTTCCAGTCCGCCAGCCCGCCCGGATCCGGCGCCCGGTGCATGTACTTTTGATAGAACCCGGTAATGATGTCGGTACGGTTTTCGTCCGAGTTCAGGAATCCGCCCGCCACCTGGGCGGTGCTTTCCTGATGGTTGTCCAGCAGGCTCACCCACGCCGCCAGCCCGCCCGTATCCGGGGCGCGACTCAGAAAGCTCTGATACAGCGCCGTAACAAACGTTGTATTGGTCCCGCCGGTATCCGCAAAGTATTCCGGGGAGCCCAAAATGCCCGAGCGTATCTGCTCCGCGTTATACCCACCCTGCATCAGGTTCACCCAGTCATTAAGCCCCCCGGGATCCGAATGCCGCCCCAGGTACTCCACATAAAAGGCATCCACCACATCCCCATCGTACTCGCGGCTGGACGTAATCGCCGTGGCCACATCCTGATAGGAATAGGTACCACCGTCTAGCAGCGCCGTCCAGTCATGAAGCCCACCCGGATCTGCATCACGATGGAACAAATCGTTATACAACTGGTTCACATACCGCTGATGGGAACTGCCGACATACTCCACAAACACCGTCGAAGTGCTCGTCGCGTCGCTGGCATCGCCGGAATATTGGGCCGTGAGGCGGCGGTTGCCGACGATCAGCGTGCTGGTGGTGAAACTGGCCACACCATTGGTCAGCGCCACCGGCCCGGATATGGCGTTGGCCCCATCGAAGAACGTCACCGTGCCCGTCGGGCTTCCGGCCCCCGGCTCTGCCGGGCTTACCGTCGCCGTCAAGGTCAGCGCCACGCCAGTCGTCGGGCTGCTGTCCGGGCCCACCAAGACCGTGATAGTAGATCCGGGGTTGACCTGCTGGATAACCGTGGCCGAAGCGGCGTTGTAATCGGTGGTGGCGGCGGCCATGACGCTTAAGGTTTGCGCACCGGCATCCAATACCGTGCCGGCGGCCGGGCTGTAGGTCAGGGCACCCGGTGCGCTGCCACCGCTAACGCCGGCCACGGTGGCATCAAGCTCTGTGCCGTCCAGAGCCATGCCGTAGGTAATGGGCGCCGGGGCATTCCAGGTGATCGTCTGGTCGGCCCTGCCAATCGTCAGCGTACCGGGCGTGGGAGTCCAGGAGTAGTTGCCAAGCTTGCTGTTGGGATCCTCCAGCGCCGCGGTGATGGGATAGTTGCCGACATCGCTGAACTGTGTGGCATTCGTGGTGTAGGCGGCGGTGATGCCATCGCCCGTGACCACGCCGGTGAGGATACCGGTCAAGGTCGGAATCGGCTGGCCATAGACCTTGGTCTGGCTGTCCGCGGTGATCGTCAAGGCCGCTGGCGTAACCGTCAGGGCGCCATCCACGTAGCTGATCGTGTAGTCACTATCCACCGCACTACTGGCGGTAATGGTGTACGGACTGCCAGCCACATGACTGGATGCCGTTGCGGTGGTGCTCAAGGTTGCAGCCGTCGTCAGGCTGACGGCCGTATCGCCGTTGACCAGGCCCGCGTAGCTGGCCGTCAGCGTCGGCACTGCCGCGCCGTATTCCTTCGTCTGGTTGTCGACCGTGATCGTCAGGCCTACCGGCGTGACCGTCATGGCGCCATCCACATAGCTGATCGTGTAGTCGCTATCCACCGCGCCACCGGCGGTGATGGTGTACGGACTACCAGCCACGTGGCTGGCCACCGTTGCGGTGGTGTTCAAGGCGGGAGCCGTCGTCAGGCTGGCGGCCGTATCGCCGTTGACCAAGCCCGCATAGCTGACCGTCAGCGTCGGCAACGCCGCACCATAGACCTTGGTCTGGTTGTCGGCCGTGATCGTCAGGCCTACCGGCGTAACCGTCAGGGTGCCATCCACGTAGCTGATCGTGTAGTCACTATCCACCGCACCACTGGCGGTGATGGTGTATGGGCTGCCGGCAACGTGGCTGCCCGCCGTCGCGGTGGTGTTCAAGGCGGGAGCGGTCGGCAGACTGGAGGCGGTATCACCGTTAACCAGACCCGTGTAGCTAGTCGTCAGGGTCGGCAACGCCGCACCGTAAGCCTTAGCCTGGTTATCGGCAGTGATCGTCAGGGCCACCGGCGTAACCGTCAGAGCGCCATCGACATAGCTGATCGTGTAATCACTATCCACCGCACCCGAAGCCGTGATGGTGTACGGACTGCCGGCCACATGGCTGGCCGCCGTCGCGGTGGTGTTCAAGGCTGGACCAGTCGTCAGGCTGACGGCCGTATCGCCGTTAGCCAGGCCCGTATAGCTGGCCGTCAAGGTCGGCAACGCCGCACCGTAAGCCTTAGTCTGGTTATCGGCAGTGATCGTCAGGCCTACCGGCGTGACCGTCAGGGCGCCATCGACATAGCTGATCGTGTAGTCACTATCCACCGCACCACTGGCGGTAATGGTGTACGGACTGTCGGCCACGTGGCTGGCCGCCGTCGCGGTGGTGCTCAAGGTGGCAGCAGTCGGCAGACTCGCGGCCGTATCGCCATTGACCAGGCCCGCATAGCTGGCGGTCAAAGTCGGCAACGCCGCACCGTAAGCCTTGGTCTGGCTGTTAGCGGTGACCGTCAACGTGGCCGGGGTGATCGTCAGGGTCCCAATATTAAGCGTGAAGGTGTAGTTGGTGTCGGTGCTGTCAGACACGGTGATGTTGTACGTGCCGACATGGCTGCTTGCCGGGGCAGCCGCCAGCACCAGACCCGCCAGTGCCGTATCGCCATTGACCAGACCCGTGACGGTGGCTGTGAGTGCTGGCTGGATACCACCGTAGATCTGGCTTTGATCGTTCGGCGTAATGGTTGCGGCCGCCGGAGTGATATTGAAATCGGCCGCCACGAAAGTGATCGCGTAGTTGCGGCCCGCCGTTAGAGCTCCCTGGCCAATGGCATACGTACCCACGTTTTCGCCGACCACCCGAGCCAGGTTGCCGGTGACCGTGTCCGCACCCACCAAGCCGCTGGAACTATAAGTCAACGCCGGATCGGCATTGCCATAGGTCTTGCTCACCGCGTCAGCCGTGATCGTCAAGGTCGCGGGCGTAACGGTCAGCGTACTGTCCACGTATTGGATGGTGTAGTTCGTCGTGGCCACAGCACCGCCGGCCGTAATGGCATACGGACTGTCGCTCACGGCACTTGTGGCCGTCGCCGCGGTGCCCACCACCGGATCGCTGATCAGGGTATCGGCCCCCAGCAGGCCCGTGACCGTCGCCATCAGCATTGGCACCGCAGCGCCATAAACCTTCGTACGCGCATCAGCGGTAATTGTCACCGTCGCCGGGGTGATCGTGAGCGTTGTTGTTTGGTCCGTGGTCGCGGCGAAATAGCCCGCTTCACCGGCATAATTATAGATGATGGTGTACGGCCCACCAGCCACATTTAAACCGCTGATCGGCAGGCTGGCGGAGAAGGTGCCATCGCCCCCTACCGCGGCGGTAGTGCCAACGGTGCCGACGGTAATGGAGATCGTCTGGCCCGCCGGGATCGTCGCGCCATCAGCCAGGGTGCCGGTCAGGGTCACCGGGCCGCTCCCGTACACCGCACTCGGCGCGGCCGCCAAGTTGCCGAACACCGGGTTGACCACGGTAACGCTCAGGGTAATCATGAAGTCCGCCGGTACGAAGCTCACGGTATAGTCACTTCCCGCCGTCAGCGTGCCTTGGCTGATCGCATACGTGCCAACGCTCTCGCCGGGCGCCCGAATCAGGCTGCCACTGAAGGCGTCGGTCCCGACCAACGAACCTTGGGTCACGTTATAGGTCAGGGGCGGATCGGATTGGCCCACGGCCTTGCTGCGTGCTATGGCCGTGACGGTCAACGCACGCGGCAGGATCGTCAGGTTGGCTCCAGTGTAAGTAATGGCATAGTTACCACCAGCGATGAGCGTGCCCTGGCCAATGGCATACGCACCCACGTTCTCACCGGCCTCGCGCGTCAGGCGGCCCGTGATGGTATCGGCGCCTACCAGGCCACTCGTGGTATAGCTCATAGCCGGATCGACATTGCCGTAGACCTTGCTGACGACATCGGCCGTGATCGTCAGGGACTTCGCCGTAATCGTCAGGCTGGCGCCAGTGTAAGTAATCGCGTAGTTGTCACCCGCCGTCACCGTGCCTTGGTTGATCGCATAGGTACCAACATTCTCGCCCGCCACGCGGCTCAAGCTGCCGCTCACCGCATCACTGCCCACCAAGCCGCTGACCGAATAAGTCAGCGCCGGATCAACCGCACCGTAGATCTTGCTCACCGCGTCCGCCGTGATGGTCAGGGACTTCCCCGTAATCGTCAGGTTGGCTCCAGTGTAGGTGATGGCATAGTTACTGCCCGCCGTCAGCGTACCCTGGTCAATCGCATACGTGCCCACAGTCTCACCGGCTGTCCGCATCAGGCTCCCGATGATCGTATCGGAACCCACCAAACTGCTGGAGGTGTAAGTCAATGCTGGATCGACAACGCCGTAGATCTTGCTCACAGCATCCGCCGTAATCGTCAGCGCCTTGGCGGTGATCGTCAGATTTGCCCCGATGTAGCTGATGGCATAGTTGTTGCCCGCAGTCAGAGTGCCCTGGCCGATGGCATACGTCCCTACGTTCTCACCAACCGCCCGCGTCAGGTTGCCGGTGATCGGATCGGATCCCACCAAACCGTTCGAGGTGTAAGTCAATGCCGGATCAACCGCACCATAGATCTTGGCGACCGCATCGGCTGTGATCGCCAGAGTCTTGGCCGTGATCGTCAGGTTGGCTCCAGTGTAAGTAATGGCATAGTTACTGCCAGCGGTGAGCGTACCCTGGCCAATGGCATACGTACCCACGTCTTCACCGACCACCCGTGCCAGGTTGCCAGCGACGTTATCAGCCCCCACCAGCCCGGTGGCACTGTACGTCAGCGCCGGATCGACATCGCCGTAGATCTTGCTGCCAGCATCTGCCGTGATCACCAGATCCTTGGCCGTAATCGTCAGGTTCGCCCCGGTGTAAGCGATAGCATAGTTGCCACCCGCATCCAGAGTCCCTTGGCCGATCGCATACGATCCCACGTTCTCACCCGCCGCACGGCACAGACTGCCGGTGATCGCATCAGCGCCCACCAAACCGCTGGAGGTGTAAGTCAACGCCGGATCAGCCGCGCCATAGGTCTTGCTCACGGCGTCCGCCGTGAGCGCCAAGACCTTGGCCGTGATCGTCAAATCCGCCCCGGTATAGGTGATGGCATAGTTGGCACCCGCATCCAGAGTCCCTTGGCCGATGGCATACGTGCCCACGTTTTCGCCGACCGCGCGGGACAGATTGCCAGCGATCGCATCGGCGCCCACCAGACCGCTGGAGGTGTAAGTCAACGCCGGATCGATCTCGCCATAGGTTTTGCTCACGGCGTCCGCCACGATCGTCAGCTCCTTGGCCGTAATCATCAGGTTCGTCCCGGTGTAGCTGATGACATAGTTGCTGCCGGCCGTCAGAGCGCCCTGCCCAATGGCATACGCTCCCACGTTCTCGCCCGCCGCGCGGGACAGACTGCCAGTAATTGCATCGCCCCCCACCAAGCCACTGACGTTGTACGTCAGCGCCGGATCAACCGCGCCATAGATCTTGGCGGCCACATCAGCCGTGATCGTCAAAGTTTTGGCGGTGATCGTGAGATTCGCCCCCATATAGGCGATGGCATAGTTGCCACCCGCATCCAGAGTCCCTTGACCGATCGCATACGATCCCACGTCCTCACCCGCCGCACGGCACAGACTGCCGGTGATCGCATCAGCGCCCACCAAACCGCTGGAGGTGTAAGTCAACGCCGGATCAGCCACGCCATAGGTCTTGCTCACGGCATCGGCCGTGAGCGCCAAGACCTTGGCCGTGATCGTTAAGTTGGCACCCGCAAAGGTAATCGTATAGTTGCTGTCGGCGGCCACGGCACCCTGGCTGATGGTATAGGCACCGACATTCTCGCCCGCCGCGCGGGACAAACTGCCAGTAATTGCATCGGCCCCCACCAAGCCGCTGACGTTGTATGTCAGCGCCGGATCGGCATCGCCGTAGATCTTCCTGCCAGCGTCCGCCGTGATCATCAGGGCCTTGACCGTAATCGTCAGATTCGCCCCGGTATAGGTGATGGCATAGTTGGCACCCGCATCCAGAGTCCCTTGGCCAATGGCATACGCTCCCACGTTCTCACCCGCTGCGCGGGACAGACTGCCAGTGATCGTACCGCTACCCATCAAGCCGTTGACATTGTACGTCAGCGCCGGATCAACCGCGCCGTAGACCTTGGCGGCCGCATCGGCCGCGATGGCCAAGGTCTTGGCCGTGATCGTCAGGTTGGCCCCGTTGTACGTAATAGCATAGTTACTGCCAGCGGTGAGCGTACCTTGGCCGATGGCATACGTACCCACGTCTTCACCGACCACCCGTGCCACGCTGCCAATGACGGTATCAGCCCCCACCAACCCGGTGGCACTGTACGTCAGCGCCGGATCGACATCGCCGTAGATCTTGCTGCCAGCATCCGCCGCGATCGTCAGGGCCTTCGCCGTGATCGTCAGGTTGGCACCGGTGTAAGCGATGGCATAGTTACTGCCCGCCGTCACCGTACCCTGGTCAATCGCATACGTGCCTACGTTTTCTCCGACCGCTCGCGCCAGGTTGCCGCTAATCGTGTCCGGCCCCACCAGGCCAGTGTAACTGTAAATCAACGCCGGCTCGGCATCGCCATAGATCTTGCTCACGGCATCCGCCACGATCGTCAAGGCCTTCGCCGTGATCGTCAGGTTGGCACCGGTGTAAGCGATGGCATAGTTGGCACCGGCATCCAGAGTCCCTTGGCTGATCGCATACGATCCCACGTTCTCGCCCACCGCCCGGGATAGACTACCGGTGATTGCATCGCCCCCCACCAAGCCACTGACGTTGTACGTCAGCGCCGGATCAACCGCGCCATAGATCTTGGCGGCCGCATCGGCCGCGATGATCAAAGTCTTGGCGGTGATCGTGAGATTCGCCCCCGTATAGGTGATGGCATAGTTGTTGCCAGCAGTCAGAGTACCCTGGCCAATGGCATAGGATCCCACGTTCTCACCCGCCGCCCGGGACAGACTGCCGGTGATCGTATCGGCACCCACCAGCCCGGTGGAACTGTAAGTCAGCGCCGGATCGGCATCGCCGTAGATCTTCCTGCCAGCGTCCGCCGTGATCATCAGGGCCTTGACCGTAATCGTCAGATTCGCCCCGGTATAGGTGATGGCATAGTTGGCGCCGGCATCCAGAGTCCCTTGGCCGATCGCATACGATCCCACGTTCTCACCCGCCGCGCGGCACAGACTACCGGTGATCGCAGCGACGCCCACCAAACCGCTGGATGTATAAGTCAATGCCGGATCGATCGCGCCATAGGTTTTGTTCACCGCGTCCGCCGTGATCGTCAAAAGCGCCGGCGTAACGGTCAGCGTACTGTCCACGTATTGGATGGTGTAGTTAGTGCCAGAGTCAGCTCCGTTGACGGTAATGGCATACGGACTGCCGCTTACGGGGCTCGTATCCGTTGCCAAAGTGCTTACCGTCGGATTGGTAGTCAGGGTATCGCCACCCACCAGGCCGGTGACCGTGGCCGTCAACGTCGGCAGCAGGGAGCCATAAACCTTGGTGCAGGCATCCGCGGTGATCGTCACCGTGGCCGGGGTAATCGTGAGCGTTGTGGAACTGTCCGTGGCCGCGTTGCAGTTCCCATCGCCGGCGTACCCGTATGTGATATTGAAGATAGCCGCATTCAGGCCGGTCAGCGGCAGGCTCGCGGAAAAGGAACCATCGGCCTGAATCACCGCCGTGGTGCCGGCGATACCGGCCGTGATGGAGATCGTCTGTCCGGCTGGAATCGTCACGCCCGCGGTCAAGGTTCCGGTCAGCGTTGCTGGTCCGCCTCCATACTTGGCAGATTGCGCCGCGGTCAGATTGAGAAAGACCGCGTTAGCCGTAGTGATGTTCGCGCTGGTGCTGGCGGTAGTGTTAGCCAATGTGTAGTTGCCCGCGTCGGACCCCGCCAGGGTCAAGCCTGTATCGGTCACAATCTTGCCCACGCCCACATTCTTATCCGAGAACGTCGCCGTACCGTCACGCAATGTTACGGCATCCCCGTTGAACGTTCCGTTGAGCGTGGTGCCGGTGATGGTCGCGGCCACGGTGCCGTCATAAGTCTTGTTCGAAGCCGTAAGCGTTACCGTCAGCGGCTTGGCGGTGATGTCGGCCGTGGCGGTCGGTTGAATCAGCGTGTAATTGGCCGCCGCCGGGCCCGCCAGCGCAAGACCAGTAACCGTGACAGTGATGCCAGTGCCGACATTCTTGCTGCCAAAGGCCGCGGTGGCGCCGGCAACGTCCAGCGTAACCAGATCGCCACTAAGCAACCCCTGAAGCGTAGCGGCGTCGCGATGCAGCGTGGCGGCCACGGTGCCGTCGTAGACCTTGTTGTCGGCGGTGAGGCCCGACACCGTCAGTGCCAGCGGATTGATCGTTATGGTGGTGCTGGCACTGGCGGTGGCGCCACCCGTATCGCCAACTTGCACGCGGAAAGTTTGGTTGGTCAGTGCCTGGGAATAGGTGTGGCTGCCCAGCACATCAAAGCCGCCGCCGGTATGCGCGACGATCCGCCCATCTGCGCCGGCGCTGCTGGTAACGGTGGCTGTGGTGCCATCGCCCCAGGTGATGGTGGCAGTATAATCAGAAGCACTCGCGGCCGGATCGCCATCGGTGAAATGGAACATTACCACGCTATTGAATGCTTGTCCAAGTACCGCTGCGGGTGCCGTAACGGCCCCCGCAGTCACGGCGGCATCGGCCACGGAGAAGTTATTGGCACTGGCGCCGATGGCCAGGGCGCCGCCCGCATCCGTTACCTGAACGCGGAAGGTCTGGTTCGTCAATTCCTCGGAGTAGGTATGGCTGCCCAGCACGTCGAACCCGCCGCCGCTGTTGGCGACGATCTGGCCATCGGCAGTCGCGGTACTCGTCACCGTGGCGACACTGCCATCGCCCCAGGTAATCGTGGCACTGTAATCGGCCGCCACCGCCAACCCGTTGGCATCGGTGAAATGGAACAGCACGGTGCTGCTGAATGCCTGCCCCTCTGCGGCCACCGGCGGCGTAAGGGCGCCGGCAGTAAGGGCCGCATCAGCCACACTAAACGCGCTGGAACTGGCACTGGCCGTGGCCCCACCGACATCACTGACCTGAACTTTGAATGTCGTATTCGTCAGCGCCTTTGCATAGGTATGACTGCCCACCACATCGAAGCCGCCCCCGGCATTGGCCACGATCTGACCATCCGCACTGGCGCTGCTGGTGACGTTGGAAATAGAGCCATCACCCCAGGTGATCGTAGCGGTGTAGTCCGCTGCGATACCTGCCGGATCGGCATCCGTAAAGTGGAAGAGCGTGACGTTCGTAAACGCCTGCCCTTCTGTAGCTGCCGGCAGCGTCAGGACGCCCGCGGTTAGCGGCGCACCCGTCACACTGAACGCCCCGGTGCTGGCGCTGGCAGTAACAAATGCGCTATCGGTAACGACGACCTTGAATGTTCGATTGGTAAATGCTTCGCTATAAACGTGGGTGCCCAACACGTCGAAGCCCCCCCCCGCATTAGCCACAATCTGCCCATCGCTCCCGGTCGCTCCTGTAACCACAGAGACCAAGCCATCGCCCCAGGTAATCGTGGCGGTATAATCCGCAACGGTGGCTAGGGGATTGGCGTCCGTGAAGTGGAAAATCGTGGCGTTGGTGAACCCCTGCCCTTCGGTGCTGATCGGGGGCGTAAGGGCACCCGCGCTCAGTGCGGCATCCGCCACACTAAAGGCACTCTGCAATACGCTGATCACATCGTCGCCCGCTACCGCAACCGCCAGATCGGACTTCCCGTCGCCGTTGAAATCGGCCGCAACAACGCCTTCCGGAGTCTTGGGGTACGACTGCGTATTCAACCCGACAATATATAACGACGGTGCTTGAAATATACCATTACCGTTACCCAGCAGGACGTACAAAAGGGGATTGCTGCTGTCCGCGACAGCCAGATCGGTAATTCCGTCCCCGTTGAAATCACCCGTCGCCAGGCTTACGGGACTATAGCCGACGCTGTAATCCGTTCTCGCCTGGAACGATCCGTCACCATTGCCCAACAGGACGCTCACCGTCTTGCCCGTAGTACAAGCCACACCCAGATCAAGCCTGCCATCACCGTTGAAGTCGCTCATGGTGAGCGAGCGCGGGCTTGTTCCCACGGCATAGTCGGTCTTGGCTTGAAAGGTGCCGTTACCTTGCCCCAATAAGATACTCACCGTGTTACTTCCGGAGTTACTAACCGCTAGATCAAGTTTGCCGTCCGCGTTGAAATCGCCCGCCACGACACAGTTGGGATTTGTGCCGGTGCTGTAATTGGTCCCGGTCTGGAATGTCCCGTCGCCGTTGCCCAGCAGGATACTCACCGTCCCACTGTTATTTGCCACGGCCAGATCCAACTTGCCGTCCCCATTGAAATCACCCACGGCCACATAATCAGGGTTATTGCCAACGGTGAGGCCCTTCATGGATTGAAATGTGCCATCGCCGTTACCCTGCAGGATGAGTACCGTATTGCTGGCGGAGCTCGCCACCGCCAGATCGAGTTTGCCATCGCCATTGAAATCGCCGGTTGCGATGGAATTCAGTTGCACGCCCACATTGTAGCCTATCGCGGAGCCGAACTTTCCGGTACCGATGCCCAATAGGACACTGATCGACCCGTAGATGGTGGCGTCGGCCAGATCCAATACGCCATCTCCGTTGAAATCGCCCAAAGCGATGGAGTGAGGGTTCGAGCCGATGTTGTAATAGTTGGCCACCGGGAAGAACAAGGTGGTCAAGCCCGCGCTCGCGTTAACCGTTGCCCCCCCTGAATCGGTTACCTGCACCGCGAACGGGGCATTGCGCAACTCCTCGGCGTAGGTATGCGAACCGAGCACATCAAACCCGCCGCCAGTATGGGCCACGACTTGGCCCGCGGCGTTGGCGGTGCTGGTCACGGTCGATACGTTGCCATCACCCCACGTGATCGTGGCGCTATAGTCGGATGCCGTGCCGGCGGAATCGGCGTCGGTAAAGTGTAGAAGAATGGCATTGGTAAAGGCCTGACCCTCCGTGGCGGATGGCAGGGTCAGGCTGCCGGCGGTCAGGGCCGCATCGGCTACGGAGAAACTGTTGATGCTGGCCGTGATGGCCGGGGCGCCGCCGCTATCACGGACTTGCACGGTAAAGGTTTGACCGGCCATTTCCTCGGCATACGTGTGGCTGCCCAGCACGTCAAAGCCGCCGCCGGTGTGCGCGACGATTTGGCCATTGCCACTGCTGGTGCTGGTCACGGTCGATACGTTGCCATCGCCCCAAGTAATTGTGGCACTGTAGTCGGACGCGCTGCCCGCCGGATCGGCATCGGTGAAATGGAACAAGACGCTACTACTGAACGCCTGGCCTTCCGTTGCCACCGGTGGTGTAAAAGCGCCGGCGCTCAACAGCGCATCGCTCACCGTGATCGTCCTGACCAGCGTGGCGGAGCCGCCGGCGTTATCCTGTATCGTTACCGTAAAAGTCTGATTGCCTTCCTCGGCATAGACGCTGGTTTTGCTGGCATACAGATCAAACTGTCCGGCGACGCTGCCATCCGGCGCAATGGAATACGCAGCGGTCGCGCCACCATCGCCCCAGTTGATCGCGGCCGTGCAAACCGCGCCAGCATTGCTGTTGGTAAATGTCGCCACCAGGATATTGGTCAGCGCCGCGCCTTCGACCGGCGCAACTGCCGTCGGCGCAATCATGATCGGACCGGCCCCGATGGAAAACGTTGCCGTGCTGGCACTGGTGGCCGCGCCACCGGCATCGCTGACTTGTACCTGGAAAATCTGATTGCTCACCGTATTTGGGTACGTGTGGCTGCCCAACACATCAAAACCGCCGCCACTGTGCGCCACGATCTGACCATTCGCGGTCAGCGTACTGCTGACGGTCGACACATTGCCATCACCCCAGGTAATCGTGGCGCTATAATCCGACGCCACGCCGCCCAGGTCAGCATCCGTGAAATGCAGCAGGAGGGCATTGCTGATGGGCACTTGCGCGTATCCCTGCGGCGGAGTCAAAGTGCCCGCCGTTAATGCAGCGTCCGCCACGTTAAAGGTAGCCGTGCTGGCCGAAGTTGATGCCCCGCCGTTGTCCGTAACCACCACGCGAAATGTCTGGTTCGTCAGTTCCTCGGCGTACTGATAGCTACCCAGTATGTCAAAACCACCCCCCGCATGAGCCACGATCTGGCCACAGTAGGTGGCGCTGCTGGTGACTGTTGATGTGTTGCCGTCGCCCCAGGTGATCGTGGCGCTGTAATCCGATGCCGTTCCGGCCGGATCGGCATCGGTAAAATGGAAAAGCGTTACCCCGCTGAATGCCTGTCCCTCAGTCGCCACCGGTGGGGTCAGGCTGCCCGCGGTTAACGGCGCGTCCGCCACGACAAAACCGCTCTTCAGCAGCACTTTCACCGTATTATCACCACCGAGAACGGCCAAATCAGTTCTGCCATCAGCGCGGAAACTGGCCGCAACAATTCCACCGGGATAGTTGCCAACAATGTCATCGATGCGCGCCTGAAATGTACCATCGCCGTTACCAGCCAGTATACTCACCACGCGGTTGCCACCGTTCGCCACCGCCAGATCGGTCTTCCCATCGCCATTAAAGTCGCCTGCCACCACACTGTTCGGATACCCTGCCAGCGCATAGTCGGTCTTCGCCCGGAACGTTCCATCACCATTCCCCAGAAGGACACTTACACTATTGCCGCTGAGGTTAACCACCGCCAGATCGGTCTTCCCGTCGCCGTTAAAGTCCCCCGTCGTTGCGCTGATGGGAGAATATCCAACCGCATAATTCGTCTTGGACTGGAACGTTCCATCGCCGTTACCCAGCATGATGTTCACGGCTGCGGCCCCCTCACTGACCACGGCCAGGTCGGCTTTTCCATCACCGTTAAAATCACAGATCACAACGCCGCTGGGTTCATTGTCTACGGCAAGGTCTGTGCCGCGTTGAAACGTCCCATCGCCATTTCCCAAAAGCACACTGACGGTCTTGCCGCCATAATCCGCCACCACCAGGTCAGTCTTGCCATCACCGTTGAGATCACCTGCGGCGATCGCGAGCGGCTCCGCCCCCACCGCATAATCCACCTTGGTTTGGAATGTGCCATTGCCATTACCCAATAATATGCTGACCGTGTTGGCATCCGTATCCGCTACGGCCAAATCGAGTTTTCCGTCACCATTGAAATCGCCCACGGCAATACCACGCGGTGTGGCGCCGACCGCATAGCTGGTACTGGTTTGAAACGTACCATTGCCGTTGCCCAGAAGGATATCAACAGTATTGAGGCTCGCGCTGGCCACGGCCAGATCAACTTTTCCATCGCCATTAAAGTCCCCCGTTGCCATGGCGAAGGAGCTTAGATCCACGGCATAGCTCACGGGGGGAAGATACGTCAGCCCGGACGTAGCCGCCAACGTCGGCGTCACGGCACCGCCTGCGTCCTGTACCTGCACAGAGAGATACTGATTCGCACTTTCCTCGACATACGTATGCGAACCCAGCACATCAAACCCACCACCAGCGTGCGCCACAATTTGGCCGTTGGCACTGGCCGTACTGGTCACGGTGGAAATATTCCCATCACCCCAATTGATGGTGCCCGTGAAATCCGCGGCGGTTCCCCCCGGGTCGGCATCCGTAAAGTGCAATAGCACCACATTGCTGAATGATTGCCCCTCGGTAGCCACCGGCGGCGTTACGCTCCCCGCGGTCAGCGGCGCATCGGCCACCGTCACCGTTCTGGCCAGCATCGCCGAATCGCTGGTGTTATCCTGAACGCTCACCGTTAGTGTCTTGGCGCCCTCTCGGGCATAGGCCGTGCTCTTGCTGGCAACGACATCAAACTGGCCGGCGATCGTGGCATCGACCGTGACCGAATAAGAGGCGGTCGTATCCCCATCGCCCCAGTTGATGGTGGCGGTAAATGGCGCGGGGGTCGGGTTGGAATCGGTAAACGTGGCCACCAGCACATTGTTGATGGCGCTTCCGGCGGTGGGTTGGAAGTTGGTGGGGCTGACGGTCAGGCCGGAGAGTAACAGCCTGGGTTCCAGACCTTCCAGAAAGTCGTGGGCGTCCATGACACCGCGGCCTTTCCAGCGTGCACTGGCGGCACGGCTGTTATCGCGGCTGTGCGCGCAAGGCCAAGCCCCAATAGCAATCTTGAGCAGGCGTCGAAGAGGGGCGAAGGTTGTAATCAATGCTGCACCAGATAAAAAGACCTTCTGGTCTGTACTTATCTCCGGTTGTACCCCTTCCATTCCCAGGAGTCAACAATGCGAAAATTCAAATAACAGCAATCGAAACGCCAAACGGGACACACCTCCCCTCGTCCACAGTCCACCGCTCCCCTTGTAACCAGAAATTCCGTTTCATAACCGCCGTAACCTACATCACTTGAAAACGAAATTTTCATTTTCTGTCGCTTCGGTCGCACGGCATCTCCACAACTAATTCCAACTACATTACTTACCGCCAGAATCGCCGCCAAAAATCAAAACGCTTTATATAGTTGAGTAAACGATGTCCGCGGGAAGAGGAGCCCGCCGGTCGTCGTTCTTCACTCGCGATCAAGGCCGCTCCGGTTGGGAGGCCGGGGTTCCTAGTCGAGGTCGTCATGTTCGAGAGGTCGCCGTCTGTGTTCGCCGACAATGTGTCGAGGATCATAAGCATGAGGTGCCACACCAAACAGTAAATGGAAGTTAGAAGCGTGCAGTAGCTCCGGGCGGAAGCCCGGGGCTTGAAACTGATGGGGGAGTAAACGTCGCTCCGGATGGGGATCCGGGGCTGATGGTCGAAGTTGTCGTGTTCCCCTTTCACCTTTGAATCCCGACGCGTCGGGATTCAGCGTTGGACGTTTTTGCCATTCATGGTGGCCCACGCCGCCGCATTTGCTCTTCGAAAACTTCATACGCCCACGCTGCAAGGCGGTTCGTGCAAGGGCGCACACGACCCTGCGCCGGGTTTGGCAACCGGCGCATCGTCGCACCGTGCCCCACGCCGCCCAGGCGTCACGCGGCATTGTATCCCGCCACAGCGCCCACACCGCGCGCCAAATTCCGCCGGAACATTCCGCGCCCGCACCGCACGCCCAGCCATCCCGCCTGCTTTTCGTGCCCATTTCGTACGTTTCATGGTTCCACTTCTTCAGCGTTCCCTTGCCCCCTCGGCCACTCAACCCCTTGGCCCCGTCTCAGAGTGGTCAACATCGCTGATTTCCCCGAAATCCGCGTGGTTTTGCGTGGTCAACATCACGGCCAAGATCGTCACAACTTCTGGCTTCTGACTGCTGGCTACTGGTTTCCCTGACGTTTCCGCCTTCATCTGCGGATCCGTCTCATCACCTCGACCCCTTGCCCCCTTGACCCCTTCCCAAGGTGGTCAACATCGCTGGTCAAGTTGGTCAAGATCGTCAGAAACTTCTGCCTTCTGGATCCAGCATTCGCCCTGGTCAACATCGTCGCCAAACTCGCCCCACGTTGTCACTACGACAACGGCTATATCGTCATCGCCCCCCCGCCAGCCCCAACTGACCACCGGACCATTGACCTCACCACGGACCACGCGCCACGCACCACTGACCAACTGGTCAACATCGATTAACCATTTAACCCGTCGCGGAGCCCATCCGCCGTGCCCACGTGTGCTCGGCCACGATCGTGGCACGGGCGGTATCCGCCAAGGCCTGGCGCCGGGTGCCATCGCGGAGCAAGTCTTTGACGGCTTGCACGGTTTTGTGGCGCGTGGGATTGAGACAGGCGCGGCCCGGTGCCAGCAGCGTCGCCAGGCCGCCGGGGTCGCCGGCACGCGGGTGCTCGGGGGCGACGAGGGCGACATCACTACACGCGGCGTGCAGGACCAGCGGGTGAACCACGCCGGCGGCGTTGTAATGCAGCAGGAGCGCGGCCTGGGACCAGAGAGTCGCCAGGGCAGCGCGCGTCGGGGGCATGGGGGTGATTTGCAGGGCCAGGCCCTGGGTTTCGGGAATGTCCCAGCCGGAGCCGATGCAGCGCACCGTCAGGCCGGCCTCCACCAGCAACCGGGCCAGGCCGATGGCCACGCCACTGACCGCCAGCACGTGCCGAATGCCCCGGCCAATGGAGGCCGCCAGTTCGGCATCGACCAGTTCCACACCGGCCCGCGCCTGGGCACGCCGCAGCAGGTCGGGCAACATCCCGCCATGGATCGCCAACGGGTCTTCGAGAATTAAGTCGCGGGCGGCGTTCCACACGGCGGCATGGGAGGGCAGTTTTAGGCCGTGGACTTCCGGGTCCAGCGACGGCAGGTCGCCCAGCAATGCCACCGCGTGGCGAATGGCCAGACCATGGGACTCCCCCACCGGCGGGATCAGATCCGCCGGCAACGCCACGGGGACGATGCGCACCTGCGCCGCCCCGGCTTCCTGCAACAATTCCTGGTGGGCAGCACAGTGACAGACCACGCGGTCGCCACCGTCGGCTTGGGCCAGGCCGCTGATGTTGAACCAGAAGCTCAGCGGCGGGATGGCCGGCACCCAGGTTTCCACCGGGACATGGGGCGGCACACAAGGCCCAAGCTGCGGGCGGAACAGATCCGAAACGATAAGGGCCGGGGCCTGATCCAACGCCGCTTGCACCCGCTGGAGCAAGGATGCGGTGGCGTGCTGATCGATAAACAGCTCGGCGATCTTTCCCGGATGGCGCTGGGCCAAGGCGGCCATGGCGCCGCGCAGCGAACGATCCAGCGGGCCGCCCTGCCCCAGGGCCAGGATTAAACGGCGCTGGGCATCGACGGGAACGGGCAGAGCCTGGAGCTGCGCGACGGCCGCGGCGGTGCGCTGGCCATGCGCGGTGACGGCCTGGCGAACCATTTGCTCGCCCAGGCTCAGCAAGCCGTTGCGGCGGCCGGGCGGCAGGGTGGGCAGCGGATGGAGGACGGTGGGCGGTTCATACCCGCCGTGCGCCGCGCAGAACTCCGCCATTTCCGCCGCGGCATCCGGGCCGGTGAACAGCAGGAGTTGGCCGCAGTCTAAGGCCGCAGAAAGCGGACAAATGCTCAGTGCCAGGCAGGCCAGGACGGGATCGGGTTCCAGCACGTAGAGTGCCTGCGCAGCGGTGAGGCGTTCCAGGAACGCCCGCCACTCGTAGCCGGTGCCCATGCCCAGGCCGATACCGTTGGTACCGCCGGGATCCATACTGGCGACCAGCGCTGCGGCGCTGGCGGCGGGCATGCTGGTGCCGCCGAGCCAATCGAGCCGGGTGCCCGCTTGATCGTAGCGGCAATACGTGGGGGTGGAGTCCGTACCGGTCGTCAGCTGCCAGGCGGGGGGAATGGCGGTGGCGGCGAGCAAATCCGCCATATGCGGCAACCAGCGCCGCAACGCAGCAAGATTTGACTCCAGGCAGGAAGGTGTCATCCTAGCTCGTCATCAGAGTTTGAAGACCGGGTGGTGCGCGATCTGCGGACGCGCCGGGGGCTCGAAGGCCACGCTGAAATCGTAGACATCCTCAAAATCGTGGATGTCGTCCTCATCGGTCTTCTGCATCAGGCGGCTATCGACCATGGCAAAGACAATCCGGCCAAAGTCGGTGGTGCGGGTAATGCCCCAGTGCAGCAGCACCGCTTTGGCCACCAGACCATATTTGCCGATGGCGTAGTCGCGCAGGCCCTGGCAAAGCTGCTGGCCGCTGATGTGCCGATCGGCATCCGGCTGGCGCGCCTGCGGGCCATGGACTTTTTCGACGGCATAATTCAAGCCGTGGCGGACAAACTCAAAAGCCTCGATGGGGTACTTGCCGCACTCGGCAACCACCTGCTCCAGGGATTTGCGCAAGGTCTCATTCATAGGGATTCCTATGGTTCTGCCCAGAATCTTCTTGAAGAAAGCTCATTATAACAAACGGATGAGCCCCGGTGGTAGTGCCGGAAATTCTTCGCGAATTATTCGTTGACGGTAAGCTTGATGATCTTGGGGGGATTCACGGGACGATCATTACGCCCGACGGGCGACGCGACGATCTTGTCGACCACCTCCACGCCGGCGGTGATCTGGCCGAAAGCGGTGTATTGGTTATCGAGATGCGGGGCGTCGGCGTGCATGAGGAAGAATTGCGACCCGGCCGAATCGGGATGGGCGCTGCGGGCCATGGAAATGACGCCGCGTTTGTGTTTGCGGGCATTGAACTCCGCCTTGATCTGGTAGCCCGGGCCGCCGGTGCCGGTGCCCTGGGGGCAACCGCCCTGGATCATGAAGCCGGGAATGACGCGATGGAAAATCAGGCCGTTATAGAAACCCTTGCGGGCCAGGGTGAGAAAATTCTCGACGGTCTTGGGCGCCACATCCGGCCAGAATTCCAGGGTGATAGTGCCTTTATCGGTTTCCATGGTCACAGTGGGGACTTTTACGGGTTCGGCCATTATTGGATTCCTTTTTTCCTGAAAGACAATTTCTTTTTTGAGTTACGGATGCAGTCTATTGTCAGTTGTGGCGATCATTTGTTCAAGTTTGCCCAGGGATTCCAAGTCGTCTTTAAGTTCCAACAGTGGCGGCAACTCCCGGCGGATATGCGCCAAATCCAACCGCCCGTGCTGACGAAGAGTGTCTTCCACAATGCTCATGGTTTGCTCCGCCGGCGGTGTAAAATAGCCTGTTGTTCGACCAGGCCAGACCAGTCCGGCCGTTCGCGGCAGGGTGTGCCCGGCACGTTCAACGTCTTCATGATGCGGAAGGCTTCTTCATCGGTGAGTGCGGCCAATTCACGGGCGCGAATCGTCTCGAGTGCTTCCCACTTGGCGTAATATTCCGCCTGCCATTTCTTCTTATCCTGCGGATTCATACCGTCAGTATAGAGTCGGCAACGCCAATTGCCAGTGCCATTAAGCATCCATAAATGGCTTCCATAAATGGTATTGCCAGCCGGGGGCCGCGGCTTTAGCATGTCAGGGACGCGTCTATTCCCGAGCTACAATGGACATTGAGATTCGTCCGCCTGGTTAGCGGCAAGTAGGATGGGGCATCCCCGTAAACTGGAGCACCCCAGACCATTAGGTTAACGTTACGCCATTCGCCAACGCCACGCTCCCCGTGGCACCGCACCACATTTGGAAGGAAACGCCCATGGTACGCCCAATCGTATTGACCGCATTTCTTTTGAGCGTTCTGGCCCTGCGCCCCACCGCCGCCCAAACGATCACCATCGAGCCTGCCCGGGACGACGCCATGCTCGTGAACCCCGGCAAGGGCTGGGTGCAGTATTACGGCGCCGACAAATACACCAAGGACTACATCAGCGTCGGCTACACCCGCTGGGCGTGGTCGGTCCTGGAACCCCAGGAGGGCCAGTACAACTGGAAAGAAATTGATGGCTTCATCCAGCAGTTCAAACGCTACGGCAAAAAGACCGCGTTTGGCGTCATGAATGTCAGCACCGGCCTGGGGCAGTACGTCACGCCCCGGTGGGTCTTCGAGGCCGGCGCTGCGCCCCTGGCGGTCCCGGACAGTTCCTCCCCTACCGGCGAGCAGATCATCCCCAAGACCTGGGATGATCCGGTGTTTCTCCAGAAGTATAAGACCTTTGTCCAGGCCCTGGGCCGGCGCTATGACGGCCACCCCGATATCGCCTTTCTCGACGTCCGGTCTTATGGCAACTGGGGCGAAGGGCACATCGGCATGCTGCGGGCCCCGGGCATCGTCCTGACGCCGCCGGAAAACCTCCAGAACAATTACTTTCTTCCCTACTTTACCGCCTTCGGCCACACCCAACTGATCATCCCGTGGGGATTTGATGGCTACAATGCCGTCTACGACTGGGCCGTGGGCCAGGGTGCCGGCATGCGGCGCGATGGTATCCTGAGCCAGTGGTCCAAGGATGGCGCCGAGTGCCGGCGTGCCCACGGACAGCACCCGTCGGTCTTTGAATATTGCGACGGCTACGCCGAGATGAAAAAGAACGGCTGGTGGAAACCCGCCATGCTCAGGGACACCTATGTCGCCACCGGCAAGCCCAGCTACATGCAGTGGAACCCCCAGATCTTCGAAGAGAACAAGGATTTCTGCCTGCGCCTGGGCAATTACGTTGGCTACCATTTCATCCTTGAAAAGGCGGTCCTGCCGCCTACGCTGCGGCCCTCCGTCCCCATCCAAGTGCAGTTCGACTGGCGCAACGATGGCGTCGCCTTCCTCTACGAACCCTGCCAAATCGCCATTGCCCTGCTCGACGCCCATGATGCCGTCGTGCAGAAACACTGGATCACCGAGAGCCACCCCAAAGCCTGGGCGCCCGGCCAATGTACGACCGAAACCTTCCCGGTGGCGTTTGGCGCCCAAGCGGCCGGCACATACAAGCTGGCCGTGGGACTGTTCTTAAAGCAGCAGGATCCGCACCCCGCCTACCGCCTGGGCATTCAAGGCCGCACTGCCGATGGCTGGTATGTGCTCTACGATAAGTTGGCGTGCCGCCCCTGATCACCGTGGATTGATCAATTCCAGCGTGCTGGTGGCCAGATGCGCGATTTTGCGCTGGTCGGGTGCGGCGGCAAAGCCGGCGCATTTTTCCTGGGCCTCGGCATAGCACAAGATGCCTTTTTCCAGATGCCAGTAGGCGACGCCCTCGGCCTCGTAAACCGCGTGCTTCAGGTTGATCTTATCGCCATTGGCCAGTACTGCCGGCGTGTTGTCCAGTTCCAGTTTCGCCGCCAGGCGGATCGGCAGCACGCGCTGGCCGCGGTAAAGCCGCGGAGCCTCGACCTTCCACGCTGCTTTAACGTCCACCGGCTTGGATGACGTGCCCGGCAGCGGCCATTCAAAACTCTTCTCCCCCGCCTGGCCGACGGTTAGAGCCGCCTCGGGGGCCTCGGTCAGCCGCGACCAGAATGTATGATCGATACTCGGCAGAAAATAGGGTGCGATGTGTTCAAGCCCCGTGCCCAGCTTGCCTTCAAACCGCGACCCGAGCGTAATGGTGATCTCGTGGGCCAGCGGCGTATTGTTGGACGGGCCGAACCAACTGTTGTTCAGCAGCAGCCTGGCTTGCTTGGCGGTGGCCTCGACGCCGATCCGCCCTTTGTTGCTTTCGCCCTTGGCGTGGAGCGTATCGCCCAGCACCCGAAACGTCATCGAGCCGTCATCGCGCAGGGTCTTGCCGGCCAGGGTGAAGACAAAGTCGGTCTCCCCGGCGACAAAATCAACCCCCTGCTGCGCCGGCAGCCAGCCCGTTTTGGCCGCCATTTTCCAGTGGTACGCCAGGGCCATGCCTTCCTTGTACTGGGGGCGAATCGTGATCGGCCCGGCCGGCGCATCGGCCTGGGCCGGCAGGGATCCGCCAACCAGCACCATGATCAGGGTTAAGACCGCCCAACCTGCCACACGTGTGTTCATAAGATTCCTTTCCGCCCGAAACGTGAACCGGCAACCGTGCACGGCTCATACCCGTCTATACGCACGAGTGGCCACGGAGGTTACAGCGCCGCGCGCCGTTACCGGCGATTACGGCGGGGGCTGGGCGGCGGATTGCAACTGCGGCAGGAAGTCGGATTGGCTGGCCAGCAGGCGCACGGCCAAGCTGCCAAGGCCCGGGGTGGCGGCGACTTGGATGCGCAGGTGGTTCCACCCCTTTTTTAAGGGCAGCGCATCGAATACGTAAAGGGTACGGGTATCGGCCGGTTCGGTGCGGGCCGGGGAGAGGTCCAGGCCGTTGAGTTGCAGGCGGCATTTTTCGGCCACGTAGCCCAGCAGGGTAACGCGCGGCACATCCGGGCCGCCGGCCAACAGGTCATCGAGGGCCCGGGGGCTTTGGAGCCAGCAATCGAAGTACGCGGCGACCACCGGCGAACCCGGGGCGGGCGTGGGATGCAGATCGCTGAAGTTAAAGCGGTCCTTGCTGGGGCTTTCGGTCAGGCCCCAGGTGCAGCCGTTAACGACGGTGCCGGGGCGGCCCGGAGCCGGCGCCGCACGGGCCAGGGCGGCCGGCAGATCGGCAGCGCCCAGGGCGCCAAGGGTCAGGGCGCGAACCAGGACGCCGTGGTCATCAAACGCGGCTGGCAGCGCATCGTGCCCCGCCGCCAGGACGATGCCCATATTGGTTAGAACCGTGCGCCACAGAACGTCGGCGGCGTGGGCTGTGCGGCGATAATCCAGCGTGCAGAGCGCCAGCTTGCCGCGGCCGGCATCGTATTCGATCAAGGCGGTGCCGGCGGGTTTTTCCAATTGCTCGTAGAGCAGAGCGGCGCCGCACTTGGCGGTCTCCGGCGCGTTGTTGAACAAGGCCCAGTCGGAATTGCTGGCGGTCAGCAGCACCGCGCTATGTTGCACCAGCGGGCCGGCCAGGCCGTGCTGCATGATGAAGCGCTCGGGCCCCTGCTCGGCGAAATAGAGTTGCGGGACCGACAGGTTGGCGGTCCAGGGATGCTGGGGATCGGCCACGAGGGCGGTGGCGGGCCGATCGGTGAGGTGGGCGGCCTCCGGCAGGATGTCCGCCAGATGGCCGGCGCTGCTATTGCCGGCAATGATTAGCACCGTGCGGGCCGTGGTTTTCAGAGAGGCAATGGCGGCCTGGGCGGCGGCGGCCGATCCGGCATCGAGGGTGTCGGCATCGACCAGGACGAACTTATCATCCGCGGCCAGAGGTTCGGCCACGGGCACGCCCCAGGCCTCCAGGCGCTGGGCCAGCGGGCCGTGGCGGGCACCAAGGAGGCCCACGCGGGTAAGGGTGGGATGCGGCACCTCGGCCGGCTCGCCGGCAGGCGTGAGCGCCTTATGGTCCCAGCGGCAGCGTTGCGGGCCAGCGGGTGCCAGGGCGGCTTTTTCGGCGGCCACCATGGCCAGCGGTTTGTAGAGCGGCAGGCCCGGATCCCAACCAGGGTTGAGCGTGGCGACATACGGGGGGATGCGCTCGGGCTGGATGCCCGGCTGCCCCTGGGCAAACGGGCGGGTGCACATAACGCCATCGGCGGCGGCGGGCAGGCGGGAGAAATCATGATAGCCCAGGGGCAAGTGCTCGACGCCAAACCAGGCGGTTTCGCTGGCGGAGTAAAAGGCCAGGCGCGGGCGGGCCATCCGCACGATGTTGTCATAGACATCGATGGCCAGGGCCTCGTTGCGGCCGGCGTAGTCTTCATAGGCACGCGGGCCGTTGAACACGGCCAGCTCGCTGGGGCGGGCGTAATAGGAGCCGCCGGATTCCCCGACCATCAACGGCTTTTTGAGCGCGGGCAGGCGCTCCAGCGGGGTGCCGTGTCCAAAGTGTTTGCTCCAGACCGGCAGGGTGCCGCGGAGGTCTTCATCGCCATCGCAGGAAATCCAATCGCGGGTGGGATCGAGCTTGCGGGCGCGCCGGCCCAGTTCGGCCAGTTGGGCGTACCAGCGGTCGGCATCGGCGGGGGAAACCTGGTTAAGCGCGAAGATGGCAAACAGCTCGTTGCCGAAGCTCCAACCCAGAACGGCCGGGTGGTTGCGATCGCGAAGGACCAGGCCATCGTAGTGGTCGGCAAAGCGCGGCCAGGCGCTGGGCGCATCGAAATTAAGGGCGATCGAGCTGCCAAAGAGGGCGGTTTCATCGAGGACGACGAGGCCCATTTCGTCGGCCAGGTCCAGGTAGTGCACGGGATGGGGCTGGGCGTGGAGGCGCACGGCATTGCCGCCGAAATCCTGGATCAGCCGATACCAGGCCCACGCGTAATGGGGCGAGAGCACAAACGGGCCGAAAGGGTGCAGCAGGTCGCCGGTGAGTTGGATCTTGTGCCCGTTGAGCAGCAGGTCGGGGCCGGCGATTTTGAATTGCCGCCAGCCGAAGCGCTGGGTATGGCAATCGGCCGGGGCGCCGTTTTGGGTCAAGGTGACCACCGCGGCGTAAAGGTTCGGCGTGCCGGGGGCCCAGAGTTGGAGTTGGCCGTTGACGGTTTGCCGCAACGTCAGGGTGCGCGTGGCGCCGGGCGCGATGGATTCCGGAATGGCCGGGAGCGTGAGCACCGGCGTGGCCAGTTGCCAGTGGGGCTGGGGCGGGCGCTCCATGGGCGCGGGCAACCACGGGGCGACCTGGGCGGAGAGTGCAAATTGCTGGGGCTGGGCGGTGTCGTTGCGCAGGGTGGCTTCCAGTTCCAGCGTGTCCTGGTCCACCTGGGGCTTAACGAATACATCGGCCACGCATAGGGCTGGGCGGGCCTCCAGAAAAACATCCTGCCAGATGCCCACAAGGCGCTCGGTTTCCGAGCCGCAGGGAAACGGGGCGCGCATCTTGGGATAGCGGGCACTGTGTTGCTCGAATAAGGAATAGCCGCGGACGCCGACCAGCAGTTCGTTGAGGCCATCCGGGCGCACGAGGTTGGTGACGTCCAATTCGAACGGGAGGTACTTATCAAAATGCCGCCCGGCCTCCTGGCCGTTGACCCACACCTGGCAGGCGCCGGCGACCGCCTGAAAATGGAGCACGAGGCGCGACCCGGCCCAGTCGGACGGGACGACAAAGGTGCGGCGCAGGTAGCCCATCTCGACCTGGTCCCAGGCGGCGGGGTAGCTGGGGAAATAGATGGAGTCGGGCCAGTACGGATGGTCGGTGCCCGCGCCGGTATGGCGGCCGCAACCCCAGGCGTTGACGTTCCAGGGACTGGGGATTTTGATGGGGGTGGCTTCCCAGGCGGTCGTGGGCGGGGGCAATTCCGGCGGGGTGCCCTGGCCGCGGACAAAGCCCGGGGGCACGGCGACGGGTTGGAATTGCCACGTGCCGTTAAGGCAGACCTCTTTACGGAAGGGTTGCTCCTGCGGGGTGACCAGGCCGGCGGTGGGGGCAAAGACGCCGGTGAACGTCACCGGTTCGGCGGCCATGGCCGGGCGCCCGGCCAGCAGCAGGGTGCCCAGAACAAAGGCGGTGAGCTTCGAGGCCATTGGCAAACGAATCATTGGCGGCGGGATCCTTTCGTGGGACCGGGAGGCCAGCAGGTAATGTGCTTTCAAGCCCGCGGCAGCATACGACGAATAAGGCGGCCGGGCCACTGGACGGGCAGGTCCGGGAC
>Ga0316217_10001271_pt1 | contig 33504 bp, 12 predicted proteins | sample 1anoAmetaG_FD_203633 | JGI IMG/M metagenome (GOLD analysis project Ga0316217, IMG submission 203633) | Freshwater microbial communities from Trout Bog Lake, Wisconsin, USA - 1anoA | ecosystem: Environmental > Aquatic > Freshwater > Lake > Hypolimnion/Profundal zone | place: USA: Wisconsin...
AAAAGCAGGGGCGTGTGCTAGTATCGCATCACTGAATTATGCAGGCTGACACATTATCGGCTGGCGGTGAGGAGCCGCCATCGGGCCACCGGGCCCATTCATTGAAAACCTTCAAATCGGCGGGCCGGGGGTTCTGGCACGATGTTTCCGAGGCGGACTGGAACGACTGGCGCTGGCAGATGAAGCATCGGATCACCACGGTGGAGCAGTTGCACCGATTCCTGCCCACGCTCACGCCGGCGGAGTTGGCTGGGGCGCAGTTGGCCAACCACAAACTGTCGCTGGGCATCACGCCCTATTTCTTTAACCTGATTGATCCGGCGGATGAAAACTGCCCGGTGCGCCGCCAAGTTGTGCCCCGGCTGGAGGAAACGCAAACCGCGCCTTGGGAAATGAGCGACCCGTGCGGCGAAGACGCCCATGCCCCGGTGCCCGGCCTGGTGCACCGCTATCCTGACCGCGTGCTGTTTCTGGTCACCGACCGCTGCGCCAGCTATTGCCGCTATTGCACGCGGGCGCGGCTGGTGAGCAACGCCAGCGGCTACGATTTTCATCCCGAATTCGACCGGCAGATCGCCTACATCGCCGCGCATCCGGAAATTCGCGACGTGCTGTTGAGCGGCGGCGACCCGCTGCTCTTGAGCGACGAGAAGCTCGAAAATCTCTTGAGCCGGCTGCGCGCGATTCCGCATGTGGAGTTCCTTCGCCTCGGCACGCGCATCCCGGTGTTCCTGCCGCAGCGCATCACGCCGGAGCTGTGTACCACCTTGCAGCAGTTTCATCCGCTGTTCGTCAGCGTGCACGTCAATCACCCGCGCGAGCTCACCACGGAAGTGCGCGACGCACTGGGGCGCCTGGCCGACGCGGGCATTCCGCTGGGCAACCAAAGCGTGCTGCTCAAGCACGTCAATGACGACGCGGAGGTGATGAAGGCGCTGCTGCAAAAGCTCCTGATGTGCCGCGTGAAACCTTATTATTTGTATCAGTGCGACCTGATTGCCGGCTCGGCGCATTTGCGCGCCAGCGTGGCCAAGGGCTTGGAGATCATGGAAAAATTGCGCGGCCACACCACCGGCTATGCGGTGCCCACGTATGTCATTGATGCGCCCGGCGGCGGCGGCAAGGTGCCGATCAACCCCGAATATGTGTTGTGCCGCAATGCCGGCCGGGTGCTCATCCGCAATTTCGAGGGCAAAGTATTCGAGTATCCCGAGTCCGCCGACGGCCGGCCCTGCGGCCAGCCCCCGAAGAAATTGGACGAGGCGGAGCTGGTGTAGCCGATCCGTGCGGCGACGCAGAGAGCACGGAGAAAGGCCAAGGTTTTGATCTGGCTTTGCGGTTCTCTGTGTCTCTGCGTTAATTCGGAATCCCTTCCATCCGTTTTTATCGGTGTCCATCTGTGTCCACTCGCCGCGCTGGCGCTGGCGCAGCGGGTTTGTGGTTAATGATTTCAGTTTTCGAATTTCGGGCTGAGTCCGCTGGTGGAGTTTTCGTTGGTTCCCCGGCGTGCACACGATTTTGCAAAAGCGTGACAACTGAATCTTGCGGTGGCCGCAGACTGCAGGTAATGAAAGTCATGCGTTCGCCGCTTCATGAACCGCGTAGCGCAGGCGTCCCGCCTGCGGGTTCGGGCACCGGGACGGTGCCCGTTTCCCGAACTGGCGGCGAGACGCCGCCAGAACCCGCAGCCGAGACGGCTGCGCTACCGTCGAGCCGTGCCGGAGGCCGGCGCTCCGATCACATGGCTCATCGTCGCAATGCGCGCCCACCTCATGCGTGAGGGAATTTCCATGCCGATGCTGGTGTTGCTGCTGCCTCTGGTGCTGCTGCTGCTGGCAGGCTTCTTCTGCCACCGGTGGCTGGGAGCCTTCGCAGGAAAAGAACCAGCCACACGATACCGGCGCTTGCGTGGAGTGCTGGTCCTTTACGGAATCCCGCTGGCAACCCTCGCCGCCCTGGTCGCAAGGTGGTTGCGGGCATTGGATCATCCGGTTGGCATCGGGGTCTGGGGCTTGGCGTGCGTGGCCGGTTTGCTCATCGGTTTTGGCAGCGTATGTTTCCACTTTCTCCGGGCCTGGAAGGCGTTTCGGGCGCTGCCTGAATTCGCGCGGCGGCCATCCGGGCGCGCGACGCCCTCCTTCTTCTGGCAGGGCGCGTTGATCATGTTGCCGGTGGTCGTGCTCGCCCTGGCCAGCCTGATTTCGCTGCGCCAGGATGAGCGGGCGGCGGAAAACGACGCGCGCAACCGGGCGGCGGAAAGCGCGCGCAGCCTCGGTCGGGCCATGCGCGCCGCGGTGGATGAGGAGCTGCAGCGCTTCCTGACGCTCCAAAACATGTGGATGCTGGACTTGCGCCTCGCAAGCCAGCCCGGCGTAACCATGGTTTTTCCCGCCCCGAAGATGCAATTGGATATAGAGAAATGGGAACGCGATTATTCCGGATTGCATTTCACAGAACTGGCCTTGCCACCGGGCGCGGTGCTGGCCGATGGGCGGCAAATTGAACCGCCGGATTTTCCCGCCACGCCCCAACCACCGAAATGGTTTCGCGATTTGACCCTGGAACAAAAAAAAATATGGGAGGCTTTGCGCGCCGGTGGAGCCCGGAAGGAACTGGACGCCCGGCGCCAGGCTTTTCTCGACACCAGACCATCCAACGATGCGCAACAGGCGTTGTATGATTTGTTTCAGCCGTCGGATCAGATGATGGGACATTCCAATTTTACATCCACGGAAACCGGAATTTCGTTTGAAGAAATCGCCTGTTACCGCGTGCTTACAGCCGCCAATGCGCAACTGACCGAGAACCTCCTCCAAACGGTCTGGTGGCATGCGATTGGCCATTCTTCCATTGTCTCCCCCAAACTGATGGACTTGGCCGGGGGGTTGACCAATCGCGCGAGTCTGGTCCTGCAGCAGAAATGCGCCTCAATGCGAGAATTTTTCAACGGCCAGTCAAAGGTGGATGATTATCTGCGTTCGCTGCGTCGGCTGCCGCATTTGCACCCGTGGAAAATAATGTGGTGGTCGCATTGGACTCAGGACCGCGCCGCCCTCGCCATCTTCCGACCGACGACGTATGTGAATCCCGGAAATGATGCTGACGGCGCGTCGCTATCCGGGCAAGGCTATGAAGTCTGGCTGACACCGCGCGCGGTGGTGGAGGCCATTTTTCATCGGGCCTTGACTGAGAATGGATATCTCGTGCCTTCCTATGCCACCGCCAACGTGACCGTGGAAGGGGTGGACTTACCCGGTCTGGATAAGTCAGACGCCGTGGACGAAAAACTGTTGCTGGGTGACGTGGAAGAAAAGGCGGGGAATTATTTCGCCCAAGATGCCATCCGTTTCGAGGTGAAATTCTTTCTGACCAGCCGGGCGCAAATGCTGGCCGCTGAGCAGCGGCGGGCCAAGCTGTTCGGCTCCCTGGTCTTGGCGGCGGCGCTCACGGCGCTGACCGGTCTGCTGTTTGCGCGGCGGGCGTTCCGCCGCCAGTGGCAGCTCAATGAACAGAAATCCAACTTCGTCTCCAGCGTGTCGCACGAGCTGCGCGCACCCATCGCATCGGTGCGGTTGATGGCGGAGAATCTTGAGCGCGGAAAAATTTCCGAGCCGGCCCGGCAGGCGGAATACTTTCGCTTCATCGTGCAGGAATGCCGGCGGCTGTCGTCGCTCATCGAAAACGTGCTCGACTTCTCGCGCATCGAGCAGGGCCGCAAACAATACGAGTTCGAGCCGGCCAATCTGGTCGCCTTGGTGGCAAGCACCGTGCAACTCATGGAGCCGTATGCGGCGGAAAAAGGCGTGCGGCTGGAATTCCATTCCGAACTCCGAATTCCGAACTCCGAACTCAATTTGGACGGACGAGCCATTCAGCAGGCGCTGGTGAACCTGATTGACAATGCGGTTAAGCATTCGCCCAAGGGTGAAACCGTGACGGTGGGAATGGAATTCAAAAATGCTGACAGCGTGGAGACTCTCAACCCTCAACTCCCAACCCTCAACCTTTCCGTTTCCGATCACGGGCCGGGCATTCCGGCGGCGGAGCACGAGAAGATATTCGAGCGGTTTTACCGGCTCGGTTCCGAGCTGCGCCGCGAGACGCAAGGCGTGGGCATTGGCTTGAGCGTGGTGAAGCATATCGTGGAGGCCCACGGCGGACGCGTGCGGGTAAGGAGCGAGGTCGGGAAGGGGAGCCGGTTCATTATTGAATTGCCGTTCAAGGATTAAAAATGAAACATTCGACATTCAACATTCAACGCCCAACGCCAAATGTCCGGTCCGCTTGCGGCCGGTTTTTCCATGAAGGTTGGACGTTGAATGTTGAATGTTGAATGTTTCCCGGATTCAAACATGGAACGTATCTTGATCATTGAGGACGAAACGCCCATGCGGACCGCGCTGGCGGATTTGCTGGCGGGCGAGGGCTACCGCACGCTGACGGCGGCGGACGGCGAGAGCGGTCTCGAACGCGCGCTCGCCGAAAAGCCCGATCTCATCCTGCTCGACGTGATGATGCCCAAGCTCGACGGCTTCACGGTGTGCGCCGAACTGCGCCGCCTCGCCCACGACATGCCGGTGCTGCTGCTCACCGCCAAGGGCCAGATCGAAGACCGCGTGACCGGTCTCGACGCCGGCGCGGACGATTATCTGGTCAAGCCTTTCAGCACCGACGAATTGCTGGCTCGCGTGCGCGCCCTGCTGCGCCGCCGGGAACGCCAGGCAAAATCGCCGGTGAAACTCAAGCTGGGCGATGCGGAGGTTGACCTGGCGCGACAGACGGCGGTGCGTGGTAAGAAAGAAATCCATTTGACGGCCAAGGAATTCGCCATGCTGCGGCTGCTGGCCGAGGCTGAGGGCGAACCGGTCACCCGCGACAGGTTTCTTGACGTGGTGTGGGGCTATACAGCGTTTCCCTCGACGCGCACGGTGGACAACCACGTGGCCAGCCTGCGGGCCAAGCTGGAGAAGAATCCTGATGATCCCCAGTGGCTCAAGACCGTGCATGGGGTGGGATACCGACTGGATATGAAGTGAAATGAAACATTCAACATCCAACAACCAACATCGAACATCCAATGACCTTTCCTCGCCGCTTTCGCTGGATGTTGGGTTCTTGATGTTGGATGTTGGATGTTCCCGGCTTCATGGAGAGCTTCCACGACTTCTGGTCGCGCATTGCGACCATGAACCGAAGACGATTTATGGGAGCGCGGACATTCGTGTCCGTTCTTCGGGACGGTCGCGGGTGTCCGAACATTTTTGTCGGCATTGGGTCATCGCGGGCGCGCGAGCCGACAGGAATGTCCGCGCTCCGGTTCATGGAAGAGGGGCGAGGCGAGATGTCTCGTTTAAACCATTCATTTGTGTCAATTCGTGGTTCCACATTTTGCAAAAGTGTGACAACTGGAGACTGAGAAATTTGGCAGGCTGGACTTATGAAAATGAAATTCTACATGGGCATTCTTCTGCTGACGGCGGCCGGCACAACCGCGCAGACGAATAGTCTCACCGGGCTCTTGCAACAAGGGCTCTTTGAGGAGCAGGCCAATCGCAATCTCGACGCGGCCATCGCGGATTACCAGTCGCTGGCGTTGCAATTTGACCAGGACCGGCAACTGGCGGCCACGGCGGTGTTTCGGCTGGGTGAATGCTACCGCGCGCAAAGCCGGACCAACGAGGCTGCCGCGCAGTACCAGCGCATCCTGCATGAGTTTTCCGACCAGCAGACGCTTGCCCTGTTGAGCCGGGAGGATTTGGCGGGCATGGGAATAGCCGGGATGGGGTCGGCGGTGGCCGCAATCGTCCCGATTGAGAGTCCCGACGCCCAGCTCTGGAGCAAGCTGAAGGAAATGCCCAAGGAGGAATTGGAAAAGGTTTTGCCGACCCTCGTTCCAGATTCTGTTTTGGACAACCTGTTGCAACAGCGCAATGAAGCGCAAGCCAAGCTGGCACAACTGTTGACCGATTATGCAACCAACAATGCAATCGTTCAACGGCAACAGGCCCTGTTGGATGCACTTAAGCAGCAGCTGGACGAAAAGATCAGCGGGATGCGGGAGGCATTGAAATTGCGGGCAGAACTTCCCCAACCTCGTTCTCAAAGTTTCCAGACAAGGCTGCAAAGTATCGTTCGAAATTCGCCCGGTTCACAAAATCCACCGGATTCGACGGTGGCGTCAAGTGATGACGAAAACCGGGAAATCCAGCGCATCCAGCAAATGATCCAAAACAGCCCGGATTTGATCAATGCGCCGATTGGCAATCGGGAAATGGGTACCCCCTTAATCAAGGCCGCCTACAATGGTTGGCTAAAGGTGGCGGCATATTTGCTGGAGCACGGCGCGGACGTGAATAATCCGTGCGGTCAGGTGGCATGGACATCAGAACTCCAGCAAGCCGGGCACGTCACGCCCTTATTGGCCGCCGTCGCCGCCGGAAATAAAGCCATGACCAAATTCTTGATTGACCATGGCGCGGACATCAATTTCAAGGGCGATAATGGGGATACCGCCTTGCATCTGGCCGCGCGAAAAGGATTTCAAGCGGTGGTTGAAGCACTCCTGGCCAGCCACGCCCCGGTCAACGCCCAAAACAGTCATGACGGCACGACGCCTTTGTTCTCCGCCATGTCGAGCGGTCAGATGAAAATCATCCAGATGTTACTGGCCGCCGGCGCGGATGCGAATGTCAAAGACAATAAAGGCCGGACGATATTGAATTATGCCATCAAAACCTCGCCAGAAATCATGCAGGCGCTGTTGGCCGCCGGAACCCATCCCAATACGCAGGACATGGAGGGACGCACCCCGTTGAGTTACGCAGCACAAGCCGACAGCACTGGGGACGTAAAGCTGCTGTTGGCCGCGAAAGCCGATCCCAATTTGGGAACATTGGATGCGCCATTGCTGTGCGCCGTTCATGGCAAAAACGCGGCGACCGCCGAAGCCCTGCTGCAAAGCGGCGCCCAGCCTGATGCGCCGGGAAAAGTGGACTGGCAACCGCACAGTGTAAACTTCCACTACGAAGAAGGTTTGGGTCGCGGTTTGGCCACCCCGTTATGGCTGGCGGTGGACATGGATCAGGTTTCGATGGTGCAACTGCTTTTAAAACACAAGGCCGATCCGAACGATGGGCTGGATGGACAGTCTTTGCTGTTTCGTGCTTTGTCGGACACCAACCTCCTGACAGCGCTGCTGGAAGCGGGCGGATCACCGGAGGCGCGCCGGACGGACGGCTGGACCTTGCTGGCCAGCGCCGTGGTCCAGAAGCAATTTACATCGGTGCAATGGCTGTTGAAATTCAAAGCGGACCCGAACAATTCCCAAATTCAGGGACAAGCAATCTTGTTTTACACCTTGACCGAAACCAACATTCTCGAAGCGCTGCTGAACGCCGGCGCTTCCGTGGATCCGGTCACCCAGGATGAATCCAATTGGACGCCGCTGGGCGCGGCGGCCAGGAACAACAATGCCGCAGCGGTGGAGATTTTGCTGAAATATGGCGCGAATCCCAACGTGCGCAATTTCAACGGCATCACGCCGCTGCATTGGGCGTCGTATGGGCCGGCGGACGGGAAAACTTTTGAGTTGTTGCTTGCCGCCAAGGCCGATCCAAACGCGCGCAACAGCAGCGGTGAAACGGCATTGGACTTGCTCAAGAGATCAACCACGCAAAATGGTTTTCCACCCAGTCCGGGAATGCCGAGTCGGCGACCACTGAGGTATCCAACACCCGGGATGGCGGGGGCGGCGCCCGATTCCAAGCCAACTGCCGCAGCGGGCGAACCGGCCGATTTGCTTCGCCAGCACGGCGCGCTGGACGAATTGCCGGACTTCACCCGCATCCGCATCACGCGGCAGGGCTTGCCGCTGCCGCTGGAGGTGTTCCGCAATGTGGCGAAGCAGACCAATCAGTTCACCCTGCTGGAAACAGTGATGCGATTTTACAGCCTGCCGCAAGTTAATGCCTACGGACAACCCCACGAGGCTTGGAGAGCGCTGCCTTTCCCGGATTTCGGGCGGATCATCATCCGTCGGCCGAGCCAGACCATCGGCGGCAAGGAACAGGAAATCAAGGTGAGCCTGCTCAACCGCAGCAACGTGGTGGATTGCGCGCACGATGTGCTGGTCCAGTTCGGCGACGTGATAGAAATTCCAGAAAGCGTCCACGCTTTGAATGCCGAGCTGCCCAATCCCGTTGCGGAAATGGAAGCGACTTTCGCGCCTGCTTCGCCTTCAGGATCATTTGCTGCCCGGCTTGCTTCAATAACCCAGCCAGGAGGAGAGGAAAGGTCGGCGAGAGTCAACGGTTACCGCACCTCCACCCTGTGTCTCCAAAAGTCGGTTCAACTTGTGGTGGCAGGCGAGACGACAACCTTCAAGGTAAACTCGTGGAAGGAAGGATTCTTGAGTCAGGCGCTGACGAAAACCGAGGCCCGATCGGTGCTGCGCTCGTCCTCCGATTTGTCACGGGTGACCGTAACGCGCAAACCGGGCGGCTCCAGCCAGCCCATCGTTTTTACCGTGGACGTTTCGGGCAATGCGCCTAATCACGACGATCTCTGGTTGCAGGAGGGCGATGTAATTACCGTGCCGGACAAACCGTAGCGTTATTTTTGATACACGCTCACCCGGGCCGGCGGCAGGTTGAGCCAGACGATCTTGGAGGCTAACAGCTTGAAATCCTCACCGCCGCGGCTGCGGTCTTTCACGATCTGATAGCTGTATTGCACCCAGCGACCGCGCGGTTCGAGGATGCCCCGGATTTTGCGGGCCAGGGCGTCGGCCTGCTCCTTGGGGAAATTCAGCAGTGGCAGGCTGGAAATCACCGCGCCGACGGACATGATTGGTTGCGGCAGTTCGGCGAGCAGCGTGTCCAGATCCCACGCATCACCGGTGATGATCTGCGCTCGCTGAAACCGTTTGCGGAGAATTTTGGCCAGGGCGGGATTATTTTCAATGGCGAGCAGCCGGTCTTCACGCAAGCCGTACTTGAAAAGCGCATCGGTGACGGCGCCGGTGCCGGGGCCGAGTTCGAGGACGTGGCTTTCCGGGTTGCGCGGCAACCAGCGGGCCATGGCCGCACCCAATTGGGGCGAACTGGGAGCCACCGCGCCCGTGCGCTGAGGGTTGACGAACCACTCGCGCAGGAACACCGTCGAGTCGCTCAAGGTGGCGATGAGTTTTCTGGCCATGTGGTATTAGTCCGAATTTGACCGTAGTTTAGCCCATTTGTTCATTCTAGCACAATCGAAATATTTTTTGGCCGGTGCGGCTGATCGAATTGCCGGCGGAGCGCGGGTCTGTGACCCGCAGCACCTCCGCCAGCTATGGGTGTTTACGATAATACGGACGCGCTTTGAGGTGTGGGCGTTGCCGCGGCTCAAAGAGCCACGTTCCGAAAACCGCGCCGAGGCCCGCCGATTACCAATCGGCGGTACCTCAGGGCTCTGGGGCGCGCTTGAAGGCCGTCTGAAAGTCGTTCTTTGCCGTCGCCCGCCGGGTGGTCCAATCGTCCCAGCTTTGCTCCCAAGCCACGCCCGGGAGGTTGGTCCGGGCGGAGGGCCAGATGGCCGCGAGTTTCCGCCATGCCTTTTCCGCCTCGGGCTCCTGATGCCAGCGCACGTGTGATTCCACCAGATTTATCTGGTTTTCGGGAAAATCCGGCGCGAGGGCGGCGGCGTGCTCCAGCCATTCGCGCGCTTTGTGCTTGCTGCCGATGCTGATGGGCCAGCCCGGTGCATCGCGGTACAGCAAACCCAGACAGCGCGGCGGGCCGGCAAAATCCAGCCGCTCGTCCAAGTCGGCCGCCGCCTTGAATTCGCGTTCGATCTCGCGGATCAACTTATAGGCGGCCATGGATGGAGCCTCGGCTTGGGCCAGTTCGCCGTAATCCATGGCCAGATAATAATGGCCCGGCGCAGATTTGGGGTCGCGCGTCAGCAATTGGTGACACGCCGCGATGCCAGCCTGGGCTACCGCCGCCCGTTGCTCTGCATTGGTGGCAAATTCCGCCCAGTCATAACTGGCGCGGCCCAACAGGCTGGCTGCGGCTGCCTCGCTGGGACGGGCGGCGAACTCGCGTTGCGCGCGGACAAACGCCTGCTGCGCGCGCGCGGCAAACGTGGCGTTGGTCGTCGGTTGGCCCCAGGCGGTGGCGGCCGCCAGCAAGAACATCGCGAAACCTTGCACCCGGGATGGTGTTGACAGTGGCATGATGCATTCAATTACCAGTTGCTATCGTGGCGGAGTGAATTATAATCGGCAAGTGAGAATAAGCTGGAAGTTCACGTGTTTGGCCCTGTTGTCGGCCGGTTCCCTGCTGCTCGCTGGTTGTGGAGGCATCAGCGCGTCGCGAACCGTTTCGCCGCTGGATTTTCTTTTGCCCGGCCTCATCCAGGCTGATCCGCCGCAGACCAACGCGCCCGTGGCAGCCATGCAGGGCACCGTGGAAGTAGCCTCGATCCGTTGATCGCGGGGCTTGAAAGCGGCCAAGAAGGTGGCAAAATCAAGGTAGTAAAGGTTGATATATTATGCGTTTTCCTTTTGCGCTGACGAAAAAAATCGCCAGCCACATCATCAAGCACAAACTGCGCAAAACCCCGAAATTTGCGATGGTACTGCAGTTGGAGCCGCTCCATACCTGCAACCTCACCTGCACCGGCTGCGGGCGCATCCGGGAATATTCCACCAACCTCAAGGACATGGTGCCGCTGGAGAAATGCCTCGCCGTGGCCCAGGAATGCGATGCCCCGATGGTTTCCATCTGCGGCGGCGAGCCCCTGATCTATCCCAAAATCGAGGAACTTGTAGCCGGCCTGCTGGCCCAGGGCCGCGTCATTTACATCTGCACCAACGGTGTGTTCATGCGGAAGAAAATGCGGGATTATCTCGCGGCCATTTATGCCCCGGAACTCGAGCCGAAACTGAAACGGCTGCTCGCCGAAAAGTTGCTTTCCGAGCCGGAGGCCGAAGCTATTCGCAACGCTGGCGACGCGGCGCGCAACAAGACGGTCATCCGCCCCACCAAATGGATGTATTGGAACGTCCACGTGGACGGACTGGAGTTCACGCACGACCTCATTGTCGAGCGCGAGGGCGTGTTTAAGGAGTGCATCGAAGCCATCAAAATGGCGAAAATTCTCGGCTTCCAATGCGCCACCAACACGACGGTCTATCGGGAAACCGACGTGACGGAACTGGACGACATGTTCAAGTTCCTCTCCTCGCTGGAAGTGGATGGCCACACTATTTCGCCCGGCTACGACTACGACGCGGCCAAGAAGGACATGGTTAAGCGGTTGGGCCGGGATCCCAAGGAATTCTTCCTCACGCGCGACATGACGCGGCAGAAATTCGCGCGCATCGAGGAATGGGGCAAGGCGTTCACCATTTTCGGCACGCCGGTGTATCAGGAATTTCTCGCCGGCAAACGCGAGTTGACCTGCACGGCTTGGGCCATCCCGACCTACAACATCAAGGGCTGGAAGGCACCTTGTTATCTGATGACCGACGGCCATTACGCCGGTTATCAGGAAATGCTGGCGAAGGTGGTTTGGGAAAACTATGGCGTGGTGGATGGCAAGGCGCGCGACCCGCGCTGCGAGCATTGCATGGTGCATTGCGGCTATGACCCGAGCGGCGCGCTGGGCACGAATTACCAGGCCGGCGACAACTGGAAGAATTTCAAATATAATTTCTCGCCGCGGCCCCAGCCGTTTCCGGCGTCGCCGGAACTGGCCAAACGCGCGTATAACGGCGTGACCATCGGCCAGGGCCATCTGGCCGCGGCCAAGGCCGCGATCGCTTCGCCCGCCGCCAGCGCGCGCGGGGCGTTTTCCACCAATGGCGCGGCGCCGGCACACGTGGGCACGTTTTGCGGAACGGAAGGGGAGGGCGCCAATGATCAGCCATGAGTCGCACGCTCTATCTCTCCCCGCCGTCGTTTGACGGCTTCGACGGCGGCGCCGGCTCGCGATACCAGGCGCGGCGCGAGGTCACGAGCTTTTGGTATCCCACCTGGCTCGCCCAGCCCGCCGCGCTCACGCCCAATTCGCGCCTGCTCGATTGCCCGCCGCATGACATTGACCTAGCCAAATGCCTCGCCATCGCCAGGGATTTCGACCACGTCATCATCAACACCTCCACACCCTCGCTGAAAAACGATTGCCGGGTGGCCGAGGCCATCAAGGCGCAGCAGCCCGGCACCACCATCGGGTTCATCGGCGCGCACACGATGGTGTTGCCCGCGGAAACCCTGAAAGCGTCGCCCGCCATTGACTGGGTGGGACGCAAGGAATTCGATTTCACCTGCAAGGAAGTGGCCGAAGGCCGGGGCCTGTCCACCATTGCCGGACTTTCCTATCGAAATCGGGACGGTAGAATCATTCACAATCCCGAGCGCGAAATGATTCAGGACATGGACACGTTGCCGTGGGTGGCGGACGTTTACCGGCGTGATCTGGAGATCGAGAAGTATTTTATCGGCTATCTGTTGCATCCGTACCTTTCGCTGTACACGGGCCGCGGCTGTCCGGCGCAATGCAGCTTCTGCCTCTGGCCGCAGACCATCGGCGGTCACAAATATCGCGTGCGCTCGCCGCAGAACGTCGCCGACGAGATGGCCTACATGAAGAAAATGTTCCCGCAAGTGCGCGAGTTTTTCTTCGATGACGACACCTTCACGGCCAATCTTCCACGCGCCCGGGAGATTGCCAAAAAGCTCGGCCCGCTGGGCTTGACCTGGAGCTGCAACAGCCGCGCGAACCTCGATTATGACACGATAAAGTCATTCAAGGATAATGGCCTGCGCCTGTTTCTCGTGGGTTACGAGAGCGGCAACGACGACACGCTCCGCCGCATCAAGAAGGGGGTGACCACCGACGAAATGCGCGCGTTTACGCAGGCGTGTCATCAGGCCGGCGTGGTGGTTCACGGCACGTTTATTCTGGGCCTGCCTGTGGAAACCAAGGAGACGATCGAGCAGACCATCAATTTTGCCAAGGAACTCGATGTGTTTTCCCTGCAAGTGTCGCTTGCCGCGCCGTATCCGGGCACGGAACTGTACGAACAGGCCAAATTGAACGGTTGGTTCGTGAAGCGGGACAAGACCGATCTGGTGGAAGCCGACGGTCTTCAGCAGAGTACGCTGGAATATCCCGGCGCGACCAAGGAGGAGATTTTCGAGGCCGTGGACCGGTTTTACCGCGCGTATTATCTGCGGCCCAAGCCGATCTTGCGCATTATCAAGACCATGCTGGAGGACAAGAACGTGCTGGTGCGCCGCTGCCGCGAAGGCTATGAATTTTTCAAAAGTCTGAACCAGCGCAAGGCCGATCTCGCGGCGGCCAGGGTGGTGTAATCCAGGCGGCGCACCCGCTGCGCGCCGGGATGTCGCGCGGTCCGCAGAGTTCGGACCGCGACCGGTCCCCGGTCACAGCACTTTGGATTCACGCCTGAGCTCCAGAGGTTCGTCGCACGCCGCTTGTTCCTGCACGCGCTGCGCGCCGGGACGTCGCGCCGTCCGGGGAGTTCGGACCGCGACCGGTCTCCGGTCGCAGCACTCTGGATTCACGCCTGAGCTCCAGAGGTTCGCCGCACACCGCTTGTTCCCGCACGCGCTGCGCGCCGGGACGTCGCGCGGTCCGCGGAGTTCGGACCGCGACCGGTCCCCGGTCGCAGCACTCCGAATTCACGCCTGAGCTCCAGAGGTTCGCCGCGCACCCCCGCTTCAAGCATGGCCGCAAATGGCTAATAATTGACAAAATCTGGTTGGCATTATGAACTGGCCTCCATTACAAACGAACCGTGATTCTTGAGAACCGTTCTGCCGGGATGGGCGGGAAGTTTTTGGGAGTCGGATGCGAACTGGTAGATGCTGGCGCGGAATGGGAAATCAACGGATACAATCCATCATAATATCATGAAAAAGAACAACTTACAACTGTGCAAAGTAATCCAACTGGCCGCCATTCTGTCCGCTTACGTTTGCCAGCATGTCTTGGCGGATTCTATGACGGTATCCGAGACCTGGAAGGATAATACCTCGGGCGGGGTTTACAGCAGTTCAACTGACACTGGGACTTTCAACGCCTCGTTGACAGTTCCGGGTTTGTCCAGCTCGACGGCCAATGACTGGTCCAATCTGGTGGTGACGGTCAATTCAGGGGGCCTGCAGCTTGGAAATTTTTCCGACAACATGGCGGATGCGCCCAACTCTGGAGGAACGGTTTCGGCCACCAGCGCCACCTTCTATTATCAATTGCAGGATACCAATGGCAATTCTGTGAACGCTTTCAAGCTGACGTTTTCCAAATCGGGCAGTACTTTCACGATCGCCGGACAGACCGTGAATCCCGCCGCAGTGCAACCCCCGTGGTCAATTCTAGCGGAGAATTTCGACGATTCCACAGGGCTCTCCACCTTCCCCTTCACTGATCCAGCCAGTTGCGAGGTGGTGTTGCAGAATTCGGTGGCCGGGACCAATTATGCGGATGTCGTAAGAACCATTTTTATCAGCGGCACGAACACCATCAGCTATGATACGAATGGGTATGAACTTAACAATATTCGCCTGTCCGGCGCGGCGGATTTTACGCCGCCCACGCTGACGGCAGTTTTGCCCACGGGCACGCTGACGACCACCAATGCTCTCTTGACGGTGCAAGTTAGGGCCACCGACAGCGTCGGCGTGGCCAACGTCGAGTTTTATTTGAATGGCATGGATTACGGCTCCGGGGTGCCCGGGGTTTCGAGTTTGTGGTCCATGAATTTTGCCTTGCCGCCGGGAACCAATGTGATCCGGACTCGGGCCATTGATGCGGCCGGCAACTATTCCTCCGCCAATAACCTTTCGGTTACCTACGCGGACAAGCAGACCACGGCCAATTTGATCACCTATTCCGAACAGTGGCTGGATAGCGAGCAAACGAACAGTTTGGGGGTGCTGTTTTCGGCCAGCCAGGATGTAGGCACCTTGAATGCCGCCTGGCTGATTCCGGGCTTGCAGGGTTTTACGGCCAATACTTGGTCGAATCTGATGTTGTCGGTTGCCTTCGGAAACTTGAATTTCTCCGGCAGCCTGATGATGGCCAATGTCTTGACCTCCAGCAATGCAGTTTTTTACGTGAACACAATTTCCGATCCCAACAACAACTTGGTAACCGACGATTACCTCTCCGTGGCCCGTTCCGGCAACACGCTGGTGCTCGCTTATGAAACGGGCAATCCCAGCTACGCTGATAGGAGCCCCCTCTGGGCCAATGAGTACCTCGGCCTCAACGGTGCCGTCCAGGCCGCACAGCTCTTTGGCTTGTCGTTGCAAGATGGTCTCACACAGAACATCTACACCAACATTTCAAAAACGGTGGCGATTTCCGGCACCGACACCGTGACCGATGATGCCTTTGGCAATGAATTGAACAATGTTCAGATTTCCGGCGCCGCCAATTTCACACCGCCCATGCTCACGCCGGTATCGCCCGCGGTCCCGCTGACGACCACCAACGACCTCCTGACGGTCCAGGTCAGGGCCACCGACAGCGTCGGCGTGGCGAACGTCGAGTTTTATTTGAATGGTTCGGATTATGGCTCCGGGGTACCCGGGGTTTCCAATTTGTGGTCCATGAATTTTGCTTTGCTGTCCGGTACTAACGTGATCCGGGCCCAAGCCACCGACGTGAACGGCAACAATTCCGCCACCAACATCCTGGTAACGTATGTGAATCAGCAGACCACGGCCAATTTGATCACCTATTCCGAACAGTGGCTGGACAGCGAGCAAACGAACAGTTTGGGGGTGCTGTTTTCCGCCAGCCAGGACGTGGGCACCTTGAATGCCGCCTGGCTGATTCCGGGCTTGAAAAGTTTTTCGGCCAACACCTGGTCGAATCTGATGTTGTCGGTTGCCTTCGGGAACTTGAATTTCTCCGGCAGCCTGATGACGGCCAATGTTTTGACCTCCAGCAATGCCGTTTTTTACGTGAACACAATTTCCGATCCCAACAACAACTTGGTGACCGACGATTACCTCTCCGTGGCCCGTTCCGGCAACACGCTGGTGCTGGCCTGTGAAACGGGCAACCCTAGCTACGCTAACAACAATGCCTTCCTTGCCGATTTCTTTGCCAATGATTTGCCTGGTTTCTACGGCCCCGTACACGGCCCGCAACCATTTTTTCTGTCGTTGCAGGATGGCCTCACACAGGATATTTACACCAATGTTTCAAAAACGGTGTTCTTTGCTGGCACCGATGTCGTGACCGCTGCTGCCAATGGGAATGAATTGCACAATGTTCAGATTTCCGGCGCCGCCAATTTCACCCCGCCCACGCTCACGCCGGTATCGCCCGCGCGCGCGTTGACCACCACTAACGACCTCCTGGCGGTGCAAGTCAGGGCTACGGACAGCGTTGGCGTGACGAACGTGGAGTTTTATTTGAATGGTTCGGATTACGGCTCCGGGGTGCCGGGGGTTTCCAATTTATGGTCGCTGAACTTTGCCCTGCAGCCGGGCCTCAACACCATCCAAGCCCAAGCTGCTGATGCCGCCGGCAACAGCTCCACCACTAATCTCCTGGTGACCTATGTGAATCAGCAGACCACGGCCAATTTGATCACCTTTTCCGAACAGTGGCTGGACAGTGCCCAAACGGACAGTTTGGGTGACTTGTTCGCCTCAAGCCAGGATGTGGGCACCCTGAACGCCGCCTGGCTGATTCCGGGCTTGCAAGGCTTTTCGGCCAACACGTGGTCGAATCTCATGTTGGCGGTTACCTTCGGGACCATCAATTTCTCCGGCAGCCTGACGACGGCCGATGTCTTGACCGCCAGCAACGCCGTGTTTTATCTGAACACAATTTCCGATCCCAACAACAATCCGGTGACCGACGAGTATCTCTCCGTGACCCGGTCGGGCAACACCCTGGTGCTGGCCTATGAAACGGGCAATCCCAGCTACGCGCAAAATAATTCCATCCTCGCCGCGGATTATTTGGGTTTCAGCGGCTATGTGGGGGACACGCAATCCTTTGCTTTGGGGTTGCGCGATGGCCTCACGCAGACCATCTACACGAATATTGCCAAAACGGTTTATATTACTGGCATTAACACTGTGGCCAGTGGTGCCAACGGGAATGCATTGCACAATGTTCAGATTTCCGGCGCCGCCAATTTTACCCCGCCCACGCTCACGCCGGTGTCGCCTGCGCGCGCGTTGACCACCACCAATGCCCTTTTGGCGGTGCAAGTCGCGGCGTATGGCGATCAGGTTACGAACGTGGAATTCTACGTCAACGGCCAGGATTATGGCCCCGGAGGCCTCATTGATTGGTATTTGTGGTCCCAGAACCTTGCCCTACAGCCGGGAATCAACGTGATTCAGGCCCGGGCCACTGATATAAACAATAATAATTCCGCCCTCGATACGCTTTCGGTGACTTATGTAAACCGGCAGACCAATGCCAATTTGATCACCTTCTCCGAACATTGGCTGGACAGCGGCCCAATGGAAATGTATGCCCCCGGGTTGGATGTGCATCAGGATGCAGGTACTTTGAATGTTGCCTGGCTGGTTCCGGGTCTGCAGGGCTTTTCGGCCAATACCTGGTCGAATCTCGTGTTGTCGCTGGCTTTCGGGAGCCTGAATTTTGACGTCAGCTTGGCGCAGGCCAATGTTCTGACCTCCAGCAATGCTGTTTTTTACCTAAACACAGTTTACGATGCCAACAATAGTCCGGTCACTGACGAGTCTCTTTCCGTGGCCCGGTCCGGTGACACGCTGGTGCTGGCTTATGAAACCGGCAATCCCAGCTACGCGCAAAACAATGCCATCCTTGCCAATAACTATCTTGGCCGCAGTGGACTCGTGCGGGATGCGCAAACTTTTGGTCTGTCATTGCAGGATGGCCTTACGCAACACAGCTATACCAATTTTTCCCAAATGGTATACCTGACCGGCACCGACGCCGTGACCAATGACACCTATGGGAATGAATTGGACGATGTGCAGATTGCCGGCGCTGCCGACTTTATCACGCCCACCCTCACGCCGGTATCGCCCGCGGGGACATTGACCACCACCAACGCCCTCTTGACGGTGCAAGTCGCGGCCACAGACAGCTTTGGGGTGGCGAATGTGGAGTTCTTTATCAACGGCCTGGATTACGGTTCCGGGGTCGCTGGGGCGTCCAATATGTGGTCGCTGGATTTTGCCCTGCAACCGGGTCTCAACTTCATCCAGACGCTGGCCACCGATGTGGGCGGCCACCTTTCCGCCACCAATGGGCTCGCGGTGACTTACGTGAACCAGCAGACCACCGCCAATTTGATCACCTTCTCCGAACAGTGGTTAGACAGCGCCCAGACGAACCTGTACGGTCAGGTGTCTGATGCGCGCCAGGATGTGGGCACCTTGAACGCCGCCTGGTTGATTCCTGGCTTGCAGGGCTTTACGGCCAACACCTGGTCGAATCTCGTGTTGTCGGTTGCCTTCGGGAACTTGAGTTTCTCCGACAGTCTGTTGGATGCCAATGTCTTGTCCTCCAGCAACGCCATTTTTTACCTGAACCTAATTTCCGATCCCAACAACAATCCGCTGACTGACGAGTACCTCTCCGTGACCCGCTCCGGCAACACGCTGGTGCTGGCCTACGAAACGGGCAATCCCAGCTACGCGCCTGTTAATCCCTTCCTGGCCAATGAGTATCTGGGTCTCGGCGGGCTTGTGCAGGGCGTGCCATCCTTTGGTTTGTCGCTGCAGGATGGCTTCACGCAGAATATCTACACCAATGTTTCAGAAATGCTGTTCATTGCCGGCACCGACACCGTGACCACCGACGCCTTGGGCAATGTGCTGAACAATGTGCAGATTGCCGGCGCTGCCACCCTGGTGCCCCCTTCGCTGACGGACGCCTCGCCCACCGGGTCGCTGACCACCACCAATGACCTCTTCACGGTGCAAGTCAAGGCGAGCTTTGGCGTTACCAATGTGGAGTTTTATCTGAATGGCTCGGATTACGGTTTCGGGGAACCCGGGGTTTCCAATCTGTGGTCCATGAATTTCGCCTTGTTGCCCGGCCGCAACACCATCTGGACCCAGGCCGCCGACGTGAACGGCAACCTTTCCCCCACCAATGCCATTGCGGTGACTTATGTGGACGCGCAGACCAATGCCAATTTGATCACCTATGCCGAACAGCAGTTGACCGGTACACAATTGAACATCTACGGTGACTCGGCGGCGGTAACTCTGGATACCGGCACCTTGAACGCCGCCTTGCGGGTTCCTGGACTGCAAAGCATGTCTGTAAACACCTGGTCGAACTTGCTGTTGACGGTTTCCTTCGGCAATGTGGCGTTCTCCAGCAGTCTGGCTCAGGCCAATGCCCTGACCTCCAGCAATGCTATGTTCTACTTGCACACTGATTACGATCCCAACAATAACCCGGTGACCGACGTTCACCTCTCCGTGGCCCGCTCCGGCAACACGCTGGTGCTGGCCTATGAAACGGGCAATCCTTTCTATGCTGGAACCACGTCCATTAACCCGGTTGACTATTTCGGTTATTATGGCGCCTTTCAGGCCCAGTTGCCCTTTGCTTTGTCGCTGCAGGATGGCCTCACGCAGAATATTTACACCAATATTTACAAGGCGGTGTTCCTTACTGGAACCAACACCATAGCCTATGATGGGTGGGGGAATCAACTGGACCATATCCAGATGGCCGGCGCCGCCGATTACACCACGCCCGCGCTGACCACGGTGTCGTCCGCCGGCGGCACCATCACCACCAGCAACGACCTCTTCACGTTGCAAGTTCGGGCGACCGACAGCTTCGGCGTGGCCAACGTCGAGTTTTATTTGAATGGCACGGACTACGGCTCCGGGGCGCCCGGGGTTTCCAATTTGTGGTCGCTGAATTTTGCCCTGCTGCCTGGAACCAATGTGTTCTGGACCCAGGCCACGGATGTGGCCGGCAACCACTCCGCCACGAATACCCTTTCGGTCATTTACGTGGACCGGCAGACCAACGCCAGTTTGATCACTTTTTCCGAACAGTGGTTGGACAGCGAGCAAACGAACAGCTTGGGCGAGTTGTTTGCCTTCGGCCAGGATTTGGGCACCTTGAACGCAGCCTTGCCTGTTCCGGGCTTGAAAAACTTCACGGCCAACACCTGGTCGAATTTGGTGTTGTCGGTTTCTTTCGGGAACCTGGATTTCTCCGATAGTCTGTCGGATGCCGATATCCTGTCCTCCAGCAACGCCACGTTTTATTTGGACACCGTTTATGATGCCAACAACAATGCGGTGACCGACGAGCACCTCTCCGTGGCCCGGTCTGGCAATACGCTGGTGCTGGCTTATGAAACGGGTAATCCCAGCTACGCGGATAGCATCTCCCTCTTGGCCAATGAGTACGTCAGCCTTGATGGACTCGTGCGGGACGGGCAGCCTTTTTATTTGTCGGTGCAGGATGGCTTCACGCAAAATTATTACACCAATTTTTCGCAAATGGTGTTTATTGCTGGGACCGACACCGTGACCTATGGCGCCGCTGGGGATGAATTGGACAATGTGCAGGTTGCCGGCGCCGCCAGCTTCGCTCCGCCCGCGCTTACGACGGTGTCGCCCGCCGGGACATTGACTACCACCAATGCCCTCTTGACGGTGCAAGTCGCGGCCGCGGGCAACCCGGCCGTGACGAACGTGGAGTTTTATCTGAATGGCGCGGATTACGGCTCCGGGATGCCGGGAGGATCCAATTTGTGGTCCCAGAATTTTGCCTTGCTGCCGGGCACCAACGTGATCCGGACCCAGGCCACCGATTTGAGCGGCACGCGTTCCGCCTTCAACAACCTCACCGTGACCTACATAAACAAACAGACCAATGCCAGTTTGATCACCTTTGCCGAACATTGGTTGGAGAGTGAGCAGACGGACAGTTCCGGCGACCTGTTTTATTCCAGCCAGGATGTGGGCACTTTGAACGCGGCCCTGCTGGTTCCCGGTTTGAACAACTTCACCGCCAACACTTGGTCGAATCTGGTGCTGTCGGGCTCCTTCGCGAATGCCTGGTTCTCCAACCGGTTGGCGAACGCCAACGTCTTGACCACCACCAGCGCCGTTTTTTACGTGAATACCGCGTATGATGCCAACGACAACCCGGTGACCGACACCTATTTTTCGGTGACCCGCTCCGGCAACACGCTGGTCCTCGCCGCCGAAATCGGAAACCCCACCTATGCGGAACCCAATTCCATGATCGCGGACAACTATCTTGGCAGCGGCGGCCCCGTTCAGACTGTGGCACCCTGTGCCTTGACGTTGCAGGATGGTATCACTCTGACCAACTACGCCAGTTTTTCCCAAACCATGTATGTTTCCGGATCCAACACCTTTACCTTCGATTCGCTGGGTTATCTATTGAACAATGTTCAGGTCGCTGGTTTCGCCAGTTTCATACCGCCGACGCTGACCGTGGTTTACCCCGCTGCCGGTGCGGTTTTGACGAACGGATTGGTGACGGTCCAAGTGCGCGCGACCAATGTGGTCAGCATGGGCAATGTGGAATTCTACCTGAATAATCAGGACTTTGGCGGGGGCTCCCTGGGCAATTCCAACCTGTGGACGATGAATTTTGCTCTCGCGGCCGGCGCGAATAACTTCCGCATGGTGGCCACTGACACTTTAGGTAACAATCCTGCCACCAACGCCTTGCAACTGGTTTATTTAAACCAGCAAACCAACGCGAACCTCATCACGTTCCAAGAGCAATGGCTGGATACCTCCTGGCTCTTTGGCTGGTACACGGTTTCGCAGGACACGGCATTGCTGAATGCCGCCTTGACTGTTTCCAATCTCCAAACCATGTCCGCCAACACTTGGTCCAACCTGTCCCTTTCCCTGGCCTTCGGGAATTTCTCCGTCGCTCATTCTCTGTCGGACGCCAATGTGCTGACTACAAACCAGGCGGTGTTTTACTTCGCCAACCCCGATGACCAAAACGTCCCCCCGGCGACTGCCGGGCAACTGACCCTGTCGCGCGCTGGCAACACCCTGCTCGTGGCCGCGAGTCTGGGCAATCCGACCTATCTTAGCCCGGAGAATGTGAATTTTCTGGCGGACAGTTACCTGGGTGTGGCCGGGCTCATCCAGGATCGGCAGCTCTTTGCCTTGACCTTGCAGGATGGCAGCAGCTTGAAATACTACGCCAATGTCTCCCGGCCCGTCTCCGTCACCGGCTCCGACATCATCACCTATGGTTCTTTGAACAACGTGCAGATCGCCGGCGCCGTAGACTTCATCCCGCCGACCAACACCATTACCGCCCCGACCGCCAATCAGCAATGGAGCAACTTCCTCTTTACGGTCACGGGTACGGCCCGGGATAATGTGGCGGTGTCCACCGTGTGGTATGCCCTCAACGGCGGCGTCTGGACCAACGCGGTCAGCGCCAATAATTGGACCAACTGGAGCGCCCTGGTGACGCTCGCGCCCGGTGTCAACAGCTTGAAAGCCTATGCCGAGGACACTTCCGGCAACCTTTCCCCCACCAATGCCGTCAGCTTCACCTACATCGTTTCGGGCCAGTTGCAACTGCGCACCTTGGGCTTGGGCACCTATGCGCCCAATTACAGCAATGCCTGGCTCCAGATTGGCAAAAACTACAGCATCACCTCCGCGCCCGCCAGCGGCTTCACATTCTCCGGCTGGACGGTTTCCACCAACTGGCTGGGCGGAGTGGTGAGCAACAGTACCGTCCTGCAGTTCAACATGGCGTCCAATCTGACCCTGCTGGCCACCTTTACCGAAACCAACCGGCCTCTCCTGACCTTGACCGCCCCCGCCGCCGGACAGAAGATGACCAACGCGCTGGCCACCCTCGTGGGCACCGCCAGCGACATTTGGAAAGTCGCCGGCGTCTGGTATCAATGGAACTCCAATGCCTGGAGCCTGGTCGCCACGGCCAACGGCTACACCAATTGGACGCAGACTGTGGCGCTCGCCGCCGGCACCAACGTGCTCAAGGCCTATGCCCAAAACTTGGGCGGCGTCTGTTCCATCACCAATACCGTGAGCGTGGTGTCCAGCAACACCTTCAAGCTGCAACTGTCCTTCAACTCCAAACCGCTGACCGGCGGCGGCTTGAACCTCAACCTGCAACTCTCGCCCGGCCTGAACGGCCACATTTTGGTTTCCTCGAACCTGCTGAACTGGGACGCGTTCACCAACTTCGTGGGCACCAACACCAGCCTCACCATCCACGACCCGGCGGCCACCAATGCCACCTACCGGTTTTATCGGGCGGTGACTCCGTGATCTCCCCCCCGCCTGTGCCGTGGCTTATGGCCGCAACCGGCGCATCGGCGCCAGGAGTTGAACGGAAATTCCCGCACGCGCTGCGCCCCGGGACGTCGCGCGGTCCGCGGATTTCGGACCGCGACCGGTCCCCGGTCGCAGCGCGTTGGATACACGCCGGAGCTCCAGAGGTTCGCCATACGCCGCGTGTTCCCGCACGCGCTGCGCGCCGGGACGTCGCGCGGTCCGCGGATTTCAGAAGAATCGAGAGATGCGCCCAGATGCGCGGCACGCTATAAAACCCGCTTGTGCCCTCCCGCTTGGTTGCATAAACTGCCGGACGATGATACATAAACATGCGCTGTCGCTTTTGGGTTTCCTGGCTTTTTTGGCTTGGATTTCCGTTTCCGCCCAGCCCTCCAACGTCGTGGAGACATCCGGCACCGGTGTCCAGCCCAAGGCGGAAAAATTCAGCGAACTCGGCGATCCGGCTCCGTCGCTCACCGTACTGGAGTGGATTAAGGGCAAGCCGGTGAAGATCCGTCCGGGCACGAACTTTTATGCCATTGTTTTTTGCACTTTGAGCCGGGCCAACGAGATGGCCTTGACCAATCTGACTGCCTTGCAAAGGGCCTATGAGGACAAGGGGTTGGTGACCGTGGTCATCAGTGGCGAACCGTCCGAGCAGTTGAGGAACTTTGTTCAGATACGGGGGGGGGAAATTGGTTTCACGGTGGCTGCTGACGATCTAGCGCAAAGAACCACCACCGATTATCAGAACGCTTTTGGCCAGTACCGGCTGCCGCGGGCGTACGTTGTGGGCCGGGACGGCAATGTGCTTTGGCTCGGCCATCCCCTGAGCGATAACCTGGGTGAAGTGGTTGATCAAGTGGCTTCCGGCCGGTTTAATCTGGAGCAGACGAAAAAAGAAACCCGGGACCGGCTGCAAATGGAAGAGTACCTTGCTCTGGCGCGTCAGGCAGATACCAACGCGGTCAAGGGGGGCCAGATCATGCTGCGGGTGCGTGCCAACAATGCGCCGGCCTTGTGCGATCTGGCTTTTCAAATCGGTGCCGATCCTTACATCCAGAACCGCGATTTGGCACTGGCCAATACGGCGTTGGATCGGGCGGAGCAACTGGGGGCAACTAATGTTAGCGATATCGCGGTCTATCGCTCCATTTTGATTTTCCAAGCCGGCCAGCGTGAAGCCGCCCTGGCTCATGCCAGACAGGCCCTGGCCGGTGCCAAGACCGATGCGGACAAGACTGAGATCAACGCTTGCATTCGCGTCATGGAAGCGGAAATGGCGAAGGCTAAGAGCAGTCAGACCAATAACGCCAGCGGCACGAATGCCCCGGTGGCGAAGCCTCTGACCAAGTGAGAAATGGCAGGCGTCCCGCCTGCCCTGCTTTCTGCGCTAGTTGCCCGTCGCGTTCAGCAGCCGGTAGAACCCGTTCGGCGTGGCCGGAGCATTCGGATCTGTGAATTGGATTTGACCCGGGAGGTCCAGATTGGTCCAGTGGACCAAATCCGAGCTGAACTGCACTGTGAAATTGAAGTTCGTGATCGTGAAACAATAGTTCGTCTGGCCGGCCCCACCACCGGCAGCGGCGAGATACGGCGGCAGGTTGGTGAAGCTCGGTCCATTGGGCCACCCGGTGTAATGAGCCAGCGCGACATTCAAGCCTGCTTGGTCCAGCATGTTGATCGGTGCTCTCAAATCCTTTGCCGGGGTTGCCAGGGGCACGTCGCTCGTAGGGGAATAATAGTAGTTGAGGAATAAATTCAGATCATTTATGTCCACGCGGTTCAGATTGGTTGAGCCCAGAAAGTCGGCCAGCAGGCCCGGATACACCACGGCCGGATGCGCATAATTATTCGTGAGAATAAATGCAAGTTCATTGGTGTCCAGTTGGTTGGTCCCCAGAAAATTTGCCAGCGCCGCGAGCGTGAGAATCGGCGCGCTGATGCTCAATGTGCCGGGCGCAAAGCTGAAGCTATAGTTGGTGGCGTTCAAGGTGCCTTGGCTGACCAAGACAAAATTTGAATAGGTTCCGATGGCAGTGTTGCTGTTTGCCTTGTTCGTCACCACCGCCAGAGGACTTCCGTGGAGCACATTGGAACCATCCCCATTGACAAATCCTGAGTAAACCGGCGTGAATACGGTATTGGTTGAGCCTTGAGTCCGGCTGGCATTTTCGGTCACGAGGAGCCGGGCCTTGAGGGCTGCGAAATTCAAGTTGGTGCTGGCGACCAGGTAATTGGTGCCGTTGGTCCCATCCCAAGCCAGCGCGGTGGCCGTCACGGTGAACGTACCCACGCCATTAATCTGGAGGCTGCTGGTGTCAATACTGGCAATGTTCGTCGGTATTGAGCGGGTGATGGCAAATGTGAGCACCGCCCCGGGCGGTGTGGTGGTGGCAATCAGGGCAATATTAGTGCCGTAGACCAGGTTGGTCGGATTATGCAACGGCGCAAATTGAATGGTCTGGGAGTTGGTCCGGGCAGAAATGAATAGCGTGCCGGGAAAGAAATCCACGAGGTAGTTGGTGATGCCGTTTTTGAAGGGCCAGCCGGTGGCGTTGATCCAATAGCTTCCTGGCAGGCTGCTGCTGGTGGCCGTGGTGGTCAGCGCTGGCGGCCCTGTGAAGACGCTCGCCGCCGTATCCCCGTTGGCAAAGCCGGCATACGACACCGTGAACGCCGGATTGGCGGCGCCAAAGACGCGATTCGTATTGTTCGCGGTGATGGTCAACGGCGCCAGCGTTGACGCAAACTGCAAGCTAACACTGTTGGACAGATAAATGACGCCGCCCATCATCAGCGTCGGCACGCTGGCCGTCACGGTGAACTTGCCGACGCCTTTGATCACCAGGTTGGTTCGTTGCGTGATGACGGCGACAGTGGCGGGGGCGGCGGCAAAAACCGGCGTCCCTGCCGTGGCGCTGGCGGACAGGGGTGTTGCGGCTCCGTACACCAGATTCAGGGCGGGGTTGAACGACAGGCTGTTGTTGGTCACATGGGCGGCTACGGTGAAATTCAGGTTGGTGCTGGCAGCCGGATAGTTGGTGCCCGCAAGCAGCACGGCCGGTTCGCTGGCGGTTACCGTGAACGTGCCACTGTTGGTCACCCACAGCACATTATTGGCGTCAATATACGCGGTGCCAGCCGCAGTGGTGGTCTGGAACGTGACGCTCGTTCCCGATGGGTCCAAAGGCGTGGAGATGGCGGTTAAGGTAAAATTCGTCGGGTACGCCAAAGCGGACGGATTGACGGGTGGATTAAACTGTGCCGGGTCAAAGTCAATGCTTTGGGTCACTGTGGGCAAGGGGGGCGGCACATAGACAAAACTCACGGTGACTATGGCCGAATAGTTCCCGCCTGCGTTGATGGCATAGGCGGCCACCGTATTGGTTCCGGGAATCAGCGTCACCCCGGCCGACCAAGTGTCCCAGTCCGTGGTGGTCACCGCGCTCGTCCAGGCGCCGCTGTTCAACGAATAGTACACGCCCGTCACCATCCATGCGTCGGTTGCGGTCCCGCTCACGGTGTACACCGCGTTGCTCCAATGCTGATTCCGTGCGGGCGCGGTGATCGTTAGCGTGGGACTGGTGGTGTCCGCAATTTGATTTGGCTTGGCCGTCTGGCCGGCAAATTGTGGGCCCCACCCGCTCGTGCTTTGCAGGTAATACACAATGGCATTGGGAGAACCGTAGAATGGCGTCGTCCCCACGAACGGCGGATCTCCCGGGGAGGAGCTGACCGCGGGCGCATTGCCTTGGAAGGACACGTTTGTGAGACTGCCGCAGTATTTGAACGCAAATTGCTCAACATAGTTGACGCTTGGCGGAACGATCATGCTGGTCAGTTTAGACGTGCCCAGGAAGGCCGCGTAGCCCAGATCGGTCACTCCGCCCGGAACCCGGTAGCCGCCGCTCCGGCCCGCCGGATACTGTAGAAGCGTGCTCTGGCTCGCGTCGAACAACACGCCAGCCTTGCTGCTATACGCCGGGTCGTTGCTCGCCACCGTGATGTTCGTCAAATTGTAGGCGTCGGCAAAGGCATACTGATCAATGAAGTTTACCCCGCTGCCCACATAGACGCTGGCAAGCTGACATTGATAAAACGCGGCGTAGCCAATGTCGGTGACGCTGGCGGGAATCACATAGCTGCCGGTCTTGCCCCCGGGGAATTGGATTAGCGTGCTTTGGTAGCTATCGAACAAGACCCCGTCCGGGCTGCTAAAGTAGTCTTGATTGGCGGCCTCCACCGTGATGCTCTTCAGGGCGGTACACCCGCTGACAGCCCGCGTTCCGATGTAGCTGACGTCGGCGGTGATGGTGAAGTTGGTCAGGCCGGAGCAGTAGGCCACCGCATAGTCGCCGATGCTGGTGCAGGAGGAAAGGGTGCGCCGCGAGCCGGTCGCCCCGCCAGGGCACTGGATGAGCGTGGTTTCGCTGTTGTCGTATAGTTCGCCGCTCGGACTGTTGGTGTAATATTGGTTGTTGGGATCCACCTTGAATGCCTTCAAACCCGAGCAGCCGTAAAACGCAAACGCTCCGATATCCCAGACGTTGTCTGTGATCTCGTAATTGGTGATGCCGGTGCAGTACGCCACCGCGAAGTCGCCTATGGTGGTGCAGGAGGCCATCGTGTGCCACGAGTTGGTGGCCCCGCCGGGGCACTGGATGAGCGTGGTTTCGCTGTTATCGTATAGCGCGCCGCCGGGGCTGTTGGTATAATAAGGATTATTGGGGTCCACTTTGATGGTTTTCAACTGACCGCAGTCCGCCAGCGCCCGGTCACCAATGCTGAACACGCTGGCGGCGATCGTGATGTTGGTCAGTCCGGGGCAGGCAAAGAACGCAAAATCTCCGATCTGGGTCACGCTGTTGGGGATCGCCACGTTTACCAGGTTGGGGCAGCCTTCGAGCGCGTGATCCCCAATGCTGGTGACCGGCAGTCCATTGATGGCGCCGGGGATGGTCCATGCGCCGGCGCCGCTGGTGTAGCCGGTGATGGTGATCGCGCCGTTGTTCGTCGTGTAAAGGAATTGCCCCTGCACGGCGGCGGAGGCGCCGAGGAGCAGCGCGAAAAGAATGGCTTGTAGTCGAGTCTTCATAAATGCTTGTGCTGTTGGGGTTCTATTTCTGGTTTCAATTTGCCTTTGGCCCGCTGGAGCTCTGCCGTTGCCGTGAGTTTATACTTCGTCGCGATTAAATTTGTCAACAGCTATTTGACCGTTTGGCCGCCGGAAAAAGGCCCTTCGCGTGGCGTAGCGCCGCCGCCCCGGCCGCGGTTCAGGCGGCGTCTGGCCGCCAGCTCGGGAAACGGGCGCCAGAGTGGTGCCCGAACCCGCGGGCGGGACGCCTGCCCTGCTTTCTCCGCTAGTTGCCCGTCGAGTTCAGCAGTCGGTAGAATCCGTTCGGTTTGGCCGGGGCATCGGGATCCGTGAACCGGATTTGACCCGGAAGATCCAGATTCGTCCAGTGGACTAGATCTGGGCTGAATTGCACCGTGAAGTTGAGGTTCGTGATGGTGAAGCAAAAGTTCGTCTGGCCGGCGCCACCGCTGGTGGTGCTGAGATATGGCGGCAGGCTGATGAAGCTCGGTCCGCTCAAGCCAGTCTGCTCCGCAGTATTTGTTGGGCCTTCCGCGTCTTTTGCCGAGGCCGCCAAGGCCGCGTTGCTCGCAGGGGAATAATAGTAGTCGAGGAACACATTGAGATCATTCGTGTCCACTTGGTTCAGATTGGGTGTGCCCAGGAAGTACATCAAAGTCATCGGATCCACATTGGTCGGGTGCGCGTAATTATTCGTGAGGACGAACCTCAGTCCGTTGGTATCCAGCGTGTCCGCTCCCAGGAAGCTGGCCAGCGTAGCCAGATTCACCATGCCGCTGTGTTGATAATGGTTAAGCAGCGCAAGGAGCTCTGGTTGATTCAGGACATTGGTGCCGATGAAATTGGTCAATATGCTGTAACTCACCACGCCGCCTCCGGGGTTGGTGCTGCCGTCGGCATTGGTGATCGTCAAGGTGCCGGCGACCAGGGAAATGAGATAATTCTCATTGGCCAGCCCCGATAAACCGGGGATGATGCTATTGGCATAAACCCCAGGCAAAGCACTGGTTCCGAGGGAGCACCATATCGTCAAACTGTTGGTCAGCAACGAGTTGGTATCTGGGTTGACGAATCCAGAATAAGTCACCGCGAACAGCGGATTGGTGGCGCCGTACAGTTTGGTGGCGTCATTCGCGGTGATGGTCAACGGCCGCGGCAGGATGGTTCCGGTCAATGGTTCTGGCGAAGTGAAGGAGTATTTGACGGCATTCGGGCCAGCCAGCGCTAGCGTGGGTGCCACCAGTTTGCCGGTGCCCGCGTTGGTATCGGCAAAGATCCCGGTGAAATTGGTCAAATATACCCCGCTGTCCCCCGGCTCCAGCCCGCTGACGAACGGGGGTTGTGCTGGATTGTTTGTGAGCGTGGCCAGGGCCATGCCATCGTATATCTTGGGGATCACGCTGAATGTCTGCGCGGAATTCGTGATCGTTACCGTGGTCTGGTTGGACACTGACAGAACCCACTCGTTGGTATGGGTGGGGGAGTAGGCAGTAGTGTTCGCTGGGGTGAATTTTACGAACAGGTTGCTGGCGATTCCCGCTTTGTTTGGGGTCCAATTGTTCGTAAAGGCGAACCAACCAGCGACCGGTGCGCCGCTGTACGGGTCTATCGCCTTGCCATCTGGCACCCAGTTTGTCACGTTCAAGTTCAAGGGGATACGATTGGTGCCCAACTGCACCAGTTGCGGAGTGGTCGGGACCATCTGCACATTGACAATGGTGGTCGCCACGGCGTAATTGGTCGTGTCCGTCGGCGAAAAGGTGATACTGACATTGGTGTTTAGACCCGGCGCGAACCCGGTGTTTGGCCCGGACGTGAAAGTGAATTGGCCGAGCACATGCACTCCGCTGTAGCCATCTATCGCTACGCTGTTGGTCAGGAGGGACGGGGTCATGAACTGCCCGCTGTGAAGGTTGGTTGCCACCACCACCGTCAAAGATGGAACGTCTTGATCCACGATCACCGCGGCAAAATTGGTGACGCTCAAATAATTTTTCGCATCCACGCCGGTCGGCGTGAATTTTACGAAGGCGTAGTTCGTGCCAGCATGGGTCGGCCGAACACTGGAGTTGGTGAAGGCGAACGTTCCACTTACCGTCCAGTCGGAAATGTACGGGTTGGCTGCGGTGCTGGGCGGTGAACCATTGGTCAGAATGGAATTGGTCAGCATCTGGCCAAACACAAGGTGACTGATGTTCGTGGTTAATGCCGGCTTGGCCATCAACACCGTGATTGCAGTCGTGAAGTTGGTTGGGTTGTAGTTCGAATCATTTGGTGTGAAAATGATTTGCACGTTCATTGGGCCGACATTCGTGGGCACCAGGTCGGGCAGGGAAAACGAAAGCCCGCCCCCATGCGTCCCCGCCCCGTTCGTGAACACGCCACCGCTTGCATTCGTGAATGTGCCTCCGATCCAATTGGTGACATCGGACAGGGATTGTCCGTAGTAAAGGGTCGCGGTCGGTTTCACTTTCACATAAAGGTTGGTCTTGGGGGCCGCAATCACCTGCACCCACACCTTGGTCGTCGAATTGGTGTAATCAACCGCGTCGTTTGGCATGAAGATCACTGCCACACTATTGCTCCCCGTGCTGGTCAGTACTGGCGGGTCGAATTGCCAAGTTCCGGCCACCTTCGTGTTGTTTTCGAAAGGGTTCACTGGCGGGTTGTTGGTCAGGATGGAATTGGTCAAAAACTGTCCGGAGATGACCGGCGAGTTGGTGTTGATGTTCAGCTCCGGTGTCGTCTGCGTTACGGTCACGGTAGCCGTGAAGGTTGTGTTGGTGAAATCCGCCGTGTCCGCTGGAATGAAGTCAAGCTGCACATTCGGATATTCTCCCACACGTAGCAGTGTTCCCACCGCCTGCGAGGAATCGGTATATACAAACTGTCCATCCACATTGGTGCCTGTCGAGCCGTCCGGCGGCACATTCATGACGGTAATTCCCCATGGAATCATGGATGTGCTCGACAAGCTCGTCCCGTAAGCAATCACCCCGTAAGGAATTGTGATGGCCGGGGGATTATTGGACACTGCCAGTTGCCCGTAGGGTTGTCCATTTCCGGCGGTTTGAGGTTGGCCAATTACGCAGCGGAAACCGATGCTATTGCCGCCCACAACGCCAGAATGACGGGCGGCACATCGGCAGGAATCCGCATAGTCGAAAAAGTCGCCTCCTCGGCTAATCCTCGACGAGCCGGTTGACGGACCGGCAGGATTATTGCTGGCGGCGGTGATATAGTATAGCTTGTCATAAAAATCCCAGCACCACTCCTGCGCGTTTCCCGCCATGTCAAATAATCCAAAGCCATTCGTGGAACCGGTGGAGCCCACGGGAATGGTGGTGTTAGGCTGTTGTACCGGCCCCAAATCATAAGGCGCTTTGTCAATCAGCGAGTCGGTCCGATAGCACGCAACGGTGTTCGTGCCTTTGGCCATAGTTTTCGAGTGCGTGATGTACATGCCAACCGGAAAGCGCAGCTTGTCTTTGCCGCCGCGCGCCGCGTACTCCCATTCCGCCTCGGTTGGCAGCCGGTATCCATTCGCTGTCCAATCCACGTAATTATTCTTCAAATTAAAACTGCCGCTGGTGTAATAATCGTCTGTACTGAAGCCTGAAACCGAATCAGACGTGCTGTTGGTGTGATAGCATGGCGTCCTCCCCTCCATTTGGCTTCGTGCATTGCACCATTTCACAGCGTCATTCCAGTTCATGTTTATCTCGGGGTTATTGGGGCCGAAATTAGCAGCCGCCCCGCTGAAACTGTAGCCCGGTTCTTTCGTTATGACTTGCAGCCAAAGCGCGCCGCTGACCAGATTTGAGTCCATTTGAAAAGCGTTCGTCAAAGTAACATAGGTTCTCGGCGCGTCTCCGGTCGGGTTGCCGTCATTCCAGTCGCCACGGTAGCAGGAGCCGGCCGGGATGCCGACCATGTTGGCGCCGTTCTGCGCTTGCGCGGTCCCCACCAGCCCTGCGCCCAGCGCCAGAGAAAAAGCTACGAACCGGATCAGTTTCAGTTGTGTCATCATAGTTGCTTGTACATTGCTAATCACAATTTGTTTACACTTTATTATCAAACGCAATTTATATTCAAAACACCAAATTCAGTTCCCTTAACTTTTTGAGTTATTGATTTATCATAGTATCATCGCTCAGGCGGCATGACAAGCACATTCAGCAGCACATTCAGCAGCACTCAAGCCTTCCTTCCCTTCCGGTCTCAGGGCTAGCAGCCTGTTGAAATAATCTGCAAGACTCGCAAGAATTCTGTTGCCTTATCAACTAAATAAGTCACAATAAGCACATGTTTAAGCCGCAATCGCAGCCCGAGTCCGAACTGTTCATTGCTTCCGCACAACTGGTACGGCCAGCCGCCTCGCCTTTCTACGCCAAACTGGACCAGACCCTCGCCTCCTTTGGCTTTGCGGACAAAGCTCGCGAGCTTTGTGCGCCCGTCTATTCGAAGAGCGGCCGGGGCCGGCCCGGCGTGGACCCGGTCGTCTATTTCAAAATGCTCATGGTCGGTTTCTTTGAGGACATCGCCAGCGAGCGCGGCATTGCCGAACGCTGCAATGATTCCATCTCATTGCGAGCCTTTCTGGGCTACAGCCTGACCCAGGTCACGCCGGACCATTCCACCTTGTCGGTCATCCGCTCGCGACTGGGGGAGGAGATTTACCAGCAGATTTTTCAAGTAATCTTGGGAGCCTTGCAGGAACACGGCCTGCTCAAAGGCAAGCATGTGGGTATTGACGCCTCGGTCATCGAAGCCAATGCCTCCCTGAAAAATTTGGTTAACCGGAACACCGAAGAGGCTTATTGGGAATATGTCCGGCGGCTGGCGGCCGAAGCCGGGATCGATCCCAAAGACCCAGCTGCGGTGCGGCGGTTTGACCGCAAACGGCCCAAAAAGATGAGCAATGAGGAATGGGTCAATCCGCATGATCCGGACGCCAAGATTGGACCGACCAAGACGGGCGCGACCGACATGATCTACAAGCCCGAGCACACGGTGGATTTGGATACCGGCGCCATTGTGCAGGCGGAGGTTCGCTTGGGCCATGAGGCCGACCAAAAGGAC
>Ga0316217_10001272_pt1 | contig 33493 bp, 40 predicted proteins | sample 1anoAmetaG_FD_203633 | JGI IMG/M metagenome (GOLD analysis project Ga0316217, IMG submission 203633) | Freshwater microbial communities from Trout Bog Lake, Wisconsin, USA - 1anoA | ecosystem: Environmental > Aquatic > Freshwater > Lake > Hypolimnion/Profundal zone | place: USA: Wisconsin...
GTAAACCATCTGACGATCAGCTACGTCAAGCCATCGACGCGATCTTCTCCAAATACGACACAGACAAATCAGGTACTCTTTAGGGTAGTGAAATTTTCAGTCTCATCAGCGATGCCTTCAAGAGTCTGGGCCGCAATAGGCAGGTCAAGGAAGAGGAAGTCACACAGTTCATCAAGGCAATTGACAAAAACGGAGACTCCAAGATTTCAAAGGTGGAGTTGTTTGAGATTCTTAAGAAGCTGATCAGCACTTGATTGCGACTCACACATATTATTGTATTTTGGTTGGCTCATAACTCTTTCGCTAATAAAAAGATCGTTTGCTTGTATCTTTGAAAATGTTGGAGGGGCTGAGTTTTTGCCGGAGATTTATTTAAAGGGATTGAAACATTTGGCATTCAAGACTGAAAATATAGTCATTTGATATTTAAGTTGATTCGAGAGAAATAAATTCACTCTAGAATTTGGAATAGACCCAATACTTCTTCTTAGAATTGGCAGTTAGTACTTTTTTGTCGAAAGCTTCGATTTATTGCCTCTTCCATGCCTTTATTACAATTGCGGAATGTTTATGGCTTGATACCTTTAGCTTTCATCTTGCTGGGTGAGTGCAAATGACCTTGCTTTTGCTCATATCACTCTATGTTCCCCTAATTATTAAGCTGAAGTAGATAGGCACAATAATGAACTCTTGCTTGATAACAAGTCAATAAAAATCAACGGAAATATGGTGCCATGTCAAGCTCATGAGGAAGTGAATCTTCCTTGATTGATACTTTAACAATATCCTCATCATAAGCGTCAAGTTTGTAACAACTAGGAACCATATCTCTGTTGGTTTGTAGTTTTTTGATAGAAGGCCGTTCGAAGGTTTTCTTCTCTTCCTTCTCTGAAATGAGTCGCTTCATTCCGAACAACTTTTATTTTAGCTTAGATATGCTTGATTAACGGTCTTACTTTCTTTAGGACTAAATATAGCATTTGCCTTTGCTATTGCTCGAGGGAACTTTGCTTTGCAAGAGATTGGCAAAAGAAAGAGTGCCCTTGGAGTTTTTTCTTTCGATTGTGCTATCAGTATAAAGCGAAGGTTAGACGGGATTGCACTTTCTTTTGGTTTGGGCTGCGAATTCCAGCTTCTTGAAAGATAGATCAGTAAAGTTAGTTGGCTTCATGCAGTAGATATTCTTTGAAGTATTTTCCTTGGCGTCGCTTCTGTAATTATCTTCTCTAAATGGAGAAACGCTCTGTTTTTTATCAGTCTAGAACTTGCAAGTATTTTGGCAACCTTGAGTATTCTTGCGTATAGGCGAAGACTCCTTTGTGATGGTCTTGAAGGTGAGAGGACTGCAGTTTGGGTGTTGAGTGGACTCCTCCATTTTCGATTGGCTGTTTTTGGCTTTTTGATTGATGATACTATTCTTTATTTCCTTGAACTTGAGCATTTGAGTCAATTTACGCTAAATATATTATTAAAATATATTAGTTCTTGTCATGTTTGATTAAATCTACCTCACTGGCTTCAAAAAGTTCGGAAACCACTCGGTCAACCCTACAGAACTGGTCTCTGAACACTTCGGAAAACAAAAGATACCAGGCTTGAAGTGTGCCACCGTTGAAGTTACCGCCAAAGATGCAGATGCTTATGTTCAGAGCATCCAATAAGAAGTTACTTCCAGCAAAGAGAAGAAGATACTGAACCTCCATTTCGGAGTGGGCCCCAACAAAGTCTACAGGTTCGAAAGGTGCTGCTACAACAATAAAGATTTCGGCATCCCTGATAACATTGGTTACCAACCCCGAAACGAAAAAATATGTCCTCATGAAGGGCTAGATCATCCTGTCTATTCCAAACTTTAGGTTGAGTAGCTTCAACAGATAATACTGAAGGATTTCCCATCGGATCTGAGCACCGACCCAGGCAGATACCTCTGCAACTATATCTACTTCAAAAGTGCTCACGATCTTTCCAGCAAGCATGAAAACATCTATAGCTTGTTCATCCATTTCCCAGTGCTAAACGTTAGCCCCCACGAAAGAAACATCAAGTTCGTGGAAACTCTCTTGAACTTGCTGCTGAAGAAGCGTGCTCTTCAGCAAGAATGATAATCGTCTTCATTGCCCATAATTAGGTTTATATTGATAACGGATTATTAATTGAAAATGTCGCGATTTGTCAAACCAGCGGTAAATACGGACAACGTCTATGTTGAGTTTAGGTTTGAAAGCAGTCTCAGGAAATATGAGTCTAAGCCTTGCAAAAAGATCAAGTGTGATGGTTCTATCTCGAATTGTTGCGTTCTTCATCATTTTCGTAGGGTTGGAACAAATAGCCCTGTGAGTAATCAAGCAAGACCTCATTTTTCGAAGGGGAAAGTCATTCACGGATACTAGAAAACTGTAGAAAAGCAATCTGCTAGCGGCTTATCTTAAAGTCAAATGGTTTCCTCAAACAAATCAGCAAAAATCCCGAAAAGAAAGCCATTTTAATAGTCAAGCTACAACAAAAACGAGTTCCAAAACAAAAAATCTGCTTCACTTGCCAACAACCCAAAAGCATAAAACAAGCAAGATAACTAATAACTCTAGGAAGAACTATATTTAAACGATTTCTAGCCATAGCTAGAGATGGACCGAGAAGAACTAGGAGACGGGGACGCAGATTTTGGTCATATTTAAATCACCCAGAACATCGTTGCGAAAATGGAGCCAAGATGTGGAGGGTTTGGCTAAAGAGAGGAACCATTGGATGGGGTTGAGAATAGTAACGGTTGCAATTAGTAAGATTAAGTCAGAAATGCATAACTAGAACAACGCAGTAATCGAGATTAGACATAAAAGATAGATTAGCCAATCAGAGAAATTGAATAAAAGCAGGAAAAAAGGCATAATAATAGTTAGATGTTAGAGGCGGATTAATCTTGTAAAGCAGTTGAAAAAGCGAAAGAACTCTAAATAGCTGAGCAAATTCAGCAATTACAATAAAAATAAAACGGAGATGCAAAGCCTATAACTATTGCTTAGCAATAACCCTTTTTAAAGAGTAAAACACATTCATCCAATTAAGTTATCTAAACTCAAATTGCGCCATAAACTACCTTGAATTGCAAACAGCATCATGAAAACATAAGTACACAGCCACTTGACTTCAAAAGAGCAGCACCTGAAAAAGATAGCCTTATTTCCAAGGTTATCATCTAGAAGCAAATATCTGAGGTGTCAGTCTAAAAATGTTTGACTTTTCAAGGCGGAAGGATTTACATCGATTCCTAAGGCCAAACTTTCTACATTTCGGTTAGAGTCTTCAACAAATTAAGAAAGCAATGCTCAGCTTTGGACGGGTTAATCAGTACTTTGATAGCTCAAAGACCCTATCTATAGAAAAAGCGGGCTCAGCTGAGAGCAGAATTTTTGTAATACCTAAACTAACTTTGATTTATCAGTAATTTATCTTCGCATCACTAACCCGAAAACAGTCATATAACCAATTCTCATTTAGTAAAGCATAATTTTGCCATAACTGTGATGTTAATCCATCTCGGAGGCGAGTTCTGGCGGTGCATCGACATTTATGCAACTTTGTACAAAATCTTATGATGCGTCGGTTGTGCGAATAATGTAGCATAACCTATAATATATACTAGATTGTCAATTTCCATGGGAAGCACGTCTTCAGAGCCGCAAATAGCCTACACTCCGGTCAAAAGGCAAAGGCATCAGATCCTCGGCTCCTACGAACTGGTGTAGGTCCATTTCGGGAATGTTTCGCAGCTATGTGTGCTTCGAAAAAGGGCCCAACTGGACGTGTAACGGATCAACCGGGATGTAAGTGAGATGGTTGGGAGGGAGAACAATGTGGCTTGCAAACATGTCTATAAGAAGGTTTTCGCCCAGCTGGCGAGGGCTGAGAATTACTGTTCCAATTTTGTGCAGCAGGAAGTTTTTTATTAGTGTTTCGACCAGGATTTGGAGGAGGAATACTTTGCCAAGAAGGGTCGCAATTTGACCTTCGCGGAAGATGAAGTCCTCACGATTTTGAGAGATTCTTTACTAGCACTGCGGCTTTGCCAGGATATCAACCTCAGGTATTACCACATTTCTAAAAGATCGATTTTGAAGAACAAAAGTGGAGCTTACATGTTGATTAGGGCGGAGGATTCGTAGGTTCCGCAACCACTCTAGGACTATGCTTAGGACTTCAATTCGTAGATTTTGGGCAAGAATCACTGCATATCGCCTCAGTTGCTGCTTTCTATCAATGATATTGTTAAGAATTAGCAAACCAGCAAAGATTATATTTTTTCGCTGGGGGCTACTTTACTTTCAGTTTGCCTTATGAAAGAAATTCTGTTCGAAAGTGAAACTATCAATTTTTCAATCATAGATGAGTAAAAAAAGATCTATTTCAACGAAATCGATCTCAGAAATCAGGTAGCAAAATTGAAGAAAATGGTCAATTAAATAAACTACTCTGATAAACTAAAATTTTTGCTAGAAAACATGATAGAGTTCGACGAAACCAAAAGATTTTCTATTTAGAAGCTAGAAACAGCCTTGGGCCAACCCCAAACCGCCCATTCCAAAAACCTATCATCCCGCAAACTAAGTTTCAGCACCTAAAAAAACTCCAGAGAAAACATGAAAACCAGCGAGACCTACAAAACCAACATAATGGTGCCTACTGAAAGCAGACAAAACATGAACATCTACCTCGATGCTTTGCCCATTCTCTAGGACCAGAGGAGCATGATTGCCAATGATGCAAAGAACTACAAAAACGCCAAAATGTGGAAGTTTAAGAATTAGGCCAGACCTTATAAGGAGGTTGTATCGAGGATCATTAGTAATGATGACATTTTTCAGGAGTACACTCCCATCAAAAATTTGACTTCTTTCAGAGTCTAGGCCATCACTGAGAGCAAATATGTGCCCAATGTTGATTTGTCGCGGGCTTAGTCGCGCTATGAGCTGATAAGTGACCAAACTTTGAAAGTGCCAGTCAGCAGGACCTCGATAGCCTTCAACTGCACAAAGTCAAAGGCAGATATGATGGATAACAGCAATACGCTTAAATTCTTCTGATTTTTCATTAATTTAGTTCCAACAACACACGAATCTGCCTATCTATAATGTTATTCATAATGTAGTCTTTGTTAGTTGATGTGGGTGTAGTTTTATAGAAGCGATAGTAATGAGTGAGTTCATACTCTTTGGAGCATGCTAAACACATACTAAGCGTTATATTTATTATGCTTGCCCTGTTTGCGGTACTGCGGGATCACTCTTTCGATCATCTAAACACATTCTTTCTGGCTCTCGCTTTTGAGGCTGATCTAGACTTGCGTCTTGGAACTGTTTTGGTGTTCGAGGGTCAAACTAGGCAGATATTTGTCGTTGAGGCGAGTGAGGATCTCAGTGCGGAAGAAGAATTTGATGGAGAAGAGTTTGTTGTCTGCCAAATTGAGTTTGACTACGTTTCGGTGGTTGCTCAAATCGATGGCTTTGAGTTGGTTGTTCGAAAGATCAACTTTGCTCAGTTTAAGGTTGTTCATCAGATTGATGACCGTGCTGAATTTGTTGTTTTGGAGTTCCAGGTCGACCAAGTTGACGTTTCTCATCAGATCGATTGAGGCCAGCATGTTGGAGGCCAGGTTCAAATTGCCCAGACTGATGTTCTGGCTGGTGTCGATGGATATCAGATTATTTTTCTACAGGTTGAGCTCAATCAAGTTGTTATTTTTGTCGAGTGTCACCTGCGATAGTCGGTTTAGTGAGGCGTTTAGTTTTCGCAGCTGGGGGCAGGGTTTGACGTCAAGTTTGTCCAGTTTGTTTTGCGAGATGTTGAGTTCGGTCAAATTGGCGTTGTTGGCCAAATCGATGCTGGTCAGTTAGTTGATGCAGATCTCAACAAACTGGAGCTGTTTATTGGAGGCGACGTTCAATGAAATCAGCTGGTTCTTGGTGAGATCCAAATGGGTCAGATTCACGTTTTTGGCGAGATTTATAGTCTAGAGCTGGTTGTAAGATAGGAACAGTTCTTTGAGTTGTGGGTTTTTGCTGAGGTCGAGGGAGGTCAGTTGGTTCCAGCTGGCGTTGAGCTTCCTCAGGTTCACGTTGGATGATAGATTTAGCGAGGTCAGTTCGTTTTCGGAGAGATCGAGTTCGAGCAGATTGAGTTTGCCCCTGAGATCTATGTCCTTCAGCTCCATGGCTTTCTTGAAGACCCTCTCGTTCTCATAGTCTTTAGTGAGTATCTTCTCAACCTTCTTGAGGTGCTCGACCTTGTCGTCTTTGCTGATGGAGAGCATCTTCTTCCTGAAGTCCTTCCTGGAGTCGATCTTGTCGATGGTGTTCTCCTTGTTGTCGAGGTTGTTCTTGTCGGCCAGGTCCTTGTTCTTGGCTGAGAGCTGGTCGATGATGATCCTTTGCTCGCCTGCCAATTTGCCCAGCTTGTAGTTGTCGGATTTGAGTTTGTTCAGTTCTTGGTTCTTGGAGTTGAGCAGCATGTTCTTAAGCTATAGTTGGGAGAGCAGCCACTCGTTCTTCTGCTTCTCGCTGCTCAGCTCCTCCTCCAGCTGCTTCTCATTCTTCTTCACCCCCAACAGCTCCTTCCGGATCATACTGCCCTCCCTCCTGAAAGTCGAGGCCGTGAGCTTGATCTGTTCCAGAAGTCTGAATTCGGCGACCTGGTCCTGCCTGATGCCTGTCCTGCAGAAGGGGCACTTCGAATAAGTCTACCCTTTCTTGAAAATAGCCTACAGACACTCGTTGCAGATTGTGTGCTGGGAGATGCAGATCATCATTGGTTTTTTGACTGCGAAATCGAATGGGAGGGCGCAGATCGGGCATTAGAATTCTAACTAGGCGGGCAAGTACCTTGCGTGATCTACATATGGAAGTTAGCTTTATTTATATTGTGATAAAATTCGATGGAAGGTTAGTTCTTATCAAGGAATTATAACTTCTTGGTATTCTCTCGAAATAGCCCACACTCTGGCCTCCGCTGAATTGTGCATTTCGAGCGGGCTGCTAAATGCTGATCGGTTCCAAACGACACCTATTTATGCACTTAAATATGCTTCATTCCATGCAATTATAATCTAGTTTTAGTCCAGAATATGACCAAATTATTGGTGCTACTCCGTCTGCATTTACACTCAACGATCTAGCTCATAGTATCCTAGGGTTAAGCCATTACTACGCAACTCGAGTAGTCATTTCGTAAGTTACTCCCAATCTAGAATATAGATGGGGTGAGCCGATTTACCCGCAATTATAGCTGCAGCCATTAAATTGATTATCCAATTAATTATCGATCAGGTTATAATCACAGCTCCTTTCCCCATCTGCCTCCCTGCGTGGTACTCTGGTTACTAGTCTGGCGAAGCGAAGGATGTTCAGTGGACTTGCAGGGTAGAGTGCCTCGATTGCGATTAGCAGCACCAACGCCAAAACTGTTACTAGCAGCATCACCAATTTGGTAGAGGACTGCTAGTGTGCATATTGCCTATTTTATCGGTTCGTATGGGCAGTGGTTTAGTATGATTGCCTCAAAGGGTGACTCTCCTTTGCGTTGATCTCGTTGGTACCAACCTTTCTGCTGTCGACCCTCGCCTTTGATTTGCCATCATGCTTCAACTGCTGGTCCATCCCATCTGTCATGTGTGGTTGCGTGCCAGCCTCGAGCCTGAGGTTATTAAAGTTGTATTTGCGGTAGGACTTGACGGTGTAGACCTCTTCGTGCTGGTGATGGCTGCTGTCTAGTGGCGAGGTACCTCGTGATGTTGAGATTGTGGTCGAGCTAGTATTCCTCGGTTGTCTACCTGACTTTCATCATATTACAATACCTGTTATATTTGCTAGTCTACAATACCTGAGCTATGGGTAGGGTTGTATAAATGAAGTGGGGTTGACAAGAGCGACTGAATTGACGTAATAGGGTTGATAATATTTCTTGCAGTGAGTTATACAGACTAACTCTGAGTAATTCATTGTTGTTTTTTGTTTTCATGGGCATTCTCACCAAATACTAACTCTGTTGTGGACGAGTAAATAGTACCTCTGTGAGATCCATGCTTGTTTGCGATCTCTAGTACGATTAACAGATCCGTTCCGGGATCTGGTGGTGCTATTAATTAAATTGATTAATACTAATATTTAATTGATATATTTTTGCCCACATGTCGAAGAAGGTCGCCAAGAAGCCGCAGGCCGAGAAGGAGAACCCCATGAGGGAAATCAGGATCGAGAAGCTGGTGCTGAATATCAGCGTGGGAGAGTCGGGCGACAAGCTCACCAAAGGTATAACTATCCTCATCCAGCCTCCAAAGTGCTCGAAGATCTCAGCGGGCAGAAGCCAGTCCCCTCGAGAGCTAGATTCACCATCAGAAGTTTTGGGATTAAGAGGAACGAGAAAATTGCAGTTCATGTCACTATCAGAGGAGACAAAGCTGACGAGATTCTTGAGAGAGGGCTCAAGGTCAAAGATAGAGAACTCAGAAAAAAGAACTTCTCCTAAACAGGTAAACCAATCGCTACTTAGGCTGCTTCGGATTCGGTATCCAATAACACATCGATTTGGGAATGAAGTATGACCCTTTCACCGGTATCTTCGGCATGGATTTCTACGTTGTCCTGAAGCGTCCCGGAAGCAGGGTTGGACTGAGAAGGAGATGCAAATCAACGATTGGAGCCAAGCACAGAATTTCGAAGGAGGATGCGATTGAATGGTTCAAGAGAAAATATGATGGTGCAGTCTACAACTGATCTCTATTTAAACATAATCCTTAATCTTCATCTATCGCAGTAGCAGTCAAGACAGACTATGATGGCTGGCTTAGCTGTTAGGGGGTCAGTGAATTCGAGAAAAGAAGTCTCCTTTACAAAAGTAACTAAAGATGGTAGATTAAGGTAGCAGAACAGGGTAATTGGTCATAGGATGAAGATGTTGAGGTGATAGGAGGATGATGGGTTTTAAATAGCTAGAATCAGTTGGTGGTTCTAATCTTTTTTTCGGCTTTTCCTTTTCTGGCATTCACGCCTGCCACTATGGTTGCGATTCTAGCGACTCTATCTTTTGCTTCTTTGACTTTAATGATCGCAACGTTGGAGGGGTGGATAGGAAGCTGGTATGGAGCTCCATTGGCTTTGTTTTTAGTGACTTTGTCAACGTGTATGGCCCATTTCTTTCTGAAGACTTGGATAACTTTGCCCTTGCTGCCTTTGCGGGTGCCTCTGAGGACTGCGACTTCATCGTCTTTGCGGATGGGTAGCGATCTGATTCCATACTTTTTGCGGAGATCTTTGGAGAGGGTGGCCGACATGATTCGGTGCCTGATGTGGGAGGGTGCTGCGAAATGGGCTTTTCTCTGTTTTCTGCGGCTGCTGGTGACCTCAACGTGCGTCTTCATCGCTTATGGCAAATAATTAATATAATATAAATTATTTTATGATTTAATCCAAGCCAACTCAGTTATGGTTTCCCAACTCGATTTTATCTGAATAATACTTGGGAACTCGCTCGAATAACTAGCCTGATAATTTATAAAATGCGGCCAGATAACAAATCGCTAAACTATGTATGTCTAATTTAAAAGTAAAAAAGACTATCCAATATGCCGATCATAATCTTGAGCTATGGCTCGTCGAAGACTGCCAACATGGTCGTACTTTAGGATTATTTTTGCCATTAAATTTAACCTCTTTTTTACCAAAAATGAGAAATTCATCAATAATTAACACCCTTAGTTGAGCATAAACTGCAATACATGTGTATTAACTCATAGAAGGGTTGTACTTTTGAACAATTCCAACTTGCTTTTCAAAAAAAGTAGCAACTCCTTTTACTGCCCATTTATTGGTTTAGAAAGCATCATAATAAAAATAACCAAAAAATAGTGCAACCAAAGTCTGCTCTTTTCTCTTACTTTCAGAGATGAAATCCAAAGAGTCTGATTGGTGCTAGAAAGCGGCAGTATCTCATTGCATCCAATCTATTCTATAAAACTCCCTGCCTTAAATTTTGATCACAGAGGCGCTGGCTTGCTCAAACTTGGTTTAGTGTGAAATTTGGGCGGGTATTTGTATGCCACGTGAAATTTGCTGCTGAAAATGCTTTCATCTTTTATATCATTTCATAATCAATTAATAGCGAGATCAGCGCTCGAGAAGAGTATGAACTTTAACCATCCTTTCTTTCCTTTTTTCAACCACAGGCCTGAGTTAAACCAACCAATTCACCCGATCCCTCCCTGGGCACTCGATGGTGGCTTCCCTTTTCCACCTATGCATTATCAGCCCCCGATGGGAATGCCTTTTCAGCAGCCGCCTCCTCCTCCGAACCCAAATAGTCCTCTAATGATTCACCAGCAAAACAATTTCTACGGCTCCAACTTTTCATCCCAGACTCTACAGCAGCGGCCCAATAGCTCTCCTTTCGAGAAGATTGTAACCCAAAAACCCACCCAAAATGTGCCCAAGTAAAAGAAAAAAACGATGCTATAAAACCCGACCATGAGAACAGAGCCAGCAAAGCAAAAGACTTCCAAAATAACAGAAATAATTTAAATCAAAGATAGCGACGAATTGTAGCACCTTGAGCAGATCAAGCGCTCAAATGACCTTCTGGAGACCAACAGGGCCAAAGAAAGAGCCAGCATCGATGAGAAATTGGTCAAAGAGTAGAAATTGAGGAATAGAGAGTTTTTGCCTAAGAGGAAAATTGATCCAATTTTTATTGAGGCTCGAAATTAAGTCATAAGATAAAGCTAGGTTTCAACGACTGGCAAACTTCGGAGGTCCAAGAGAAATTCAGAGCAGATTTCGAAAAAAATCCGCAAAATAATCCACGAAGAGATGGGCTCAGGCTTGCCCCTTAATAGGAAGATGAACAAAAAGACGATTGAAAAGAAAGAAGAAGTAGAGGAAGAGCTGAGTTACTCTGAGAAGACTGACTAGTTCTCATAATGCCACTACCTGATACGGGCAGATCTGCCTCACTTCATCTCCGTCTAAGGTAACTCTTTTGCTATTAAGAATGCCCACAGTGGAAGCTAAACAAAAGCTAGGACCTACTTTCACGATGCTTCGTATGATCAATGTATCGTCTTCTCATTTCGTACTAAATCCACGAATGTTTTCAGAAGTGTGCCCTTATAACTGAGTTACTAAATTGGTTCGTTAGATGAAAGAACTGGTTGTCCTGGATGTGATAGTTATTTGGCATATAATTATAGTATCGGACTAATGCATAACATCCCCCATTCAAACTATAAAAAGCTCGAGCTCAGCAGCTAGAAATACCTGCTCAACTCCAAAGTTCAAAAAGAGGAAGACTAACACGAATACTGGAGTTACTCGTTCAACGGCAAGGAATCTTTTCGCCATGACGCGTCGCATTAGTATAGCAGCATCAAGTCGAAAAAAGAAGAGGATGGGCTTTATGAGCTGAGCCACAAGTAGAAGGAGATGATTGCTAATCTTTCCAAAGTTTTTCTCTCGCAGAACCCGCACCCCAAGAAGATACTGGTCAAGATTAATGAGATGAAAAGATGTCATCTGAAGGATTAGCATACTGAGGACTGTCCCAATTGCAGGATAGACCGGATATAGATCAGCACCCTGCCCTAGAGCTATCAGTCTTCGGACAGCAAATTCAAAAACTAGTTCAAAAACATTCCGGAAATAAGCGACGTAGTCTTAGACCTAAAAATACCTGAAGAATTGTAATCTTCGATTATCGAAATGAACGATATCTCTTCTAGCTTGGAGAAGCCCAAAAGCTAAAAGCAGCAGCTAAGAATACTCAAAACGGTAGCCATTACCTATAGGCCTTAGAAGCCCTGTACCGACACTTCTAGGTGCCGCAGTGTGAATCAGGTTACTTTTAGCAAATTCAGACAGCCTTTGCCTGATTCACTCTAGTCTAATGCCTCCATTAATAATTAAACTTTGTTTGATTAGCTGAATGCTTAGAGTACTAGGAACTCGAAGGAGATCAATTTTACTAAACTTTTCGAACTGAATTCTTTTGTGAAAAGGAAATGTGTTGAGAAGCAACTTTTGACTGTATCAAACGCTGCCAATGAAAAAATTAACAATTAATACAAAAACCTTAAAAGTTAGGTCAATTCTGAGAGAACAAACACAAAGCATCAGATTTAGTAACTTACACAATAGCTCTCAAAAGTCAAGAGTGAACTTTAGCTTTAAAGGAAAGCTCACAGTCAGCTTAAATAACAGCTTGAGGGTCTATAAAAGAAGTTAAAGGACCTTAGATAAATCAATGAGACTTTTCTAAAAGAAAATAACACTTTAAAAGAAAAGCTGAAGTAAAATATGAAAGTAATCCAAGATTTTCGTCGAGAAATAAACAAGTAGTCCAATATGTCTATGATAACTGAAGACAGGCATCGGACTAACTCCCCTCAGATCACAAGATTATCTGAGAAGATGATTTAAGAGGCTGGGAAGAAGCCTATCTCCATAGTACATTACCAGAATCAAAATAAATAAACTGAGAAGCCTAAGAAAAGTTCTAAAGGGGCTAATGAGGTTTAGAACAACTATCTTTCTGCTTTGATTCTTTAGCTTAGTAAGTAAGGTCACAAAACTGCCAATGTTCGTTCAACTCATATCCTAAGCCGTGGTTACGAAGGCTAAGCAGATGAACGAGAAATTCCCTCAAAAGAGGCCTCAGTTAAATCTCAGAGAGTAATAGGGATTCGTAAAAATAGTCCAGCAGTTGATCCCAACGTAATGCAAAAGAATCTAGTAAAAGTCGCAAGCTACTCTGAATTCGATAATCACAACAATACTAACGTGATCTATGCAAAGAATGACCGAGACAATAAATCTTTGTCAGGTTGCAGCAACTTTTCAGGAAGTCTTTCTCAAAGAGTGGGATTCATATAGAAGCCAATAACTGAGGCCAAACGAGGTATGCTTGTAGACTACATGCTTTAGGATATGGTCGAAAAAAACAATCTCCAAGTAAAACCGCCCAACAAAGGGAAGAAGGAAGAGAAGGAGAAGCCGATCAATATCCGGGTGAATGAAGTGCAAAGAGAACGCTTCCAGTATAGGCAGTCGAAGTGAAGATGTTTATATTATGCTAAGCAAAAGTGAATTCTGATCATTATCATATCCTAAAGACCATTCATTTGTTGCAGTTCGCATAGAACTAATAGATTTGGTAGTAATAACTCAATATTAACAAAAATCAGTCAAGGCCGATGAGATTTGCATGGCGACATTGATTCACTGCATCTTTTTAATTAAAGTTTCAAGAAGTCCAAAATTTTCATGCGTCTATCTTTGCCAATTTTGTTGTTTGATGAAGATTTCTAATCCCTTGTTTGTGCAGTGGTTGTTTTGTCGAATTTGTTGGGCCTTGAGGAGGAATGGGGTATGAGTTTACCACTGATATTGATGTTTTTATGGGTTTTGCTTAGCTTTTTGACGTTCATTATTTCATAAGGTCGCTTTTGCTTGCTCAGAGATTCTCTTTATTTGCTCTCCTTTTCCTTAGGACAGCTTTTCTATTTACTGAGATTGAGCATTTTCTTGTACTCAACTGAAGCATTGGTTTTCTTCCTGTTGAAGTCCGGTTCTTCCATAGGGCAGTCAGTAATCCAAGGATGATTGAGAATCTATTTTAAAGTATAATTACCTACTATGCGGAAATACGCTGCTCAGGGTCAACTGTGAACATTTTCGAAATGAGATGGTGAGCACGCCGCAAGATGCATATATCTTGGGTCGGGTATTCAGCCCTGTTGATTTTGCGATAGAGTTCTTAATCTGAGCTACCTTTAAAGGGGAAATAGCCCATCAGCATAACAAACATCATAACTCCTAAAGCCCAAATATCCGCTGCCTCCCCTCTGTATTCCCTTTTCTGGACGATTTCAGGTGCCATGTAGCTTGGCGTTCCGCAAAAGATTTTGATCTGAGTATACTCATACCTACCTTTGTATGCTTTTCAATGCAGGTGCTGAAGCCAAAATCGATGAGTTTGGGAGATTGGTTTTATCCCAGTATAATGTTTTCCAACTTGATGTCTCTGTGCGCAATTTGCTTGTTGTGCAGATAGCTGAGGGCTGCTGCCAGCTGCTGTATGATCTTCTTGCATTGGGGCTAGGTGAATCTTTGGGAGGGTTGCTGTTTGAGTGAGCTACTCAGAGAGATGCCTGGGAGGAACTACATTATTATGTTTAGGTGGTTGTTGGATTACACCACGTCGTAGATTTTTACGATGTTGGGATGCGTCACCATTTGTAGGATCTTTATTTATCTTCTTACTGTCTTTTTGCGGGCTGGCTCACGGATTTTGCTCTTCTCGTAAGCCTTGATGGCTATCTTTTGGTTGGTGGGGCGGTAGATGGCGACCCGGACTGAGGCATAGGCCCCCTCACCTATAACCTTCCCAATAATATAGTCTTTTTTGAACTTGGCAGTGAGATCATAAGAAACTCCTTGCGCAATATTCTCTTTGTTTTCGGATAGCTACTGAGGCAGCCCCGTGAGCATTTTATCCAGATCGTTGATGAGTCTCAGAAACTCGATATCTGCGAAATCCCTCCTAGCATAGTGGGGGTGAGGTTTGTTGGTTTCTGCGTGTTAGGTCTTCATTTTTTGTTTTTCCTTGGAGTAGTGGAAGAGTTGGTCGAGGTCTTGCTCGGTCATTAGGTTGGGCTGCAAAGGACTGTTCTGCATCATCTGGGTCTTCATTTTGGTAAGATTGGTAGATTGCTGCTTCCAGGATTGGTTGAGGTTGATTTCCTTGAGGGTGTTCATCAGCTGGGTGATGGCGACGTGTTCTTTCTGCTGGCGCTGGGCCAACCCACCTGTCTTCATAACGATATTATTAATAATAGCTCTCAAAACAATCCTAGCTACAAACGTATTACAAAGACAGGTGTAGTATTTTTTAGTGGGGGAGGGCAAAGCGGGGTTTTTGGGTTATTTACTGGCAGGGTTATAAGATGTCTGAGCTAATTTGTTAAATGGAGGTTTGTTTGTGTGGCACATTAATGTAATGTAAACCATTTTTTCAGTTATGATTATTAAACCTAACAGATCTGATTGCAGATCTTGGGGAAGAGAATCTTATAAAATCAGGTAAGACTGCAGAAAAGTGGTAGTGCTTCACTGCTTCCTTTCAACAAGGAGTGTGATACCATCAGTAAAAGTCTCTGTTGCCTATTCAAACATTTCCAAACCCTTTCTGCGAAACTTGCCACTCAATTTGAATGCTACTCATCTCTTCTAAAGGACAATCTTTGAGCTCATTACTTTTTTCCGCCCCGGCTGAACTACCCAGAAGTCACATGGCTTTTCCAAGCATCGGACTGGAGCCTAGTGAGTCATCATTCATTCATACAGAAGAGATATAGTCTCATTCTGATTTCAGGTGGCTAAATAGCTAAATGAAATGTTTCAAGGCTTCTTCCCTTCAGAGGCTAAACTATCGATTTCTTTCCAAAAGATTGGCTAGACATTCCGATATTTCATTATCATTCATAGAGAAACGTTATCAGGTTTTATTGATTAACCACCATCATTACAAAGCTAATATTGGTGTAGATAACCACTAAAGTTAGTTTAGCAATTTTGCTTCACTTCCACGAAGACTTGCCTTTAAATAGAACGTTGAAAGTCGACTAATATGATCTTTCTTGCCACAAAATATGTAAATTAATAAATTTCTTCAAAATGATGAATGGAAAGAGTGAAAGTATTTAACTAAACAGTACATAATGGGTCACAACTGTCCAAAATGTATAGAATTGAAGATTATTGATTTTTATTTTATTAACAGGTCGCTTATAATTATAGGCGACGATAAATATATTTAAAGTTGGGAAATAAGCATCTCAGTCTTTTGTTTATATGCTGATGAGCACTCTTTTCTGCTCTCTAGGTCAAACCTAGTTGATTGCTATGGTGAAGCTTTAGAGAGGAGAAAGAACCTATTGGCGATGGTCACAATCGGTTTGGATTTGTATCTGACTATAATCGAGTGGTTTTTTTGTTCAGACCTATTTCGGCTGAATCAACGTCCAACGTTTTTTCTGTTTGTCGAAATTTACAGGTATTGGCGGGTCAGTGATACTTGAATAAGAGATGAATTCTTACGAAGAAAGGCGAAAGAGCAGTTTGTTTGCCTTTCAGGCCCTAACTCATCGAAAGGGCAGTCTTAATTGCGGTCTTTTGTAAAAAAGGAGGAAAAACCTGAAGTTTTACCTATATTTGTTTGTAAATGTTTACGAAACGATAACTTTCAGTTCGCTTAAAATGGACGAATTCACAAAAGCATTGAGGTTTCAGTGTCGAGACCCATTCTGGAGGCGAACTAATGTATGAGAAACAAACGATGGTGGGAAATAGTAATATTAGGTTGCAGCCTTTAAGGCTTTGGCCCTATAGGTTATAATAATTCAAAAAGTGCAAAACATAATGGCAAGCAGATCCTATGATTTCAACAATCTTGACTTGTTTTCTTGTCAAGATCTTGACAACTATGGCAGCCTCGCTGCAGACCAGAACAAGCCTCAGATGGTTACAGCTTTGCCTCCCAATGAGGTCGCTACTGTGTTTAGTCATGAGGATTTTTTTTATCAAAAATCGACCCAAAATCTCGTCAGCACCTATTAGATTAGCTTCGAAAAGGACTTTATGAAGGAACATCAACGAGTCTTTGAAAGAGAACTGTAGAATTATATGGAATCTTTTAGAATTTACTCGAATAAAATCGGAGGAGTTTCTGCCCTCTAAAACTAACTCCATTCCAAATCTGAGAAACCAACCTTAACTTGCGCTGAGTTCATTGCAACTCATGGCCTTCCCTTTTCTCAGGAATAAACTCGAAATTTTGTCAAAAAGTTTGCCACTTATGATAAGCTCTGTGAGTTTTTAGGCATCGTTGTTTCGGTTTGCCCCAAAATGATTGCAGCTTTGTTGATTCCTATTGCCAGGCAACTGCTTGAAAAATATGAGAGTTTGCTATTTGAGGACCAGGATGAAGCTTTACTCCTTAACATTGCTTCAGCTGTGGCTGAAAACCATAAGCATGTTGAGCTGACCAACTTAAAAGGGGTTAGTCTCACCAAATGTAAAGAAGCTACAGAAGTTGCTGAGAAATCAAAGAAGTTTTTGGAAGTGTATTGTGCTACCACTATTTTGGTGATAGCTCAATACTTCTAAAACCCCTACAGTTCAGAAGAGATGGGTTGCTTCAAGAGGCAACTATCTCCCTGGAGCTCTGAGGATGATGAGTAAGAAGAAATTGAAGTCAGTATGACTCCAGCCAAAAAGAGGAAATTCTCATTCTGAAAGAGAAATCAAGTGATTTGACTCTATTTGCATGCTATACATCAAACATTTTTAAGCTATTTTTGCAATCATTTTTACTATCACCCAGCCTAATAAAGTTGAGACAATTTCAGAGATCATTCTTTTTTGGGAGGGAACTTTACAAGAAGTCATTTTACAGCTGAAGTATAAACTCAATATTATAAATCATTACTTATGTCAGATTACAGTTCGTCGTCCAGTTAGTCCAATTAGGAAAACCGCTTCAAAACAACTGAATATGAACCCTTCCATTACGACTATTACCTCTCTGTATACCCTCTCTTACCCAGAATTCACTCGACATCTTAGATCAATGGAAGGCTTCGGCCATCTCGATAGCTCACCTCACGTAACCGGAAGAACGCACTTTCGCCTATCTGGCAAAAGAGTTTCTTGCGGTCAGCAAAATCTAAAAATTTAGAACTGCGGATATGATCAGGTGCAAAGCTTTTATTTATATGCTCAGACGTGCTTTTGAAGAACTGTCATAGCACTTCAACAAAGTCTTCGACTCGAAAGCTTACCTCGCCAACAAGGAGGAATCGGTTAGAGTTCGAGTAAAGGAGAGCGTTGGGCTTGAATTAAAACTAAAAACTCTTTTGTCATATCTTTAGGTAGTCATAAACCATGAGCTAAGTTTTTATTACAACAACTAGAACAGAGAAGCAAGCAAATCGTTTGAAGAGTGCGTTTTCGACATCACCTCGAAGATCTATACCTACGTGTGCAACCCGAAGTTGCTGTGGGACACTTTCCAGATAGAGCTAAGTTTGGATGTCAGTTCAAGTACGCACGTGGTCTCTTTGGGCGGTAACCAGGCCTACTATAAAAATATTATGAGGAGTATGCTCAAGAGGAATTGGCAGCTCAAGGAGGTCTACGATAGGTTGCTGCCGGATTTGCTGAACGAAACGATTCAGAATTATGGGAAAAGTGATTTTATGATTAGAGTTATCAGTGAAACTATGAGTTTGGAGAGTGCTGAGAGATTAACAGAGAAGTAGAAGCGTTAGTTTATAGACTGCATGAAAGGACTTTACTTTTCGATGATTAAACTCCGAGAGATGGACTTATATTACGAGTGTTTGCTGACTAACTTCCACCTAGACATCCTAACAAGCCACCGGATGTTCAAAGACTATGAAGAACTTGAAAATATGAGCATAAATGTGCTAAAGAGAAGCAAGAATGATGCCAGTTTGATGGAGGTAGTCTACATTTTATAAATGAACGCCTTGCCTTTTGAAAAAAGGAAGAGAGTGCCAGAAATAGAGACTTAGCTCATCGAACTCACTTTCAACTATATCGCAGTAGCTAAAGATATTCTGGGCTAGAACAAAGCTTTTTAAGAGGTTGTTCCCATTCCCCTGGAGAAGGGTTATGCTAGCAGCAGATACATTTTGGAACACACAAATGTAAATGCTTTGGTGGGATTGTTAATGAACATCTAAGAAAAAAGCAAAGATGCCTTTTCGATTGGAGATATCTCAGTTCACAAAGTTTACCTCAAAATCAGTGAAATCCTCAAAAATATCTATCTTAGCTATCAGCATCAGAATTGGCTGTTTCCCACTGATATTTTGCAGTGCATTCCTCTGGAATATTTTATCCAAAATTCTGACGAAATTAGAGCTGACGTAAAGAAGACTTTATTTATGATGGTGGAAGCCATTAATGCTGGCAACATGCCTCACAAAATCTCATATGTGGAGGGCAACATCGTCAGAGAAAAGGTCAAACCATCCGAATATCTGCAGGTAATCATCTACTTCCTTTAAGAGTGCAAAGCCGAGTAATAGTACATAAATCTGCCCTAGATAGTGCCAGTCAACATCTAGACAAGCATCCTCTTCATCAAATCTCTTGAGCTGAAGCTGAACAACAAGGAGCCCACTCCTGATCAAATGCCCTATGTGGTCAATATGCTCAAAAACTGTGAAAAGTACAAATTGACTATCAACTTCAAGTGGTATTAGACCACAGAATCTATCTAAGACAGGGAGATTTAGTTTAACATTGAAAAAGGGCTGACTGAAGATTGGATGCGTGAGATTTATAGGGGTAGTATCAATATGAGATAGTCCAGACGAATCCGCAGCCATTTCGAGAAGTATACCAACAACAAAGGATTGACTATCCTCAACCTAGCCAGCATCTTCAAGTATTGCCATTAGATAGAGCCTGGGAACAAGATAGCTTAGAAAAGTATCAAGGAAGAGGACCTCTTCACCTTGCTTGAAGAAATCAAGATGCTGATGTCCATTCATTTCGACATTTTCAACTTGAATCTAGATGAAGAGATTAGCTTGAACTACATCCACGTCTGCTTGGGATTCTACAATAGTTGCTATAAGGAGACTCCGGAGAATTAGGCCTATATATTGATTATGGAGAAGATTATGAAACCATATCTCAGCCAAACAAATAGTTCTTTGAGTACTTTCAAGAATAAGTACCCAGGGTTTTTCTAGAGATGGCTGTATTCGTTCCAAATCGGTTCGATTTTCAGTGAACTTGGGATCTACATCTCCTAAAAGGGCGAAGACTAAAGCTGCAGACAGGACATAATAAACAAAATCAAGATGGTGACCTAGTTCATCGACAACAGAGAGAACATTTTGAAAAACATCAAGAAGCTATCAGATCTCACTGAATTCATTGTGCTGTTTGCCACTTTGATCAGCCGACAATCTCATCCTCAGGTGTATGTCGAGTCCGTATAGCTGTTTTGTCTGTTCTTGAACACTTTTCCGGAGGTACAAAAGGAGGCCTCCATAGATTTCATGTTGGATGCGAATTTACTTTCCGATGTCAACCTTATTAAAGAAATGCTCAGCTACATCTAAAAATCTAGTAAGCCTTACAAAGAAACCGAAGTCTCAATGCTTAATAGCTTGCTTAATAACCTAGTGCTTTTCATGAATAAAGTAGGGTTCAAAACTGTGAATGACATTCTTAGAGTCTATATAAGCAAACATGACAAAGGGTTCAATGAAACCTGGGACCATCTATTGACTAAGCTCTTTTAGTTGGAGTAATAAAACTGCACACTTTTAGTAAATGTATTCAGATTGATCATTTTGCTTAAAAAGATGAGTCATTAAACGAAATAGTTAGAAAATTTAGATTGCATATCGAAGTTAAAGATAGCAGTAAAGTCTTTTCATAAGCTTGGGAAGAATGTTTAGCTCAAGGAAGAAAATTTCAAATTTTTGGAGTTGATTTTCATTGAAGAAGCTGTCAACCAGTTGAATAAAACTGAAGGAGAACAAAATAAAGAATTTAACCTCATCGCAAGAGAGGTTTTTCATGATCTTATCAAAAATTACGGCACAAACGATGATTTAATCTTTTTTGCAGAGAAGCTAGATTTCTTTGACTTGGTGCTCGGAGATAATAAAAGTTAGTTAAATCCAAGGGAGGAAAGTTTACTGATCGACTTGATGATTTAGAGTAGAAGCAAGGGAAATGCCACTGAATTGATTAAAAAGATTGTGCGTGAAAATAGCAAAATATGTGAAATTTCAGACAAAGTTATTTAAATCCTCACAAAAGAGAAAGACAAAATACATTCACACCACATCAACAAGTTTATCCACCTTAACAATCGCTACCCAAAATAAAAGATCGAATAGTTCATTATCGACAATATAGGCTGCTAGAGAAACACAGCAGCCGTTAAAATTAAGCAACAATACTTGATAAAGGACTTGGTGAGGAAGTTGGACAAAATACCAAACAACATCTGTGAAGAACTTTTGTTTAAACCCATCAAAAATGAAGAGTATTAAAAGCTGATTGATTTCGTCAGTGATATTTTTGAAAAGCTTCTATATCTCCCTATCAAAAAGTTTGAGCACGTCAACCTCAAGTCCATCGAACTAATCCATGAAGAAAATGAAGATTGGAACACAGAGTCTGAGGGTGAGAATTAGTAGTAGACCAAAGAAGAGAAAAAGCCGAAAGATGCCAAATCATAAAAGGCTGAGTACAAATCGAATGGATCTGGTGAATCTGAATCTGATTTCGTCTAGGATGAAGGACCAGTACAGATGCCCAACTAGTAGCAATCGTCCCAAGATTACAATAGCGACCAAGATGATGATTATAATCGGCCTGATTTTTTGGAGATTTTTACTGATGAAGACAAGAGAAAAGACTTGGACCTTTATAGCAAATTTATGGTAAGAAGAGAAGAGTTGGATGTGTTGATTGATAGTCAGTATTAGTAACTAAAGCCAGGCTCCAAGTTTTTAGAAGATAAAGAAATAATCGATAAAATATTGTACCTTTCAGGAATGCTGAACTAAATGAGACAATAAATGGCAAGATAAATCGTGGCGAAAATGCCTTAGCAACTGTACTAAGCACTTAAGATTTATGGTTTGTAAACTGAGATTTAATAAGAAATGAAAGCCAAGAAGCAAAAAATAGAAAAAATTGTAACCAAACCTCCAAAATTTATGGGCCAGCTCTTCAGCGAAAGATCTGAAAGTGACGATTAAAACATAATCGAGGATAGTAGTTCAAATGATGAAGAAGACATTGACGATGAAGACATAGAAGATTCTGACATCGATTTATAACGAGATGACTCAGAGTAAATTTCTGAGTCAGATTCAAGACTACATAACCACCGAAAGAAAAAGAAGAGGAGTAAAGCTAGGAAATCAGCAGATGTCAAGTTTGCGGAGGAATAGCAAGAGGAACTGCCTGAACTTGTACCAACTTATAGCAAAATATAGGAGTAGATAAATGGCACATAGCTGAAAAGAGAAGACTTGGTAAAAATTTTATAAATTTCAATATATTGGCTGCTTCATCTTCCCTAATCTCAGGTCAGATCCAAGCAAATAACTTCCTACTACATGTAGATTCTTTCATCGAACTTGGGACAGTTATTTTTCGAATCTTTTATGACCATCCTTCGCTTCGATTAAAACCAGGAAAACCTCGAAAGATTTGTTGCCAAGCTTTCTGGCAGCAAGCATTAAAAGACTTAAATCGGTTTGCAGTAAATTACTATAGAAAACGCGATTACAAACATTTTGTACTTTATTAAGGAATACCAAGATCATAATAAAGATAATTAGTCTAATAGCAATATTCTATTCAAAGAGAGTGACACTTTACTCCCGATTGCTGAACAAATGATCACTAACTTAGATCTTCCAATTCAAAACAACTGCATAACCATTCTCATGATCTACATAGAAACAAATAGAGGAAGGATAAGGAATAGCATTAGTGAGCTAGATTTTACAGAACTTAGTGATTTGGCTCCAGGATACCGATTAAAGTACTCATAAATGGTCAGGATCATTGAAAAGATATGCAAGTATGGAAGCAATAACAAAATTTGGGAGATGATTGAAGAAAACATGAATTTGAAGGTAAAGAGGATCAGCAAACTCTTCAGCTGTATCAAAGGTTATGGCCAGTATCTCTATAAAAAGTTAGAAGATGTTGGTTTCAAGATAGTGCAAACAATCAAATCGGCAGACAACTAGCTTTAAAAGCACAGGTAACATTAAAAACCACATAACATTGAAAAAACTCACCATATAATTAGCAAGTTGGTCCATTCCTGCAAGCAACAAATCAAGCAGTTTTACTACGTGAACAAGTTCAACTTGAAGAAACTCATGGAAGATGATAACATCGATATCTATGAAGAAATCTAATCGGTCCAGACGGTTCCGAACAAGTTGCTTAAAAACAAAGATAAGATTTTCAAAAATAAGGAACTTATCAAATTAGTTGAAATTATGGTCTACTTTATCAAGATGCTCAAAGACCAATTCTACGGCAAAATTGAGGATAAGCTCTTTTCAAAGTTGATACAATACCCAAGGATGATCATTGAGGCAGTGTGGTATTATATCTTCATCTTCGCAAAACACAAAGAATACAAGTGGACCACTCCCTCGGAAATAGAGGTCTTTCTCAAATAATACCCCTACATTGGGTCCTACAACTTCAGCAACCTCCAAGAAGTGTTTAATCTTGTTGTTTACTTCCTCAATTTGTAGCCTTTCTGCACTGATAAATTCAAACAGTTCTTCCTGCCCATACTGATGAAGCATCCCAAATTGGCAAGAGAAATCCCACTTATGTTCAAAGTACCTAAATCAGGGGACGATGAAGATTATAACACCCAGAGCATAGTGGTCACTAGAAAATGCTCCTTTGATATGGCTTTTTATCAGCTTACTGGTCAGGCTATTCAAGTGGAGTTCCATGGTGAGGAGGGAAGTGACCATGGAGGTCTAGTTAGAGAATTGATGATAGGATGGAAAGGAAGAGGGGTCGGTTAAGAGGCCTTTTTTATTGGCAAGATTTTAGGCATATCTTTTAAGCAGGGAGTTCCTTATGGAGGCACTTTAGACATCGGAATGTTCGTGGCAATAACTAATTATATCGTAACAATAGATTTCTTCCAAGAAACTGACCCTTAAATCTACAAAAGTTTGGTTTACATCAGAGAAAACGATCCCGAACCCCTCTGCCTAAAATTTGTGGTAGAACATGTCATCAATGGTAAGCTAGTCTAGTTTGAACTAGTACAGGGAGGGAAATACATTGATTTGGTCGAGGCGAACAAACACAAATATTTGTAGGCATACGTCAAGAAATACTACTACTTGGGGCGTTAGAAAGAGCTGAAACAGTTGAAACATGGCTTCAACACGGTTGTGTATCCAGAGTATGCGTAGATATTCACTCCTTTGGAAATGCTCAAGCAGATACGAGGAGAAGAAGTCGTCGATGGTACCTTATGGCATATTTAGTCAAAATGCTCATTAGTAAAGCAAGATACGAAGGATATTCTGCAGATTCTGCTGTGATCAAATGGTTTTGGAGTATCGTAGAAACCTTCGACCAGGAAAAGATGAATACATTCATTCAATTTGTGACTGGGTCTCCGAAAATCACTGTTTATAACAGCAATTTTTCAATCACGATATAGAAAGTTTACGATATTGAATGTCTGCCAGTTGCCCATACATGGTACTTATCTGACTATCAAGTTTCAATACAATCGATCTTCCTGAATACTCTACAAAATAAATTCTTGAGAAGAAGCTTCTAACAGCCATTCTCGAAGGAAACTACAGTTTCGGAATTCTCTGATTATATAGCTCACTGATTATATTCTAATAATGCTACTACGATAGAAAGAGTTTATCTTTTATAAAAATCAATCTTCCAATGAACCACCTTAAAAGTTTCCTGAAAATGCAGTAAAACCTTGGCCAACCTCGCAAATAAGAAAATATCGAACTCGACCTCTAAGCCTGGGCCGGTTCTGAATACAAAAACATCTAAATAATAACTCTTGAGGGGCTTGAAGACATCTTGAACAAAAGTCCGAAAAACCTCAAGTTCATCAGTTTTAGTAGGCTTTTGTTAACCAAGGGGCGAGAAACTTCGATTAGAGGATTGTGCCTATGATTACAACACGGAATTTTCAGAGCCTGAAGAGTTTGTCATTTGGTCTGTCATTCATAACGCAGATTTCAACAATATTGGATCTTTAGGCTGTAAATTGATGTCTTTTGGGCAATGGAATGCACTTTAAAGTCTACAGCTTTGTAAAGAAACTTTTACGTAGAGCACAACAACATTGAAGATCTAGGAGTCAAATATTTGATAAGAATGAAGAGTCCTCAACTTTCATTGCTATCCCTTAGTACCTCCATTTCGACCAAGAATCTAATCTCATCAGCAATGAAGGGGTAAGAGTATTGCTAAAAAACAATTTTAAGAATCTAAGAGTTCTCTATCTTCGTATGAATTGCACTAAGAAGATTCAAACAGGGCAAATTTCGAGGGACTGAAACTTTTCGTAGGCTCACCAACTCCAACAACTCGGCTTTATCTCAGTAAGCATTATTTAAGTAAGCTTTGTTTTAGGGGTAAAAAACAGCCGCCAGTACACTTCATCAATTATTAAAAAGCACAAAGGCAAATTACGAATACATAGAAGTTAGTTAATGATCATTTTATTGCAAAAGATCAAACATCACTCAAATTATTGTTATTTCCTGAACGATACGAAATGGTGATTAATGATTTTGGGTATTTTTCTACAGTCTATTAAGTTTTGGTGTTAGGCAATACCTCAGACGTGTAGTGTAGCAATCAGAACGCATGTGGATGCATTTTACTGGTGAGCGGAAACTAAAATAATTCACATTCTATTATGTTTTTTTAGTTTGCAGAACTTTGTGGTTTTCATACCAAAGAAGCAACAAATTCACTGCTTTTTCTGAGAATTGGAAAGTTTTGATGCTAGCATTGGATGGGCAGTGCGGAATAACTTTATTATATAGCGAACAGTAATGGACAGCAATTACTCTTCCCTCATCGAAGAAATGACGAACATGATAATCAGGCCTCACAGGGACACCTATCTCGCTGATAAACTAGGTAACACCTTTTCCAATCAGGGCCTTCTCAACTGATCATCAAAAGCAAAAATCTCAATGACCAGCAGCAGCAACACAAACATAAATACATCGAAGTCGTCAGAAAAGATCTGACTCTTGAGCACAAAATGCAAAAAATACAGCTTTCGTACTTCACTGCGCTTGAAAATGTTCCAAAAAACCAAAAAGGCGTTGAAAATCGATAAGGAAGCAGCCAAGCCCAAAGTCCAAAGAAATGCGTGATTTATCTGCATGCGAACAGCGGCTCAAGAATCTAAGGTAAGTCGAGAAACACTTAGGGCTTGAATTAGTGAAGTATGTGCTGCCGTACGGATGGAGCATGGCTATCTTCGACTATCGCGGCTCAGGTATTAGTGAAGGTTAGTACACTTCGATGGGAGTCAACTAGTCTGAGGACCTGGAAAAAGTTATGCAGTATTTGAGTTCTGCTGAGCAGGTGGGAGAATACTCACTTTGGGGTCGGTCGATGGGGGCAGTAACGATCCTCTACTACCTAACAAAGCAGCACTACGTCAACCACAAAAACGGCATTCACATCAGCAGCATCGTTTTGGACAGTCCCTTCTCCAACATGCGTAAACTGATGTACGAGATTGGTGCCAATAATGTGGGGTTGCCGTAGTTTGTGTTTCTGCCAGTGGTTAACTCCATTACCGATCAGCTCATAGGCAAGATGGGGTTCAATTTGATTGCGGAGTTGGATTTGGTTGCCAGGGTCAAGCAGATTCATGAGAAAAACGGGGATTGGGAGAAGATGCTCTCCAAGATAAATTGTCTGTTTTTGACCTCTACTTAGGACAAACTAGTCAACCACTCCCATGTTTAGCTTTTGCATCGTTAGTACCCTTTTGCGCACAAGGAGTTGCATTTTTTCAATGGCCAGCATAATTAGGTTAGACCGGACTCACTAAAGGCCAAATGTGCGGAATTTCTGTGCCAAAATTGTCATAAGCCAGGGAACTAGGATCAAAGGTTCAAGTTGGGCCTGAACCTGTCTGTTAAAACTAGTAATCCAGCTGTAAAGCGCACTGAAATGCCGAACAAGCCCAACCCTCCTCCAAGTTATGAGTAAAACCGAAAGTAGCCTCAAATTGTACCGCCCCCTCTTCTTAAAACCGACCCATGTTCCCCCAAGCTAAAAAGAGCCTCAAATGCACCTTCTGAGCAAGAAAAGATCCAATCAGGCACGAAACCACAGATCAACATGACTAACGTTTCAAGACAGTCAAAGCAAGAAACCCCCTAGGACGGCAAATCCACAATCATAATCAACAACAATTACAACGTTAACGTCAACGTTTTCGGCAAAGGGCCCATCGAAATCATGCCAGAGATAATCCCACCCATCAATTTGAAAGAGCAAGGCGGCTCCATGACAGATAGGATCAGCGATAACCATAACTACAACTTCAAGTTCTATATGCCCTATACTGCCAAAGTTGAGAGGAAGAACTACGATTTGCAGAGTTCCAACATCTCCAATTTCAGCAATACTAGCAATTCTTCAATCCAGAGCAACTCTATGCACTCTAGCAGCTACATCGAAGGACAGGCTACTGCCGATAAAGACAATTTGTACCATAGTGCCAAGGTCTAACACCAGCTTCAAAGGCAAAGCTATCCTATTCAGCCACAGCACAAATAACATGGCCATCGATAGGGACAAAAGATAATGCTGACTCAATAGAGGGAGCAAGTTCATCAGCACAATCGGATTTAGATTCCTTTGATCAAATTCGATTCAATTGAAGTAAAGAACCAAAAGCCTTACATGATAGCTCGTAAAATCGACAAAAACGTGAATTTCGAGCAGAAAGTCGTAAACTCCCCCAAAGTGGGAGAGTGCTTTCTATCCAAAAAGGATCCCCAAGCAAGTTAGAAGCAAAAGCTGTCCTTATCCTAGCTCAGAAAGATCCAGAAGCAAGTCCAATAGAAATCAGACCTCAAAGCAAGCAAAGTTCTCTACATGAATAAGTAGAAGTCGTAAAAAGAGCAGGAGCTGCTGAACTACAAAAAAGAGGATATTTTTCAAGATACAGAGGCTTGGAACTACAAATCTGAGGAAAATACGGCTGAGGCACAGCGCACTCGCAACTCCAAAGACATGAAATCAATGAAGACAAGTCTGATGGCCAAAAGGAAAGTATTCGAGCGCAAAAACAGCGACAGTCTGAACCCAAACGAGCTGAAGTACAGTACTCTAAAGAAAGAAGAATAGCCTACATTCTAGCCATACCCAAAGCCCACCCTTGACACCTAAGGAGTGACTTCCCAGAAACGGCTGCACTACAAAATAAGAATTGACCATCTATGATTTAATAGAATTTTCTCCAACCTAAACCACAGTTTGAGGTTACTCATATCAATTGGCATGTGCTGCAGTACCCTTCGGCCTAGTTTTACTTTTCTTTGGGCTTGGCAGCAACCGATTTGGAACTCGTTTTGGGGTTGCTGGGATTGCTGGCGTTGCTGGCCTTTATGTTCTATTTGAGGAAGCCTTGGTTGCGCAATACTACTCTTACTGCCTCGTTGAATAGTTCAGTAATGCCTTCGCCGGTCAATGAACTGCATTCTCTATACGGACATTTGAACTCACTCTCGATATTCTTTTAGATCTCCGCCTTGGTCAAAATCTTATGTTTTTGGCCAGAGAGTTGAGACTGCCGCAGATCGGCTTTAGTGCCAATAAACATCACCCTGGCGCTGGGTACTTCTGTCTTGACTTCAGCGTACCACTTCGTTTACAAAATCTTACATTCTTCTTGGCATTGACGAAAGATTCGGACTAGACGGTCGAGAATGCGATAAGGAAGATGTCAGTGTTGGGGTAGGCGACTGATCGTAGTCTGCTGTAGCCTTACTGCCCCGCCGTGTCCCTTCATCGTCCACAACTTACCACAGATTGAGGTTGATGTCGAACTGGTCGAGTTTGATGGATTTGACTTTGTTGTCGAAGATGGTGGGTGTGTACTCAGTGTCGAAGTAGCTCTGCGTATAGCTGTGTGAGAGAGGGAGTACCGGAGCATGACGCAGGTCTTGCCGATGGCGCCATCGCCCACTATCACGATTTTGATGTTGATAGGTTCACTCATTGCGATAGATTTATATAGCATTCAAGGGCAAGTTGGGCCACAATCGGTCTGGTTTCAGATTTGGCACGATTCTGCCCTGAAATGCGATAATGGTGGATTGGGTGTGATGGCCGAATGGAAACAAAAACAAGAAGTGACCAACTTGCCCAATTAGTGCCATCTTACTTGGTTTATTGCTGTCGAAGTGCTATTTGAAGCAGCCTATGAAAAAGACATTCATCGTTAATCTAATTTTATAAATAAGGCAGACTAACCCTTCGCAATTTGTTGTCCGCAATGACAACCATCAAAAAACCGAGGGTTGTGAGACAGGCGGGCTCGGAGGCCCCCCCAGGTTTGGTGTAAATGGCTTGTTCCTGCGGCCAGATATTTACGTAGTCTCTGCAGCTCACCACCCACATGTTCAAAAAGCATATCTACTCACCCTAGTTCGAGAAGATGAAGAGCATAACCTAGCAGCTTTCTATCATGAAGCATCTGCATAAATCCACTCCGGCTCATGAATCTGCGACGAGCGCACAAACCTCGGGCGACTATGGGGGTTTGGCAGTGGGGAGTGTTGAAGATGGATGGATGGGTTATGAGGTGCAGGAGAAGAGAGGTCGGAAGAAGCAGGCCAAGAAACCTAGGAATCTCAAAAATTTGTAGGCAGTGACAGACCATCTCAACCAATCTTTAGGGATCTTCCCTCAAACAACCGGCAAGGAAAAGCTGATCTAACCCAAAAAACAGCAACTAGACACCAAAAGGCAGTCGGAGAGCAAGCAGCACTAAAATAAAAAAATAGGCAGCACCAAAGGCATGGCACTTGAGCCTCACCCCAGAGACATGAGGAGCGACAGCGAGCAAGACTCCAAGCAGAACCCTCAAATCGGCCGACCGCAGCTGCAGTAGAAATAGCCGAGACGGCAGCAGGTGCGTTAGTTTTACAACAGCAGGGTTTTCATGTGCGGGGAGTGCATATCTTTCTTCGTCTACAGCGCAGAGCTGAACGTGCATGTGTCCCTGTACCACAACGGGTAGTACCCCGACGGCTCCATCTTCGGGCTCAAGAAGCACGAGATCCTCAGCTTCTTCAAGCTGCCCTGCGAGCGGCCCATCTTCCCGCAGGCGCAGGAGCGAGGCAAGAAGTACAAGTGCGGCTGCGGGACTCAGTATGCGGCTTCCTCGTCGCTGGTAAACCACATCAAGCTGCGGCACAGCTCAGTCGCCCCGTTGGGCACGCTCGGCCTCCCCCACACCAAAAGAATCAAGCAGTATGTGTTCGACGGGGACGTCATTACCTTCGCGACTTGAGGTCGGGCCGCCAGTGATTAGATTCGGGTGTTGAATTATATTTCCGTCGCATTTTAATTGTAATATTTAGCTTTTGAGAGAATGGGAGGAAGGGGGTTGTGGGGGGAGTTCGCAAAATTTGACAATAAGGGTGGGTGGAGGCGAGTGGTGGGGACCAAACTAGCAGTTTGGGGGTGGGATTGGCGGTGAAACAGATTGACAAATTGAGCTTAATTAGACTTCTCCCCTTATATATATAATTAAATCTATATTATCAGATGAGCTCAGAGCCCAATTTCGATGAGAATTAGACCAAGAAAACCCGCAGCAAGAGGGAAAAGTACTCCAAGGTCTCGCTCAAGGCCAAGATCATCTTTTTCCAGAAGGTTATCCACGAACAGGCCGACCTTCGCGAAGTAGTTTAGAGTTTAAATAGGTTTCCAAAAAACTCGGAATCAAATACTCCACCGCTAAGACCCTCGTCCGGAACTACAAATCCCTCCCGGAAGAGACTAATTAGAAGCTGGTTAGAACTATTTGTGAAGATTTCGACTGCAAACTAGTTGCAAGGAAGAGATGTTCCTACCGCCTCCTGGACGAGCGTACTGAGGCAGGCGACAGCTCCGCAAGGCACAGATTCATCCCATCCGCCGACAAGGCACCCCAAATACAAATCATTTGCAGCCTAATCAGCTGCGAAGACTGATTATGATTTTTTACAACCTACTCCCACTAGCTTCTTAGAGTAATGTTAAATAGCAAAGGCTGCCCAATCCGGACTATACAAGGCCGACGATGGAGATAGTGAGATTTGGAGGGGGTTTAGCTTTCGAGAAGGCGATGGTTGGAATTTACGAAGTTGTATAATAACTTTACAAAATTAAATAAAAGTTAAAGCTGGCAGGCGATGAAGGTTTGGTTGCTTGGTTGAGCGTTGGTGAGTGGGTGTAGGATGAGGAAGGAGGCTGTGGATAGGGCTATTGTAAGGTAGTTCTTTCGATCTATAATTTGATTACCTTCCTGCAGCCTTAGTTGGCCAGTTGTTAGCCTCTCAAACTCCCACCACGGCAGCACAGCACTATCTCGCTCTTGGCTTGAGAATGCTGAAGATTTGATACTTATCTTGGCTAGTTATCCGATCACAACTCTGCAATCGGGTTAATTATAGTGTTTGCAAATTGGCGCATCATAAGATGCTTACGAGGGTTGGCTCTTACTGCAAACAGAAACATCCTGGCACTTGGTAAAGAGTCCGAATTCGAGATAAACAACCCTCCAGAATCGAGAACACTTTGAAAAAGGCTCGGTTGGGTCTATGGGCGAACCCAACAGATGGAAGATAACTTGATGGGTTGATTGAGCCTCGGGCAGGCAAAGATAACTTGAATTATAATACCTATTAGGTAAGAGCATAAATCATATGTTGTGGGGGGACGCCTGGATACTATCCTTCACATGACTATGTTGCGCCTGCTGCAGGCTAGCCGATCGGACGCTAACTGTGTGGAGTATTCAGATAAAATGCTTCAGGCCTGGAGATATCAATGACCAAACGGCGAAAGCAAGACTTAGTGAGGCAGGTCGGGTTTATGAAGATAGGTACGCCATCAGTCTATTCAGGTCTATTGCTACCAAATGAACAATGCGGAATCTCCAACTGTATGGTGATTTTACTAATTCGAATACTTTTTTTGCAACCTACTGCTCGTCATTCTTCTTAAGAGTTAGAAGCTGGCGAGGAATCCTCTTGAATCGATCAAGCTACATTTTGGCTAGCTTGACTGCAGACTGTTCTGTGGTTCTAGTCGGAGCAAGGGTAAAAGGACACTGGAATGAGCTTTAATTGGGCCGTTTACAACCTAGGGTGAGCTAATCAGGGTCGTTTCGACAGTCAAATTAAATGAGCTGCTAATTGGACAGCTTTGGGGGAACAACGAAAAATTAAGAAATACATCAGAGGGATAGACTAACCAAGTGGCAGTCTGGGATCACTGCCCAGCTTGACGAAGACTATTCAGGATGGGAAATGGAGGAAGTCAGGGAAGCCAGAGAAATCAGACAAGCGAGGGAAGAAGAAGAAAATGAGTCAGTGACCAACGAAAGAAGGAGGATGACGGCAAGGAGCAGCCGGAGGATGATAAGTTGTATTGGTGCTTGTAAATCTGTTAGAATTGGGGTGATGGGTGGGCATAAATGTGAGAATAGGATGAAGTTACTGCTGTGGGTCACACCAGAACAGTCCTGACAAATAGTTGAACCCACTTCATCAAAAAATGCTAAACATCTATCGGTCTAGCTCAGCCAACTTATCCATCTTACGACCCGATTATGCAGCACTGGGGTTCCACCCGGCCTCATACTTCTATGTCCTCTCGTCCATCCTCCGTCTCTTCGACGCGACATAAGTCCAGTTGCGCAGCGAGGGAGAGGTGTGTATTGACTGAGAGAAATCATGCAGAGTGACGTGGGATGGTCAATCGGAGTGAGAAGCCTCAGAGTGGGCGGTCTATCAACTCTAATTTATTGGTATAATATTGGGCTATAAAGATTTTCGAAGCAGGACTAACTCTTACTATTACAAACTATACGTCTATCGGATAGACCACCGAATATCGGAATATCAAGTTCCCTCTTCCTGATTTTGTATTGACTCCTCACCTCACAGCCTATTTCATTCCAAAATATCTATTATCAATCGAGGGACCCGGATTCAGTATGCCGTCCTCAATGGTATCCAAGTTGTTTGGTTTTGCCACTGCAGAATGGCTTTTTGTAGCTACTGTCAAAGCTTTTGTTCTGGACTTTGACCAGGAAAAGATAAGAATTTTGCATACTGAGTCTGCACAGATGCCACTCTCCACTCTTAAGAAGGAATTGAGTTCAAATATTGATTTTATGCCACCTAGGGAAAGTTTGGCTAAATTAACGTTTCGGTTCGGCAGTCAGGCATTCGGGGGTTGGCCAAACCAAAAATGAGCTAAACTGTCACTAGGCATCATTTTGATGGCAGTCTAAGTGTTTGGAGATGCGACAACTTAGCAGAATAGTTTGCGTGATTTATACAATTTTTCAAGAAGTTGCAATTTCTGAACATTTGTTTGTTTCTTGCAAAATACTAAAGATTAGCAATGAGGTGCATGACAGGCAGGTCCTGGGTGTATACTTAATATCAAAAAGTGGAGTTTTGTTGGCTTGAAAACCCAATAGCTGCTCCCAAGAATTGGTCCATTAAATTCGAAATAGTCAAGCGATGAAATTTGAGGGTCAGCCAACTTGCACACAACATTGTCTCTGGCTCAGCTCTGCCGATTCTAGGGCATCT
>Ga0316217_10001274_pt1 | contig 33470 bp, 39 predicted proteins | sample 1anoAmetaG_FD_203633 | JGI IMG/M metagenome (GOLD analysis project Ga0316217, IMG submission 203633) | Freshwater microbial communities from Trout Bog Lake, Wisconsin, USA - 1anoA | ecosystem: Environmental > Aquatic > Freshwater > Lake > Hypolimnion/Profundal zone | place: USA: Wisconsin...
TCAAAGAGATAGCATTTTTGTTGAGGTCGCTATTTTGCTATAAATGCTTAAATTGGATCAAACTAAAAACTCAATCTAAAGCTTCGATTAGGTTATTCTTTCATTTTCACTATGATTAATTTTAAATATCAAAAAGAGTGATTATGATATTGATTAGCACTGAGAATATCACTGGAAGTTCATTCTTGAGGTCGGTTTATTAAAGTTCGAGGTCACGATTTGCTGGGTTTTAAGAGGTATGTTGCTATTAGTCTTGGAAATCATCGGTCCAGGGTTGGAGTTAAAGTTATTAAGCTAATAGTTATTTGCGTTTCCTATATTTTTGCTCATTCTCGTGGGGGTTAAGCCATTAATGTTCATACTCATGCCTGATTGCTGGCCTTGGGTTGCGGTTTTCCAAGGATAGTTGCCGAAGTTGTTAGGCTGCATTTGAATATCTACATAGAAGCTGAAAGTACTTTTTTTGTTGAATTAGGGTGGGTTATTGGTGTTGATTGTGCGTGGTGACTTTTCTTGCTCTTTGAGTTTATTATCTTATTTGATGAACTCTCTCTCTTATTGGTCGAAATCAATCATCTTCCTTGTCTTTGGGTTGATCCCTGCTTTGAAGGAAAGCGGCTAATGTTTGAGTAAAGGGCTATCAGTGACAGATATAAGCAAATTGGTGTTCCCATCTTTGGTTGCTTTCTTGGCATTCTTCTTATTGAGTTCCCTGGGGAGTATGTCTTTCAAGGGACTTTGCAGAATGGCATTATAGCCCACTCTCTTCTTATTTTCGCAATAACTAGATAAAAACAAAGCTACTTGTTCTTAAAATTGATGATGACCTCTTTAACCTTGCTCTTGGCGAAGAAATCGTTATAGAAAGTGATGAGGTTGATGAATTCCTTGTCTTTGCCTGCGATCTGCATGATGATACTGTCATGCAGATCTTTGTTATACTGGTTGACCTATTTGTAGACTTCGATTATGTCAGTGAACCTGAGATCCAACTTTTCGATTTTGTTCAGTGCAAATATGCAGCACATTATGAGTTGGTCGATGTTGCGGTTTTCCAGGAGATAGGCATGCTAGGTGTAGACTGTTTTCATCAGTTCGAAGATGTTTTCGATTGAGGAGTCATCCAGCTTCAGAGCTGAGCCTAGTTGGTTGATCATGTAGGCTATTTGATGCAGTACTCTTCGGAAAAGTTTGTCAGCGAATTCTCCTCGAATGGAATCGTTTTCTTTTTATTCCAAACCTTTGGATAGTCTGGTTATTATTTGTAGGTTTTGGGGGTCTGACCACAGTTTGTATGAGATAAGGCTGACTTATACATCGAGGAGGTGGAGCTTAAGGGCAGAGGGCATCGATTTATCGAATTTCAAGAAAAAGTGGCAGGCTTTCCAGAGCTAAAAGGATGAGGTATTCACTTCTTTTTCGACATCTTCGAACGTGAGGGTTGAATTGCACACAAAGAGCACAACCTACATACTGATAGCCATCAGCGCATCGTAGATATAAATGTTATCTTTTTATGATGGGTACTGACTGAGATATTCTTCTAGCACCAGCTTGAACAGCGAGAAAATGATGTCCTCCCTGATTTACTTCGTCTTCCGATCAAAATCTTTCTTGCCTTTCTCGTAAATGATCTCGATGTGCTTGACTACTTCGGCTTAGAAAGGTCTATTCATGACCTGGCCCTGATTCAGCAGTTCCTTGAATTTGCGGTTCTTCTCATTGACGTAGTTGAACATCTACATGCCCATGGTTATGGGAGTTTGGCATATTAGCTGTACTTTCATGGTTGATGGAGACGCAAGAACAGTTTTTGGTAGTTTGCTGATATTTATCCCTTCATTCATCCCTTTGGTGCTGACCTCCTGTTTATCAATCAGCTCATAGTTAAGTATTCTGTGGCTGCTAAAGTTTTCTTTCAAGTTGTTATCATTTTGATTCAGCTTCCTTCCTTTGTTAGCATATCCTTGACGAGCGAAAGGTGTGAATTTAGAAGGAGTTAGGTTTGCCAATCTTTCCCTGAAGAAGATTCTTTCGTCAAGGTCGTTGGGCCCTAAAGATTTCTAGTAGACTTTGTCCAGCCTTCGATAATTTTGAGGCAAGAGCTAAGGCGACAAAAAGTCAGAAGGGAAATTGTTGGAGTTGCTCTTGACGATGCCCTTCTTCTCGAGTTCAAGCTCAAAGAAATTCTCAAACTTGCTGGCAATCGAAGCGTACATATCCATAGTCTTGATGGAAAACATCTCCAGCACTCTATCTCTCAAAACCGACATGACTTCCTTGCACGAAGACTGCTCGTTAATTTTGAATTAGTTTTTCAAGATGGCTTTGGGGACGATGTATTCCCAAGCCCAGACCAACATGAAGGCGATTGTGTGCGCAAGAAGGCAGGTGTTTTCAATCAGGTCCAGTGTTTTGTGGAAAGCTTTGTTTTTTATTTGGATGTATAGCAGCCATGCGAAAGAACTCCAGTTTTTGAGATAATCAGTGCCGCTTGATTCAGGCTGTCGCTCTTTAAGTTCAAGCCTTTCGATGCTCTTATCGAACTTTTTATGGAAGGTGATCAAGAAGGAGATCTCTCGGATGAGATTTACCATATCTGCGGCTGCCTCCTTGTCCGTAATCTTGACGTGCTTTGAGAAATCTTTGAGAGTGATCATGAACTAATCAACTTGATGCGTTTTCAAGACTTGGCCTAGAGTTATGGAGGGGAGGAAGATGCGCTAGCCCTAAGTCAATAGTTTGCTACCTTCAAGTTTTCGATATTTTGTGACTTTTCAGCCATGAAGAGGGCAGTTTTGAAGGCGATGGTCAGTTTTTCGGGTGACAACTGAGTAACCAAAGAACTACATTCCCTGCGCTATGCTTGTACTCCAGAAAGTACTTGAGGCACAGGTCAAAAGTATTTTAGTCCATGCCGTTTTGTGAGTTTTTGATTTTGAGGAATTCCTCCTGCTATTATCTGCTGAGTTGTCGGAGCGTCTCCATTTAAATCAAATGTTTGAATCAAATTTAACTGTTAATTCAATATTAACCCCCGAAACTAATAAATCTCTAATTCGCTATTTTAACCGATTTCTGCTTATTTGAGTAATAATCAATCATGTGGCGTTTCTCATTTTTGTGGGGGATGCGGATATGGCTACAAAAAGGTAAGGAGACTTTTTTCGATGTGCTCCAATGTTTAGGCAGTGGCTCGCGCCTACTATTGACCGGGAAGAGCCTTCTCTTAGAGGAAGATGCTGGTGGCAAGCTAGTTGTTAATCCATTCAATTCTCTTGATGTTTTCGAGCAGCTTCAAGAAACAAGCAAACCCTTTGTTTTCGCTCATCAGCTCCTCCTAAAAGCGGAAATCTTTGTTGATGTTGACCTCCCAATTGTCAAAACCTGAGACATCTTCCATCCTTTTCCGCAATAGTTTGTTCCTTTTCTTGTCATTGAGGTTCTAGTACCTGAGGGATGACAAAAACTCGGAATAGTTCGCTTTTATTTCGATGAAGATGAGTCTTCCCTATTCCAAAAGTTCTTTGTGTTCGGTAGTCCTGCTCTTCTCGGCGCCAATCATCAAATATCACTAATATTATACCCATCAACCAATATTAGTACTTATTTATACAAATCGATGGGCAAGCTAAACCTTTGGCTTGACTGTGATCCAGGCCATGACGACATGCTTGCGATCATCATGGCTGCTCTCAGTGAGGAGATCGAAGTTATTGGCATTTCTACCTCTGCTGGCAACTCCATCATCTAAAATACTACTCAGAATACGCTCAACATTCTCTATGAGATTGGGAGGGAGGATATTGAGGTGGTTAGGGGTGAGGCTGGCCCACTTTGCCGGCAGCTATCAACAGGCACTTAGATACACGGCAAATCTGGGCTTGAAGGAGCTGTATTGCGAAAATCACCACATTCGGCTATTACTAAGAGGCCATTTTTGCAGATTTATAACAGAATCATAGAGCAATAGGGTTGCATCGAATTCGTAGTTACAGGAGCCATGACTAATTTGGCGATCATTTTGAAAGCGTTCCCAGATATAAAATAAAAAATAAAAGGAATAACGATTATGGGAGGAGCCATCGGACTCGGCAATTGGAGTCCGGCTGCATAGTTCAACATTTTGGTTGATCCTGAAGCAGCGGAGATAGTGTTTACAAGTGGACTCCCTTTGACCATGGTACCTTTAGAAGTTACTCATACTAATCTTATTACTTAAGAGGTCTTTGAACAGATTTAGGCTCTTACATCTGACTTCGGCAAAAAACTGCCCCCTTTGTTCCGTTACTTTCAAAAAGCGTACAAGCAAAACCAAGATTTCGATTATCCTGTGGCTCACGATCCCTGCACAATTTACTATTTGCTTCATCCTGAAGATTTCGAGGTGAAAAAGGCTTTCGTTTAGATCGAAGTGGAGGGGAAGTCCCGAGGGCGGACAAACTGCCACTTTATGCATAAGATACCAAACACAGCCGTATGTGTGAAGATGGATGTGAGCAAGTTTTGGAAGACCATGATGGACTGCCTAAGAAAAATAAAATGATTACATAACACTCAGCAATCAATTTTGATGTATAATTACTAAGCGACTTCAAAATTCTTTTTGATCTAGGCAGGTTACAACTTTCTTTTGCAGAAATTTGGCCTAGTTCTCCTATGTTTTTCCCTGAGTGAGTCTACAAGCAAATTGGTCAACCCTTGAGGCTAGGCATCTTGTTACAAACTAAGATCAAAGTTCTGCGTCTTGCTCTTTTTGTTTTGCACATAATAGACTTATTCACTTTCTTAGACATCGACAGGATTGCCATCCTCTGAAGATTCGATTTGTATGACTGTGTTCGAGGCTGCTTTGGCCTACTGCTGGAGGTTATCTTCGGAGAATTGGGACTGAAGCATAAACGAATCTGTACTTTGCTTGATTGATAGATTATCAACCTCTGCTTAGTCTTGATGAGTCTACTAATAAACTCTCTTTCTGCCTCTTTTAGAGGATGAAGAGGGATGTTGACCTAACGATGGAGTTTATGGAGGTGGAGCTCTGATTTGCGGCATAGCTACATCCTAGATTTGCGAGGACGAAGGCTAATGACTTCTCCGCGTCCTTGTGGGTCCATTGACAACTCGATGGTAATCATTCCTGATATTTTCGAAAGTGAAGCGTCTGTCTATCCAGTTCTCGAGAGTGTAGTCGAATTAGTTGAACTCGTGTTGCTTGAGATTGTAGGAACGTTCGTTACCAGATTCCGACGCCTAGCTTTAGCCGATTTCCCGGACAATCTAAGTCCTTTGGTCGATTTGGTCGAGCGCCTTACTACTCTTCTTACTGTTCTTTCTCGTTGCCTTCTGCTTTTGTGACTTCATGACGGTTCTGACATGCCAAGGGAAGTCTTAGTGAAGGTTTCATTGATTTCTATAAGCCAGCTTGAATGGGTGCGAACGGGTGCAAATAGATGTGTCCTTTTTTGGAAAATGATGTAGTCTTTAGGATATTGTTTATAATCAAGGGAGTAATCTATTTTATTATTAATGATTATTTAGATTAGTATCGGGAAATTAGCTGTTGACGCTGGGATTTATATATTCCTTGCGCTGTTTATTGGACTTTCGCAGGTAGCGTTTCGTAAGATTTAGGCTGCAGGAATCGGGGGAGGACCTATCCTCAACATCTGCCTGATGTTTGGACTTGAATATGGGGCAAAACAGAGTATGGCGATAACCTATCTCTTCCTGATGGGAGGGTCGATAGCCTCAATTTACTCCAACTTAGGCAAAAGGAACAAATAAGATACCAAAAACATCATTGACTAAAGTTTGGTGATCATGTCACTGCCGATGACTGTATCGGGGTCGGTGGTAGGAGTAAGATCTTTGTTATGTAGGCCATTTTCAACCACTTTATCTCGGAATTCGTCATAACGATCGCATTTACAGTTTCGCTGTCATATTTGGCTTTTAGCTCATACCTTAAGTATGTAGCTTTGGCTCGGGAGGAGGAAAAGAATCTGCTGAACAAAAATCTAGTGTAGTTGTAAGAACTTTCGTCTAGACGTTCAAACCAAACAGACGAAAGACTGAGAACTATTCTACAGTAAGAAAGGAAAACGTTTTCGAAAAGTACTCTCATAAACATTGCCATTATGATAGCCCTCAGTATTCTTACACTTCTGGTCAAAGGAGGTCAAACTTTTCCATCAATCATCGGGTTATAAGGTTGCGGGACTGCTAGCATCCTCGCTCTTGTGGTCCAGTTCATAATCTCCTACTTTTACTCAAAGTTTTTCGCAGTGAGGCAATACCAAAAAGATCTTTACAAATAGAAGTTAGGGTTTGTTTTTAAAAGGGAGGAAGATAAGATGTCTTAGAAATTTTTCAATAGGGCTCAGTTTCTTGGTTTTGCAGCTGGCTTCACAGGTGGAGTTTTGGGTATTGGAGGGGCTATAATTCTGGTCCCAGTTTGGCTATAAATGGGAATCGACAGAGAAGTGGCCACAAGTAGCTCAGCCCCTCTGATACTAAGTTCCGCTTTCATTTCGACCTTCGTGGCTTCATTATGCGGCTACTACAACTCAATCTTCGTGGTCATCTGTAACCTAGTATGGGGTTTTTTGGCTTCCTTCTACGTAAAACGTAAGATATAGGCTATTCAGAAGTTGTGAGGTGGATAAAGGAGACTTACAAGTTGGAAGGGATCATCTTCCTTTTGTTGGTGATTGTGATGCTAATGTCACTCATCTTTCTGCTGCCCTTCGAAATTGTTAAAATGATTAGTAATCCATCGGCTTTCTTCTAGTTTGGACATTTTTGCTGATATGCCTCAATGATATATTCTGCTATTTATTATTCGAAAATAGGGTAAAATAACGTTTCAATCATTTATGTTGCATTTTGTGAACCAACCCCTTCTGTCGAAACTGCTTGGTTTTTGTTTTCTAAACAGGAGCAGGCTTTTTCGGATCGGTGGCTGACTTTTTGTCTATTTTGGCTTACTATCTGCTTTCGCTGGTTTAGTGGTTATCGTTTGTAGAATTATTGTTTTATTTTAGTTCGCTGCTTTATTTGTTGAGACTAGGTGACTACTCTGCTTAAGGGCTTTCAACTATCCTTTTGAGTATGAGACGATCGTGATTAGGGGTGTAGAGGTGACAGCATGAAGCATTAAGTTACTGTTCTTGCCTTGATCTAAAGCTTTGGCTTCACATTTGTATTCACGTATTATTCGTAGCTTCGTTTCAGGTTTTATCTTTGTGGTATCTCAGATGAAGGTTATATTTTGGTTTAGGGTTGTTTATTGGGTTTGGCTGCTTTGGAGGCGGGTAAAGTTTTTGTTGCCGTATTTTCTTGTTAGAGAGTCTACATTAATTTGCCAGCTATTTTTATGGCCTAGCTTGGAGATAATGACTTTTTTTGGACACTTTCTGATGGTTTGGGATGTCTCCTATAGACTCTTGTACATTTTTTGCCACCTTTTTCCACTATCTTTTGTTTCTAGGCTTCTGCCTCAGCGATTCTCTGCTTGATTCTGCTATCTAGTGAGCCTTCAGAAGAGAGTGATCTTTAGCTTGAGCTCTAGCTTTAGAGTTCATCCTATTTTAGTTCATTCTTGACTGTATTCACGGTATTCACGACCAGTATCGGCTCTATTTTTTATACTTTTAATTCATGATGAAGATTGTTCGGTTTTTATTAGGCCTCTTTTTATTTCATTGGGTGATAGTACTCTTCGGACTATGACTATTTCTGGCCAGCAGTGTGCTACTTCTTAGTTTATGGCTACTTCTTAACCTACTGCTAGCTAACACTTTGCTTATTTGGAGTGATATTCACAGTAAGGGTGGTATGATTGATGACATTTTTTGCGATTTCCAATTTCTATTTGCTGGTCTAAACCTACTTTTATTTCTACTTCAGCAATCCGTTTTGTAGGGTTTCGTTTTACTCCGTCTAGTTTGACTGGGATGAGCTTTGGTCACTTTTTGGCTTCTATTCTGACTGCTCAGATTGTGAGTTTGATGATCCTGATGAAGATCGGGAGGATTCACTGCCTTATGATTAGTCGCTTTGTGTGTCAGAAGACTATTAAGATTATTTGGGTTGTTCAGCTTTCCGGGCTTTTTTTGTTCTGGCTTGCTTTTTGCCTTGTTTTGGCTATTAGTGGTCTTTTGAATTAGTAGTATCACTTTATTTTGACTGTTATTTTTTATCCTTATCTCTAGGCACAGATGCAGCTGCCAAATCCTTTTTTTACGGTACATTGACCTCAGCCTCAACCTTTTGCCTTGGAGGACGTCCAGGCCTCCTCCTTTTCGGGGCTTAGTCATCTTCATAGCTATCTTTTCTGCGACTCCGATTCATTCTACCACGAGCGGTGTTCTCCCCCACCTCAAAATCGGAGTCATCATTATCCTCTTAGGATTTGATGCTATCATTATCTTTGTTCAGTCTTTTATCTTTGAGTATCTTGAAATGTTGGAACTGCGGTTTATTGAAAAAATCTTTTTAGTAGCTCTTCCTGAGTTTGCGGTTGAGGTCTTCCAACTTTTGTACGGGTCTGCTGAGGAAGGCTGCAGTTTCTTTGGGATCCAACTCCCCACGTTTTTTCTGCTTTTTTTCAGGTTTGAGAGTAGATACGAATTTGGTTGCCATTATGCACTGAATGAATCGTGGCTATCATTTAAAGTATGCTTGTTTTTATAAACTCACAAATACACAAATATTCGGGGTGGGTGCATAATGAGGTAGACCGTTATATCCCTACCCAATATATGCTATTCTGCAGTATTTTGTTTTATATTCTAAATTTCTATATGCAGACCGTTCTATAAAAGTAATACACTCTGCCCAACCGATACAACCTTTTCAGCTAGCAGCCGCCCGTTTGCATCAAACCCTTGCGCACCCCTAAAGTCAATAAGGCTTAAATCAAAATCATATTTCAGCACCCCAACCTTTTGTATCTCAGCGACAAGCGGGTCAAAACAAAATAGGAAATTTCATAATAAATCTAGCAAAAACTGCGAGCCATGATAAAAAACAGGTCTAAGAACAGTTCCTAATCCAAATTGAGGACAAGACCTGCCACATCTGACTTCAGCTATACTCATTCTCATGCATCCTATGGGTTCAAAGACGAGCCGTTGAGGTGTAAGACCTCGGCTGGCTCTTGGAGAGGCATGCAGCGCAGAAGAAAGCAGGAGGTGGAGGGAGGACACACTTATCCCTTCTAGGACTTCGAAAAGGATGGCTTTTTGGGGATGAAGAAGATCGACGTGGAAAACGGATAGAAGGATAAAAGTCCCCGCGCGTCACTGCTAAGCCGACCGCAGCGGAAGTCTGAGGCCAAGCTAAACATTTATATCGAGATGGAGCGGAGAATTTTCAATTATAACAATCGGACCATAAAATCAGGGATTAAAAAGAGTAGGCAGCCTCCCCCCAAATAGAACAAATAGTTTTGATTAGATGCAGATGTTATTTTCTCCCATTCACCACACCGTTTACAAGTGGTCACAGTGCTTATTTGTAGCCATTTTTAGCACATTTCCTAGCATCTCTCAGATGAAAGCACATTGACCAAAGGATTGGCTGAGTGCTAAGCTGAGCGAGAGGAGATTAATAAATATAGTTCTTTTATTGCTTATCTCTAAATAGCAGACAACCGCAATCTATACATCATCTCCGGCTTGCCTGCCGTCCTTTATAGAAACATGGCATTATACGCATTTTAAAATTAGTTCAATCATATTGAGTAACTAAGCTAAGAGGCAGGACAATCGGCCTTTCGATTCTATCATATCTGATCCTTTTATAAGGCGCATTTGTTAATTTGTTGACTCCTTGGCAGCACTGCAGATGATAGCCATAGGCCCGTGTGTAAATATACTTCCGGCATTTATAGCATTCTTTGAAACTGCAGATTTTCATGTGGTCGTCTAAATCTTTCATTTTTATGGATAGGTTGCAGAATTAGCAAGGCGTCGCTTTCTCGGGGCAGAAGTGCATGCTATGAATCTATTGAGGCTAAGCTATAGGTCTATCGCAGTGAGAACAGCAATTGATGTGCGAAGTCTAGTGTTAGTGCAAGTGATGGGTGAGATCAGATGATCTTTAGAAATGGCGGAGACAGATTTGACAGACTTTGTTGTTGGTAGCAGCAGATTAAGGGTTCTAAGAGAGCGGTGGGCTGATGTTTTGTGGGGCGGCTTGAAGGTGTTGGTTTTTTATTTTCCTTCTTGACTGTATATGTCGAAGCACATTGTCATAGTTTCTGATAGAATCTATGGTATTGCGTATGGAATGTCGCAAATCGTCGAGTTCTCTTTTGCTGGCTATGAGGTTGTTGTACATTTAGAGGAGGGAGATATCTCTGATGGCAGTCTAGTTCATGTCAAGTAAAGTATATTAGCAATTGAGATGATTATGCCTATTCCATTATACATACAGTTGATGGAAAATGAAAAGTTGGTGATGGTTTCAATTAAAAGAATTAGATAGATGTTCAGCTGATCTAAGAGTCATTTGGTTTAGAACCGAATATTCTCTTGAACACACTAAAAAATTGAGGGTTGGTAGTTGCATAAATCATTGGCCTTTCTTTTATTTGGATTGGCTTCTTTGCTTCTAGCTGCTAAACTGCTTCCTCTTTTTGACAAACACTTTTTCGCAGACTTTTGAGTGTTTTTAGTAAGAGGCTATGTTGAACTTTCTGCCACATATTTGGCATTACTTCAAAGATGGCTCGTCTCCGTTTTATTCCTGGCCTGTTTAGCCTCCGAAAGGGTCAACCTCGTACTTTTATTAGGGTTCGGTGGTTTTCGGCTTGACTGATTGTCTATGCGGGTCATCAAAATCAATTTTTTTGAACGTTAGTTCTCTAATTTCTTACTCGTTTTCCTTAAAATTGTTGATCTTTTTGAAGCTCACCAAAATGTTTTAAATCGAGTCATCGTTAAAATCCTTTTTCGGCTTGAAATCTGATGATGCCTGGTTTTTCTACGTATAGCCCTGTTTCGGTTGATAGTTAATATTTTTCAAGTAGCTTTCACAGCTTGATGAGTAGTACTTATTTGGATCGTAGTGATTCTACTTCAAGGAGATGGGCTATTGCAATCTGGACTAAACCATGGAACCAGCCTCCTCGGTATTAGGGTAGCTTCTCGACGACTAAGTGGCATACTTTGAGGGTGTGCGGTCTCTTTTCCTTTTCAAAAACCTCAAAGGGTCTGCGTTTCTCATTTTTATAATGATAACAAATATTTCGACCATCTTACGCAAGCCAAGCGACAGTAGTTTCAAGACATTCTATTAATGAAACTCAACCAACCAGTTAGATTAAATAGCAGGATTAAAGTATCAAACAGCTGGCAAAAGACATTCAGGCCAACTAACGTAGCAATCTGGGTAGATTCCATCACTAGTAAACACTCAGCTAAATAGACTAGCAATCTTTAATAAAAAGTGTGTTTGTCTGTCAAAGATTGCTCAATGTTCTTTTATACTGTATTTTTGCATTTAATTATTATAAACCACGATTGTATGAAAAGAAAGTTTTTGTGGGTGATCTTTGGGTTATAGAGTTAGCTTTCATCTTCTTCCATTGTTGGTGGCTCCAAATTGCACTCTGGAACCATTTGAGTTTATTGTGAGTGTTCTGCAGAAGGGACTTTAATTTGGCATTAAAAGTCCGTTTATCATTTATTATCATAAAGCAGATCATGAAACTGGGTTCCATGAAGCTCACCTACCTGAAAAACAAACAAAACGCCTCTAATCATCAGCAGTTGCGCGTTAATTAGGCCGAGAACAATGCTTTCAATGATTAGCCCGAAGAGTTCAATCTTAGATAGTTTATTGTTAACCAGAATCAGCTCAACAACCTTTTTAGGACCTTCTTGGAGCACAACCTAGGTCCCAATGCAGTGCCCAAGGCTGCCCAGAATTCCAAAAAAAACGAAGATTATTTATGCATCTCTAACTTTTAGACGAAGCAGAGGATGACCCACGGGCAATAATTCAAATAGCTCTTAGACCCAAGAGACAGAGTACTGTAGCACGACTTCCACTTCGCTATAAAAATCGACTTTGAAGGTATCAAGGAAAAAGGATTCCTAAAAAGTGACACTTATAGCCAAATTGTAGCAAAGATAAAATAGTTCATGGTTGAGACCCTGGCCAACATACTTTCGGTCTCCTTTAAGTACCTCAATGACAATCAGCTTGAATAGAAATAAGTGAAAAACTATGCGGCTTCGAATATGATGCTAAATGTGCAATCCATATTTTCGAAGACCATTTAAGCCATTTAGGGCTCAGAAAAGCTGAAAGAGATGGCAATCGATGTGCAGAAAACAAAAGTAGATTTGATATAAGCCTTGGAATCGATGATAAAGAACATTCTTATTAACCAAGCAGCCTACTACCCTCAGGCGCCCATCACAGGCGGCACCCTAAGAATGAATAGCGTGATAAACGAGGTAAACAGAGTGGACGATGAGTAGAACGATCTGATCTACAGCAACGGCATCGTCATTTCAAGATACATGAGATATTATCAAGCGTCGGTCGGCAGTTCCAGTGAGTACTAGAGACTGGATCTGCGATAGGATGAGGATTATACTGACTTTATCATGGAGGTTGTTAATACGGCCATTAGAGTTGTGCAGACTTCAGAAGGAGACTCCCAGTAGAGAGTCAATAAGGAGGTTTTTACGGAATTTAACAAAGAACTGTTTGCCATGTCACAGGTTTAGTCGTTTAAGTCGTTGATTTAGACTGCCACCAATGGTTCTAATCATCAGGAAGTCAAAAAAAACTTGAAATAGACAACAAAGATGTAAGAAGAATAAGAACAGAAATAGGCTTTGAAAAAAGTAGAAATGAAGGCAGCCAAGGAATCCATAAGCAGCTACTTTGAAAGAGTCACCTAAACCAATGGCTAAAAGCTCAGAAGAGTGAAAAATAGCATCTAAACTAATCCAATGTGCCAGGAGGTTAACAAAGTACGATAAAAGAGCTTATAATCCCTCAAAGACTACGCAATTGGCTTTAAGATTCCCAACTACGTGAAACCCTTTAGCAGACAATAGATGGCCGAAAAACAATTCAGAGCTAGGCATTCGTCAATCCTAAGAATCCTGACGAAATGGGCCGATTATTTGTAAGACATCTTCATCAACGCCTAGAAGCAGATAATGCGAGTCTATGCCTTCAAAGACATTCACAACAATCTCATCAACATAACAGACCGTCAAATAAAGTAACAAATCATTAAAAGCTTGAAGTTTACTTATGCTCAGGTAGAGAACAAGCTCGAAGAAGTCAAGGCGAAGAATAGAGATCTAATCAGTCAAATCTTGAACTAGAACAAAGGGCCACTGCCGTATAGCGTATACAGATTTGCTCAAACAAGATAGGTCTCATCCAAAATAAATGCAGCTTTAACCTCCCTCATGGTTGACTACCTTTCTGTGCTCATACATCATCTGATACAGGCAGGGAAGGATATAAGTCATCCAACAACTTATCAAACTATCGGCAACTTGAACTTTATTGTCTTCAAGGTCAGCGATCTGATGCGGGCGAAGTTCAAATGCAGTGAAAGCAGTTTTATTACTCTGCTCAAAACCATGTATCTGCTGGATTAGAGCAAAGCTATGAAAGGAAAGTTCAAATTGGTACGCATTAAGAACAAGCTCGAAGACTCCGCCAACAACATTATGGTCAATTACCTGTTTATGGGCAAAGTGCAGTGCGAACTGCAGCTCTCAATACAAGAGTCCAAAGGGAAAGAGAAAAATTACTATATTTTCAGTCATTTCATTTATGAACTCATCCGTGGGAAATTGGGTATCATTTCGTAGTGTGCTATAATGATTTCCCAGTTGGATCCAATCGCCAATTCCTGCGAATAGATTTACTACGAATAAAAGGAATAAAAAGAGCGGAAGCCTTTCGTAAAGAATATCACTGGTCGCTACTAAAGTTTTTACAAACCAAAAGCTGCAACTACAAATATCTTTTACTGTTCTAGCTGTAAGAAGCTGGTGATCAAGGAAGAGTCAAAACTTTTCGAAAAGGTAGAAGGAAAGCACATATGCATGAAATGCTTATTCACCTAAAAGGATAGTTAGTTGAAAATAGATAAGACGAATTTTGAACTCAAAGATTAGCTGCTGCAGAGTATTCAGTAGAAAAAACTTGTAAGGATTATCAATTATCATCATAAAATTCTTGATGAGCGATTGCATTTTTATCTGAGGATAAACTCTATGGGAAAGATGGAGTGTGGGGTTGTGATCTTCCTATTCTCGGAGCTCAAACTTTTTTACATAAAAGTGAGTCCTGAAATTTTGAAAAAGGTTGAGAAAGACTAAAAAAGCGTGAACTTCAGTGAAGAAATAGATTACTACAACATTTTTAAGTTTTACAAAAACAAAAAAGAGATAACTGATCACTTTTTGTTTGAGGTTAAGGACCCCAGCACTTTGAATAAATTCTTAAGCAAAATGGAATTCGACGTAAAAGTTTTTTAAGAGCAACTTATGATTTTCCTCAAGCTGTTCTCCGGCTTTAGGAAGGAGAAAAACCTAATAAAGTCCATAAAATTTAAGGCTGAAGTCTTAATTTTTAACGGTGACAAATAAAAGTGGTAAAGTTTCAACAAAATACTGAAAATTTATTCTACTTAGGACAACAGAAAAAGGGAGCAGTTGATCAAAGAAGAGCTAAAATATAGAAAGTACAACCAGCTTGAATTCAACAAAATAAAAGTTATTGAGGCCTTTTCGGGGGCAGCTGGCTCAGACAATCACAATCTTTCAGTCTGCAACAACCTAGAATAAATCAAACTAGGCTACAACCATATAGAAAGTACAACTTTCTTGGAAAATATCACAGAACTCCGAGATCTCTAGCTTGCTGAAAACAAAATCAAGAGCATTGATGGGCTCAAAGACCTCATAGCCCTCACTAATCTGAATCTCTCTTATAACAGGCTAACTGCAGTGGATGAGCTCAGGAACATCACTACAATCGATAATCTATATCTCAACAATAACAGACTATAAAACATTGATGGACTGTAAAACCTCATGACTGTGAAAGAAATCCGACTGCAATGCAACAGACTTAAAAACGTGAACAGTCTCAAAAACATCACCAAGGCGAGTAAGATAAATATTAAGTAAAACCCCTTGTTAGAGAATGTCGATGGGCTGAGCAAACTCACAAGTGTCAACTAACTCGACTTATTCGAGTGCAAATTGAACAACGTCGATGGCCTTAAGAATGTCGCGGTTATCGACAAATTGATCCTATGCTACAACAAGCTGGAAAGCATAGCTGGTCTGATCAGCATTACAAGTCTGACTGAGCTGAAGCTGACCCACAACAAAACGCTAAAAAATGTAGATGGGTTAGGTAACCTGACAACTGCGCAGCTTCTCAACCTATAATACAACAAGTTGCTGAACGTTGACGGGTTGGCCAAACTCACATCTGCCAGCAAACTCTATCTGAACAACAATCAGCTGGAAAATATTGATGGGCTGAAAAGTCTCACAACTGTCGATGAGCTTCTGCTGAATGTGAACAAACTCACTAATGTCGATGGCCTGACCAAAGTCACAGCTTTGAAAAAACTGCAACTTGAGAACAATCAACTTCAAAATATCGATGGCCTCACAAATCTCAATGCTGTTAATCATCTGTAATTACAAAATAATCAGCTCAAAAACGTTGATGGGCTGAGAAATGTGGCAACTTAGCTCACTCTACTTGACCTCAATACCAACCAACTACAAAGTATCGATGGGTTGCACAATCTAACCAGCATTGTGATGCTGGATCTCAGCCGCAACCCTCCGCTTACCAATCTCAACGGCCTCAGAAATCTCAAAGCGATCAAAGAACTAAATGCATCTCGCTGCAGCATCTAAAACGTGGATGGTTTGGAAAATTTGACTTCAATCGACAAACTAGTGCTCTCTGAAAACCCGCTAACAAGCATATAGGGCCTGAGAAATATCACTACTGGCAAATGGATCAAAATAGAAAAAACGAACTTATAGAACATAGACGGACTCAGAAATATCACGACCGCCTAATAACTTGTGCTCTCCGACAACCAACTCAAAAACATAGATGGCCTTTCTAAGATTACCTCCATTTTTGTACTCTATTTGGATCGTAACCAACTTGAAAACGTCGACAGCCTCAGCAATTTGACCAAATTGGAGCACTTACACTTGAGCCAGAACAGGATAACCAATCTTGATGGGCTTAAGAACATACAGCGTGTGACAACATTAATACTGTGGCAGAACCAGCTGCAAAACGTGGACGGCCTCAGACATATGACAGAAATTATTCAGCTTTACCTGTAACATAACCAGCTGTAGAATGTGGATGGACTCACCAACATCTTGATACACACACTCTTCCTCAACAACAACAAGTTGAAGCATGTGGACGGGCTGAGAAGTATGGAGAGACTACAAATCCTCAAACTGCATCATAACTAGCTGCTGAATCTCGACGGACTCAATAAGGCACTTACGATGAAGTATCTTTCGCTCTATGATAACAGCCAGTTAGTCATCACCTAGCTGCCGACTGTCAACTAGGTGATAAAGGTAAACCACCATCAGGTGACCACTTATGATTTCTCATCGCAGCCTATGCTAAGATCGCTATAGTCCGACTAGCAGAACAGATAGGTCTACAAAAATCTCAGTTCCAACACGAATTTGGATGAGATCAATCCATATCGATGAAATGATTGTCTTTGAATTATAATTAAGCCCAAAATATCGTAGGGAACATGCAGTCTCAATGGATAGATCATAGCTTGGTTATAGCGACAATATATCTTGAATAAAGTATTCAAAGTCAAAACCATCATTTTGTTTAATTATCTATGAAGTCAGTATACTAAGGTATACAAATCATAGTAGCTCTAGTTGGTTTTTCTCAGAGCTTATTACAAAGACCAGGCGGCAATTTTTCAGCTTAGGATGGTTTTTCAACTCCATTACTGATTCTAGAGATACTTACCCACACTCCACCAAAATCTATTGAACGCTCGATTCCTCAAAGAAGTTTTTTTAGCCACTGTACTTAAGTTAGTTTCTGACAAAGCTCAGATCAGTTTTGAAGAAATCGTTGCCCAAAAAGTAGCTAATAATCCTCTCACGATGCTCATTCCTGAGAGTGACTACCCGAAAGTGGCTCTTCTCTTTGTAGAAAGATGGCATCTTAATAGGCATCATGATTTCAGTCTACAGTAGGTCCACAAATTTCAAAATATCCTCACCATCCAACTGCTCTATGGGAGAACTTAACGGTTTCTGGCTAGGTTTGCTTTGCTTGGGGGTCGATTCGTCTTACTTTTTGGAAGACTACTCCTTTTTTTTCCACTTGCTCTTATCCTGAGACTTGTTTTTCGAGCCCCACTTCTTGACGTTTTGTTCTTCCTTCAACACCTGCCGATAGTGAATATGGTTGTTCAAAGTGAGGCATTTCTCATACTCCTCCTGGATGACAAGTTTGAGGTTCTCCGAACTAATGAGCCCCAACTGTTAGAGTCTATTTTTAACTTGCTTTACAACTAGAGGCGGGCAATCAGCGATTTGCCTAAAGAGAGGGCTGAGTCGTATTTGCCGATGAGTATTTCGCTCCGAAATTTTGATATTTATTATCGCAGATTCATTCGAAAATATTATTTCAAACAAATTCGAGTTCAGGGTTGTTCATCTTTTTTTGGCATAAAAAATGTACACTCCTTTAACACTCAGCTGCCGAATTTCAGTTTAATTCGCAATTTTAAGTGAAAAATATTACTGATTTTTTTCACCACAATCGCAAAATCGACCAAGTCACTGAGTAGCTGCAAAGGTGAAGAAATTGCAGCAGATTTGAGCTATTTCTTTGAACTTTTTAAAAATGTTTACGAGCGGTGTTCTAAGCAGCTTATATTTCTAATTTAGTTTCCATAAATTCAGCAATCTATGTCTTCAAAGAGCGGCTAATCATAGGACAGTAAAGCTGTAGAGTTCGACTTTCTGGAGGAAAAGATCAAAAAGCGGTTCTAGGTTATCTCCAAGCTTGGCAGTGGAGCCTACGGTCACGTTTGGAAAGTACGTTGTACAAAGACTGGGCAGCTAATGGCCATAAAAAAAGTTTTTCTTGCGTTTCAAAACTAGACGGATGCTCAAAGAGTCTATCGTTAGATCTCGCTACTTAGCAAAATAAACCACGAAAATGTGATTAAATTAAAGGAAGTTATCACTTCAGATGGCAGCAAGGACATCTATCTTCTTTTGGAGTACTTGGAAAGCGACGTGTTTCGGGCAATCAAAAACAGAGTGTTGGACCAAATGCACAAAAAATACATCGTCTATCAGCTAGCTTCAGCCCTGAACTACTTGCACAGCGGAGGAGTAATACACCGAGACCTCAAACCTTCAAATATTTTGATCAACTCTTCCTGTAAGATAAAGATATGCGATTTTGGGTTATCTCGAACTTTGGCTTCATAGTTCTTCAATAAACCCATTATGACTGAGTTTATAGCCACTCGTTGGTACCGTGCGCCTGAGGTCTTACTGGGAAGCAAACATTATACAACAAAAAGCGATATGTGGAGTTTGGGATGTTTAATCTTTTAGCTCTACAGCCGTAGGACCTTGATGCCGGGATAGAACACAATAGATCAAATCACCAAGATGGTCTAGTTCAAGGGCAAGCCAACAAAGGACTAGATACTGTCCTTCAACGCAGGCAAAGCAGCCGAAATCTTGTCTTTTTTCTAGGTTGAGCAGAAGCCTATTGAGTACTACTACGATGGGTTGTAGTGTGAGGAAATAAAGGAGATACTGGACCACCTCTTCCAGTATGACCCTGAGGAAAGATGGAGTGCCAAATAGCTGATGTAATGTCCTTTTTTAAGTGAATTCAGAGATACATCTTTGGAAAGAGTGGCAGAAAAGTCTTTTTGTTTGGATCTAAACGATAACAAAAAATACAAGTTGGAGAGATACAGATAGGAAATTTATGGCATGGCAGACAAAGGCAAAGGGAACCCAAATACCAGCTCAACCAAACGGATGCTGCGTACTTACAGAAACAACTGCCACGTTTCACTGCATGCCTCTACGAACAAATTGAGCCACAAGTTAAATACCACTTTGAGACCGAGAATTAACAACTAGAAACAGCACCAATCTTAGACATTCTCTCCTGTCAAATACCGGTCTACTCATAAAGATACAATTTCCTCTATCTACTGCTCAGCTAAACTGGCACTGTTGAGAGCCAAGGAAAGAAGCACTCATCTGAACCCCAATTAATGCAGTTTTTCGAAGAAGCTGCCTCGCAAGTATCTGAATCCAAAGCATAGCTAGGCAATATTGAAAGGAAGATAGTCGTAATCACAGAGGAAGATGGGAACAATCTTGAAGGAGTAGCTCAAAGATAGAACGGTCAATAAGTAAAATTTTGAAAATAGGCTAAGAGTGCTAAAAAGATAGAAATTGAGGTATTAGAGGCTTGAATCTCAAAAGAAGTGATATTTTAGCTTTTATTAGTGTTTATAAAGCTTGCAGAAAGATAGACATATTAGAACTATTCCAAAGTAAATTGCTTTTTCTCAAAGTATCAACCACAGTAAGATTAGACGCATGATTGATTTCTTGAGTACTCAGCATTAAAAAGAATACATATCATTTGGGTAGGAGCTTCCTGGATGGATATTTTTGCAGCTTGATCAATAAGCTTTCCCCTCTATTGTTCACTTTCCGTAAAAGTTTGATGAATTTATCGTTTAACTAACGTCGCTTCTTCATCTGGCTTAACTTCTCTTGCTCTTTTTATGTCTTTTATCGATCTACTTCACTCACAATCTCTTTAGCCTTATTCTGCTAAAGATTGTTCCTATAGTTGGGCAGATTTGCCAATCTCATCTGCCTCTAATTGTATGCAGATTCAGGGTTTACCTCTTGCTAGTAGTTGTACTTGCTGGCGGAATTCCTGCTGACTCCCATAGACGGCCCCTCAAAACCTTTGAGACCGTTCCTCTGAAACATCTTGCCTTGATGCTTTTTTTCAAGATGTTTGACATACTACTAGAATTCTTACTGCCTGCTAGGATGGTTAAACCTCACCCTTTCCTCACGAGAACTGTCCCTTTCATCGTTGCGACCGAAAGGGTTGAATTTTTGTTGCGATCTTTGGTTCCTCCTCCGGTTATACTTTTAAAATCTTTTGTTCAGTTCGCAGATTTATATCAATGTTTTGTCACACACCCTTTCTTCCTAATCTGAGTCTTCGCGTTGTTCATAGCTCTCAGTTCGGAGTCTGCTCTTGATTGTCGATTTGGCTAAGTTGTTCCTCGAAATTTCATAGGAGCGGGGTTGAGGACTGAGCGACTTGACTTTATATCCGTCTTAATCTATTTTGGGAAGATAGACTTTTTTGAGTTTCAATTTACTGCGTATGCTGTTCTGGATGCTCTAGAAATCCTCCTGGATGCGAAAAGGTGGTTCTTGCGGAGTCAGATATACGATATTTGTGGACATGGGTGAATGAAATAAAGACTAGGATTATTGTTCTTCTAAAAAGGCAAGCGGCTGTTGCGTCTGCTGTGGTCTGGGAACCAAATTACCCCACCGGTCTACTTTTTTTCTCCGCCTTTAGTGCTCAGAAGAATAAAGGAGCTGGTTGATCATTATAAAGGTTGCATTACGAATAAAATTAAATAAAACATTGAATGTAGAATCAAATGGCTGCCTTTATTTGATCATTCCTTTAATTGGCAAGTTGTCAGCTGATAAATTATGATATGAGGCAGCAATAGAAATCTAGCATATCAAACTATGATTATCTGCTAGAGTCATCGCTATTTATACTATTGGGTTGCTTTTGTGTGGTATGTAGTAATGGCCTCGGCAGATATAAAACTGGAATAAATCATTCTTTTCTTCCTTTGGAATGCCTAAATTTCTAAATAATCTCGATAACTTCGCTAGTTGTCCAGGGCCTCTCTCTCTGCTGCTCTCTCAGCAAATTCTAGCACCTCTAAGGGTCACTCACAGTCCGCACCACAATCTTCTGCAGCTGCTAGTAAGTGATAAGATTGCCCCTATCCGGCAGCCTCTGTATTTCTCTCACGATATCTTCCACCCTCATGAGATGCTTCTTGAGCTCGTAGTCCATCAACTCATTGATAAATCTGCGGCATGACATGCGGTTGGCCTACTGCGGCCCTCGTGATGAGACGAGTTAGCTGAGGATCATCTGGAGGGTGTGGACTTACCCGAATTTGTAGATGTTGGTTAGAATGGCCTCTACGTCGTTTTAGCTGAGGTTGAAATCTGTTTTCTACTCGTTTGCACGGCCTTAGAACAAACGATCCAATTCATGCAGAGGTCGGTTGTATTTCTCGTTTATGTATCTTTTTAGGCATTTGGTCACTTTTTCGAGGAAGTTCCTTTACTAAACGAAATAGGCCTCATCGCATTATTCGTCTAGAATCGCCTGAAAAAGCACAAAAATATGCTTTTACTGAGTGCGGGCGAAATAGCAAACAGTCTACCGAAAGCTAGCTTCGTTTTGTTCGGCCAAAGGCTTGCCATACTTGACAGTAAAATAGCTCCTCAGATACTCAGAAAGAGAAGATCTCCTCTAGTTGATGGCTTAATGCTTTCTTTTCGACTAAATGATCTCAATAACCTCCTCTTAGAAGGATCTTGTCATTATCTTTTTGCGGGGACTGCTTTTGTCGCTGCTGAGAGACCGGTATTGCTGAGTGTTGGTGGAGGATTTCGAAAAATAGTCTACTTTCTGTTTGGCGTTGGTGATCAGTTTGGAGTATAGCTTAGAATTTTCATCCTCAATCTCCCTTGTTCTTTATTCCAGATCCTGGACGTACTCTCTCTTGACCAGCAACTCACGCCTCAGGCCAGCAATGATCTTATCTTTCTCTCCATCGATTACTGTAGCTTTGGCAGTTCTCTACTGGTGGATAAGACCTTACATTGCCACTGATATACTTTGGAATTGTTAGAAGAGGTAAGAAAAACTAGATTTCAGTTACGAAAGTTAGCGAGGCAGCACTCCGATAGCCTTCTCCCAGACGAAGAAGGAAAGCGCTAGTTTGCACTTCAGAAGCGAACAATCTCGCATAACCATGTCCTCGGAATACAGAGCTAGATACTGCGACAGCTAAGCAAATTGGCTATGGAGCACCTGTGAGAACTACTGAGTGAGCGACCCCTGACGATCAAACATCGCCAACTTGCTGAGCGCATCGACTTGTTTGGAGAGCTAGAGGAGGTAGGGGGGCGAGATCTCGATGCTTTTGTGATGCAGTAAATCCATCGTTTGAACCCTGGTTGTTATAAATTGATATGATAGAAACCGAGCTGAGCAGACTGATGACTTGGAGGCGGCAGTGCCCCTTCATTTTCCCCTATGGGTAGATAATAAGCACACGTAGCTAGGTCATCGATAGTGCCCTTACTCTTCAGCGTTATAATTGTGGAGGCCCCCACCGTTGCTCTCATCTATCACATAGTCGCGCGCTAACTCCTCATCAACCTTCTCCCTGCTCTCATCGTAATTGTGGACTTAGGTTGCCTCGCCACCCTCCTCGCCTGTGTCTACACCGACCCTGGGATTCTACCCCAAATCGTAAACAACTATGAATGGAGCGAAGAGCTGCTGTTTTTGCCGGCTGTGAATCATTCAGTCCGCGGAGATCATAGTTTTGTGAGTGTGGGTCCTTGGGGGTTGGCGACTCTGCAGAAATACTGCGTTGAGTGCCACATCTACCGCCCTACCCGCACCATTCACTGCAAATCATGCAATCACTGCGTGTAGATCTATGACCATCACTGCCCCTGGCTGGGGGTGTGCATCGGGAAACACAACTATAAATACTTTGTGGCTTTTTTGACAACCCTCAACATCCAGGTTGCAATAATGTTCGGATGTTGTTTAGCAATCGTGATAATAAGCATTCAGTAGAGTCGAGCTTTCCTCTCCTATTTGTTAGAGGTGATAGTGGGCGCACTGGGGGCTGGATTCGGCTTGGCTCTCTTCAAGTTGCTGATGTACCATCTTGGTCTCATCAGCCAAGGAGTCACCACTAATGAGGATTTGAAGGATACATACCGGCTCATTCATGGGAAAGTGCCCTTCAGCAGATGTTCTGTGGGACATCCTCCACTGCTGGATATGAAAGGCAAACTGGTCAAGAGTACGGAGGTGGAAATGAGTTTGTAAGAGGAAGGGGCGAAAAATAACGAACACGTTGCTAATAAGGGCAAACGTTATTCCACTTTGGTCTCAGATAGGCAAAGTGTGCTAAACTCTTTAGTTTAGAATGAACTCCTATGATAAGTGAATTTTATTGCTTTATTTTGGTCAATAAAACCTCTCTTCGGTTTGGCTCATTAAAGTGGGATGGAAGTTGAATTAATAGCAAGGTATAATAACGATGCTAAAGTATTAATCGGAGCGGTCTTAGCAAAGCTTATATTTTTATTGTGTTGGTCCAAGCCATGAGCGAAAAGGGAAACTAAAAGGGAAAGAGAAAGGGCGATCGTTAGAGAAAGAGTACCTATCGCGCCAACTCTAGCCTTGCTGTATCGCATATGTTTTTCTAGGAATATGAATGTCTTTGGGTTAATAATACGAGCCAAGGTAGAGAGAGGTCGGGGAAAACGCTAGAAATACCTGAGGCGGCTAAGCTTCTCAGGAAGCTGGTAAATAATGTAAATATGAGTACCTTTGCTTTTATTCAGAATACTTCATATTCAATTAGGCTAGCGCTAAGGAAATTATCTAACAGGAAGCTAAGTAACCCTCAGAGGCACCTAAAACTACCACCTTAAAGACCAAAAAGAGTGGTCCTTCGTTGAAGAAGGATCCTAAAAATCTTTAGAAGAAGTAGTAATCTGTAAGGCCTGCTTAGCCGAGTTAAAAAAGCATAACTGAGGATAAAAGAGGTTCTAAGAGGCGCGGAGCAAAAGCAGACGCCACTCCAAACGATTTAGCAAGCCAGGAGAAACATTACATTATGTAACCTGGGTCTGCAAGAAGATTTGGCATTGGACAATAAATCCATAAATAAAATACTAGCTTAAAGCAAAAACAAAAGTCGCACCAAAGGCACAAACAAAGGACATAGGCAAAGCAGGAACAAAGAACATAGCCAAAGCAGGAACAAAAATAGCCAATGCAAGAAGAAAAACCTTAGACAATGCAAGAAGAAAAAACTCAGCGATTGTATTAAAAAAAGGAGTCCAAAAAAAGAAAGCCCAGGAAATAATAATAGTAGTTGGTAGTTCCAGCCTAATAAACAATGAATATGCGCTTGGGACGCCAAACCTACCACTTAGCCCTCGCATACAACATTTACCTCAACCAATTGAAGGATAGTCAGCTATCATACATCGACCCAAGAGCCTAGGTTAATAGATTTATCAAAAGGCAAATATAGGAACAGCAAAGGCAATAATAGGAAAAACAAAGGCAAATATAGGAAGAACAAAGGCAATTATAGGAACAACAAAGGCAATTATAGGAACAACAAAGGCAGGAGCAGCAAATGAATCAATATTAGGACTAGGTAGAATAGGAGTAGTAGGTAGAATAGGAGTAGTAGGTAAAATAGGAGTAGTAGGTAAAATAGGAGTAGCGGATAAATGAGCCTGAGTAGGCAAATCAGAGCTAGCAGATAGAAGAGAATTAGAATAACTCAATGAGGTAGGAATGAAACTATTTATGATCGCGCAAAACTTTTTCATTTAACCAACAATAAATACTGAATAAGTGTGGTCTTGGTAGCTTTGTTTGATTGCGGACTAACTTAGTCAATGCTCTCGAGAGTATTTTGTAGTTTATATTAATTATAATGAGCAATACTCCGACTACTTCAGGGTTGAAAGGTAACCAATGGGGTTCTCCAGATTCTTGGGACAAGGCTCCAGAATATTTCAAGCAGTAGATTAGAAAATAAAAAGTCGCACGTCGTATGGCTCAAAAGGAGCTTAAAAATAGTTGGGGAAAGCCTAATACCTGGAATACCGAATCTTCCAATCCTGGCTATCAAGGATGCAATGTCAAAAACTTCTGGGGAAATCCTTTTGGATGGCCTGAATCTCTAGGCAACAATCACAATCCTTACTAAGTTAAGAGTTCCAACCCGAATGCAAATGTTTGGGCGTCGAGTTACCAAGCAAATAACTCATCATCTTGGGTCGGCAGCAATAATAATGGGTCAAGTTCTTTGGATAGCTTAAGAGGAGACTAGTTTTTCCAGTTTCTGAAAGAGAAGGAGGTAGATGATGAAGTTATCTGCATTTTAGTAAAATAGGGCATAAACTCTATGCAGATTCTTCGGCTATGCAGCCAATAAGCACTCGCAACGAGAGGCATAAAATTGAGTGAAGTGATCAAACTCAAAAGCTTTTGAATAGAATATTGTTAAATGATCTTAACTTTGCTTTAATAGCTTAGAGTTAATTACAATGAGAATACTTTTTAAAAAGAAGGAAGAGACTGGAGAGTGATGAGTTTTGTGAATAAATCTAGTCTCTTTGCAAACGTTAATTGAATGAATTGTAACATTTTTCAATAAAAATGATCATTTCTTAAAGTTTTTCATAAGGTTCAGCGCTTTGTTAGTGCGCTACTTGGCCTATCTGATCCTTTACTCCAGAAGCTTATTCTTAGACGAAATGCTATTTTAGCTTTGCTTCCTTTATTTCGTCGCCATAGGTGAGTAATTGCAGGAAGGCTAGGGGATCTCGTTGTTGGTATCAACTGTTTGTTTCCTGTTTATTTCTTACGATTTTTAAGGATCCTGGGGAATTTCTTCCTCTTATGCCTTACCTTTCGATCTCTTAGCGAAATATTAGAAAATGTCATCTTAGTTATTTGCCGTATTCCCGAAAAAATTGGGATTATCCCCGAGTTCATACTCTCTTACAGTGGTTATTTTCACTTTGTAAGAATCTTTCCTTTGCTTCTTGGAGCCTAAGTTCTGCTTTTGTTCCAGCTCTATCCTTATAGATTTAGATTTGGAGTAACTAGGCTCATCTTATTTCGAGGCGAAGCTTGTTTGGTTGAAACTTGATTAATCTGAAGGACTTCCGAACTGGAAACTGTACTTATGTGCTTTAGGGGTTTTGATTTATTATGGCTTTTCAAAGGTTTTGAACAAATTGCCCCCGTTGCTAAACTAAAGGTTGCCAGTACTCATCTTCCTTGGCCTAAACTAAGACTTAGCCTCTTTGAAGCCACGAGTCTGCCTCAGAAAAGATTGGCTAGTATCCTGCTGTAAGTTGCCAAACAACCCACTTTTAGGTTTATTCTGTGATCTCATTTCCAGACTAGTGAAACTTTCCTCATGATCACTATTTACATTCTCATGCTGAATCTTAGCACTGTCCTTTGCCGCTTGAGTCCTTACATAACTATTTTAGATCTGCAAGTACAGTTGCTGCAGTTCCTTCAAAATTTTCTATTTATTCTGGTTGTAGGCGATAATCAGCTGGATTTCCTGCTTGATGCCCATCTTCGACTTGGCATTCACATACAGTTTCAGCTTCTCGTCCTTGCTGATACCTAGATGCTGCATGCCCAGCTCGGTCTAGATCTTCATTTTTCCTAGATAGCTGGTCAGCAACGTGAGCTCGAATGTTGCTTTTTTGGTGAATAGCTTTTTGGTCATTGTCCATATTTCGGTGGGCTATTCACGCCATTTGCTCAGCAAATAGGATTCTATGCTGTGTGGGATGAACTAATAGCTGTAGACTAACTTCATGCCTTTCTGAGTGACTCCCAGTAACTTTATTATGGACTGATAGTTGATCAGCTATGACTTTTTCATGATTTATTTCTTCTTCTATTGCAGTTACTCATGGGTTTTGAAGTATTGCGTCTAAATGACTTTTGTTTAGGAGTGTGCAGATTGTGCAAAGGGGTAGAGGTGGTTTTCAACCGAGACAAACGGTGCGGCCATTGTTATTAAATCTATTGCTGATTATCAATTACTAATCGCGTGACATTAAATAAAAAAGAGAGAGATTCAAAAGTCTAAAATATGGCAGCTTAGATAGACAAATAAGCGGAGTCTTGATGAATTGTAAGGGATTTGACAGAAATCAGAATGTTTAGCATTTGAAACAGGTGTTTGCGAATTAAAAGCTGGATACCTCCCAAAGGATAGCAGAAGGTTACATAAAAACAAGACTTTTGCTTCTATCTATGTTAACTAAAAAGGATTGTTCATAAAGCATCACTCTCATAATTCAATATTGTGTTCATCAGTTTATGTATTAACCTGTTAAGTAACATGCATGAATTATAACCTAGACCAAAGGATAGTAAGTACCTTTAAGTAAGCCATTACTTCATAAAAACTGTGCTCGGAAACTTCCCACAATCATCAACTGCTCAGTAGTGATACTATCATTCAACTAAGATCACGTCTTCGATTAATAACAATCTACGCCTCTTCCCTCAGCCATTTGCCATAATAAATACCAACCATAGTCCTAAACTTAGACGTTCAGCAGCCCTCACCCTAATATGTTGGTGCCCAAGTGATCTTGCATCTGGTGGGCTGCATGATAAATTCTAGTAATTGAATTTTACATTTCTGTCTTATTATTGTTAGTATTAGTTGATGAGCAGACTCATACGCAAGATATTGGTGGCCAACCGCGGGGAAATCGCCTGCCGCATCATCCGCACTGCCAAGAGGTAGGCTGCCTTTAACCTAGACTGGGGGTTGAGACTGTGGCAATATACTCGGACATCGATAGGCATTCACAATTCGTGGATATGGCTGACCGGGCCTATAGAGTTGGAGGCAACCCTTCATGTAAGTCTCATTCTACCAAGCGGAATCTTATCTCAACAGGAGTAAGATCTTGGAGATCGCCAAAGATGCGCACTGTGAGGCACTTCATCCGGGGTTTGGATTTTTGTCGGAAAATGCAGGATTTGCGCTGGAATGTGTTTCCAATGGGATAAAGTTCATTGGTCCACCCCCTTCGGCCATAACTGCGATGGGCAGCAAAAGTGAGTCAAAAAAGATCATGACGGCAGCAAACGTTCCCGTGGTCCCAGGTTACCATGGCGACGACCAGGCTCCCTAGAAGCTGTTTGAGGAGGCCAACAAGATGGAATACCCAGTGCTGATAAAGGCGGTATCTGGGGGCGGTGGGAAAGGGATGAGGATAGTCCAAAAGAAGTAAGATTTCATGTAAGCTTTATAGAGTTGCAAGCGTTAGGCTCTCAAAGCCTTCAGCGACGATCGTGTGCTTGTTTAGAAGTATATCACTAGGCCGAGGCACATCGAGATCCAGGTTTTCGGAGACCAGCTCGGAAACTATGTGCACCTCTATGAAAGAGACTGTTCAATCCAACGCAGGCACCAGAAGGTGGTTGAGTAGGCCCCCTCAAACATCACGTAGTCGATTAGATCATCGATCTGCCACTCAGCAGTAGAAGCGGCAAGGGCTGTAGGCTACTATAACGCAGGGACTGTCGAATTCATCTTCGATCTTGATTCGAACAGGCACTACTTCATGGAGATGAACACTAGACTTCAGGTGGAGCACCCCATCTCTGAGATGATAACGGGTTTGGATTTCGTGGAGTGGCAGCTGCTTGTCGCCAGTGGCTTCCCTCTGCCCAAGAAGCAGAGTGAGATCGAAAAGAAAGGCAATGCTATAGAGGTGCGTATTTATGCTGAGGATCCTTTCAACAACTTTCTGCCTGGGAACGGGACGCTCAAATATTTCAAATAGCCCAAGGCTAGCAATGGAGTTCGTATCTAAACCGGAGTCAGAGAGAAGGACACGATTTCAACTTTCTATGATCCCATGATTGCCAAACTCATCACCTACGGCAAAGATAGGAGTGAGGCTATTGAGCTCATGAAAAAGGCTTTGCGAGACTACAAATTGGTCGGTTTCAACAACAACCTCCGGTTTCTAAAGCGAGTCTTCGACAACGCAGTGTTCCAGCAGGGAGACTACGATACCGGCTTCATCCAGCAAAACATCGAGACCTTGCTTTTCAAACCTGGAGAGGTTGATCCCTTCGACTTGGTTACAGCTGTGGTCGCGAGGGGTGTGGACCACGCCAGCAAAATAAAGCTGCCCAAGGAGTTGGTGAACTTCCGCAATGTCAAGCACCAGAAATAGGTACAGAAGGTGACAGTCCATGACACCTCCCTGGCCACAGATTTGCGGTGGGATGTCGAAGTGTAAAGATTGGGCTCTTCCAGAGGCATAGTCACAGTGAATGGACAGCTTTACGACTATCAGATCCAGTCTTCCTCCAGAGGACAGCTGACTTTGGTAGTGAATGGGCAGATCAGGCACCAGGAATACTTCGTTGAGAAGAATGTGGTTCATGTGTTTGACCATGCTGGAGACCAGCTGGGGTTTAGATTCGACTCTGATTAGATAAAGGCCAGTGAGTAGGCAGAAGGAGTGGGGGACAAGGCCTTGCGCTCGCCCATGCCGGGCACAGTGACGAAGGTCCACCGCAAAGTGGGGGATCTGGTGAAGAAGGGGGAGTCTGTTTTAGCCATGGAGGCAATGAAGATGGAACTGGTGCTCAAGGCGGACTACAACTGCAGGGTGGTGAAGATCAACGTCAAAGAGAACGATTTTGTGGAGGCGGGCAGCGTGCTCATCGAGCTGGAACATGTCTGATGCTATAGCATATATTTATCGATAGTCGATCACCATGCATTCATATCGCATAAAGTGCAATAGCTAAAGTGCATTAACTTGGTAGGTTGCCATTTGCAGTTCTAAGGCTACTTGTATTGGAACCAGCGGACAAATCTTGCCGACTGAGGCTGCTCTCGAACAGCATCAACTTAGCGACAGACAAGTTGGTTAATCATACACTATTTGATGTTTGGGTGTTAGCATAGTTATAAAGTTATCAGTTTTTGCGATTGATCTCCTTGAAAAACTTGTTCTGCGTGAAGAGCAGTCCTGCGTACAAATTGTCAAAGCACTTGCCGTGGCAGTCAGCCTCCATGTCACTGATGGGCTGCCGGTAGTCCTTGAAGCAGACCTTGTTACAAAGCAGGGTGAGGTCGACCGCATCCTTGATCTTCTCCAGCCCTTCGAGATCGGTGATGTCGGAGTGGGTGTAGATGCCTGCGACTCCGGGGTCGGCCAGGGTCGAGTCCGCGTATTTATCCATAATTAGTTACGATTATAAATTCGGGTCGGCCCATCGATTAGTCCTTGCTAATTAACATATCATATGGCCAGCCGAACCCTCAGAGCTGTTGTTGGCAAAGCAGCCCCTCACTTCAAGGCCAACGCCTGGCTGTCTGCCTCCAATCAGTTTAGGGAGATTTCGCTGAGTGAGTACAAAGGGAAGTGGGTGCTGCTGTTCTTCTATCCTCTGGACTTCACTTTCGTCTGCCCCACCTAAATCGTGGAGTTCAGCAACTTGGCCAAGACCTTCAGACAGCACGACTGCGAAGTAGTGGGGTGTTCGGTAGACTCCCAGTTCGTCCATAGGAGGTGGACTGTTTAGCCCAGGAATGTTGGAGGACTTGGATCCATTGATATCCCGCTTTTGGCCGATGTGAAGAAGGAACTAGCTGCTGATTATGGAGTGCTGAATGATGATGGGTAGGCCTTGAGGGGCACTTTTCTTATGGACAGTGATCACATTCTCAGGCATATCAGCATAACGACCTCGACGTGGGTCGCAACATCCCCGAATATCTGCGGATTCTGCAAGCTTTCCAGTATGTTGGTAAGCATGGTGAGGTCTGCCCAGCAGGGTGGACCAAAGGCTCAGCCACAATCAGTCCCAAGCTGGATTCAGCCGAACTTAATAATTACTGGCTAAACGTCCATGCCAAGAAATGATCCGAAAACCAGACTGATTGTTTGCACTTCCTTCTTTGAGAAGTAGTATACTCAGCATGCCTAGGCGGCTTGGGCGGTGGGGGATGAGGGGTGATTATCTGGGGTTGATTGGATTAGAATGGGTGGTTGGGTATTAGTATAGTTTTAATGAAATCTGAGTAGCTTTTCGAGATTGATAGACAAATAAACCAGATCCGCAAGGGGCTGTAGCAGAGGCAAGAAAAAGTGGCTGAGTGGAACACTCCACTCTACCGTATCCTGCAAGTACCATTCTGTCTACCCAGCCCGTGGCCAGCAAAGACCGCTACCTATCGAAGAAATATTCCAATTCCCATATCTCTCACTACTAGAGCGTCTAAGGCCGCAAATCCGTCTAGCCCCGCAAAATGCTGCAGTAGCATCTGGTGCAATCTCGTCTGAAAATCCGGGCGCACCACAATGAGCTCAAGGAGTTGGACGAACTGGTCAAGAAGAGGAACAAGATACGTCTGCTCAAGATCAAGGAGGAGGACAACAAGAGGTCCAATAACAACTAGGCACTCAAGCAGATCTCCAGCCCCAAGAAGGAACTCAGCAGGACCTTCTATTAGCACTTTGATCATTCTTCTAAAATAGAAAAAAAGGAGAGGGAACATTCTGCCCTCCCCGCCCTCAAGGGAGACCGCATCCTTGAAGCCATACAGGAGTCCAGAGCCCTAGGGTTGGGATCGGAGGAGGTAGTGGGCACACTCAAGAAGCAGCTCGGAATCGGCATCGAGAATACCCCCTTTTGGAGCTGGGTTGAGGGTCGCAGCAAAGACGAAGGACTGCTGTAGAAGTCTAAAACGAGCCAGAATTGGTTGAAGGTGGGGAAATAAAACAGCAGCAGCCTATTCAAGAGTCTGTAAAAGGAGGTGCTGCCGCGTCAGAAGATATACTTCGGTAAAACCAACGGGTTCGGCTCACGTAAGACATATGAGATGTAGAGTTCGAGAGCAGATTGCTGCACCTCACGCGATACAACCAGGAGCAGGCCGACCACCTGTTCGAGTGACCTTCCCCATCGTCTTTTTATTATCTCCGTTACTGATATAATTTGAGTAATATGGTTTGTGAGTAATATAGTTTGTAAGGTATTCTGTTGGAGGGTCGACTGCCGCTTGTGCCGCTAATTTTGCCTAACAATATAGACCAGTCCCCCTATATGCTGGTTGCAGGGAGAACCTGCTTGCTTAGATGGTTTGGATTGAGATTAGGTATGGTTGAAATAGTTGTGGCTTGTAAGGCGATTTTGTGTATTGAATCTAGTCATAATAGTGATTTTCCCTGATCATAGAAACAAGTATGGATAAAAGTAATCAAATCATCTTTGGCAGACCAGCACGCTTTTTTAATAGAAATCAATCAGCTTCAAGGGATAGCTCTGTCTTAGCTACAAATTGCTCATCGTTCTATAACTCCCGTCGCTAAATTTGATGTTGAAGTACAGAATAGTTTTCTCCTTCTTGCTGAAGACTATCTCAATTACTTCCTTTGCTGTCTCTTGGTGAGCAGCCTCACTCTATTTTGGATTTTAGGCATCTTCATCGGTTTCGATTTCGATGCTGACTGGGTTTTAGATCCTATTCATAGGTTTCCTACGCCTGTACAGTCCCTTGATTTGATCTTTCCTGATTTTTTCGTACTAGATAACGAGGTCCAAATGGTCGATCAGGTCCTAGTAAGGCACCCATCTTTGTTAGTTGTCTACTTTGATATGGTACATTATCTTTGAGCCGGTGACTCTTTTGCCGATGATAGACATGTTGCCAGATGCTCTATTCGACCCCTTCGCCATTGGAAACGTGAGTGATATGTTTGATGGCAAAATATAGTGAAATAATGATAGTATATAAATTTGCATCTGCTGATTCTCTTGTTGAAAGCAATAAAGGTTTTGAAAGTATCAGCCAAGGTCACTGAGTGTCTCCCAAAAGACTTTCATCTTGCCCATTCATCCGACTATGAGCTGGAACCAAGAAAAGGAAAGAAGGAGCACTAATGCTCCATTTGTGTGTTCAACATCGTAACAGAGTAGGAGACGAAGGTAGGCTACCGCAGATAGTTGCGAAATGCCTCAGCGATGGATTCGTGAAGCAGCAAGAAAGCCTTCAGAATTAGAACTGTCCATACAATCCGAAGGAACTACTCAAAAGAAGTGGCTCAGACTGTACTGGCGATATGAAGCAGAAATGAAACACTGGAAGGGAATAGAGTTGATAAAGAGCTTGTTCCGGGCGCAAAAGGACAATAGTATGGATACTCTCAAAAACAGCAAATGCCATTTTGTTAATGCCCACTCTAGTTAATACTACTATAACAAAGATAGTAGGATTTCGGATAGATGAAGAAACACCAAGTATGGAGGAGATAGGTAAGACTGTGAAAGATCTGCCCACTCGTTACTGAAGCCAAAACTTTGGATCCATTCATATGTCCTCTAAAATGATTTAATCAATAGAAGCAGTATTTTAATTTCATAGATCGGGGTTGGGGTTGGGGTTGGGGTTGGGGTTGGGGTTGGGGTTG
>Ga0316217_10001275_pt1 | contig 33468 bp, 35 predicted proteins | sample 1anoAmetaG_FD_203633 | JGI IMG/M metagenome (GOLD analysis project Ga0316217, IMG submission 203633) | Freshwater microbial communities from Trout Bog Lake, Wisconsin, USA - 1anoA | ecosystem: Environmental > Aquatic > Freshwater > Lake > Hypolimnion/Profundal zone | place: USA: Wisconsin...
GAATGTCGTCGATCACCGGCACGGTTGCCAGGTGAAGCTGAAACGTGTTACTGTTCATAAGGCGTATCCTTTCTGTCCCGTGTGGGACGCTGGTGAACCGTTGTTGACGATCCACCGAAGGTACGCCACTTTTATTCAAAATCCAGTCATCCACGACTTTCGGTTATAACTCTTCCGGAATTGTTCGTAGGCTATTCATGCTGATAGACATCCCCTGGCGAAACGGCGTCGCCTGGATATCAACATAACCAATGTGATTATAGTTATTTACAGATATTTGCATGGGGGGGGGTATTGGTGGATTGACAAATTGAGCGAAGCGGCTATCGTTAAAAAAGTTGCCGCGGGCGTTGCTGCGCCGGAAAGCCGGAAGTTGCCGATTACGCCGAACTTTCGGGGGGAGTGGCACGAGGATATTCAATGAAAACGCAAGGTGAAATCGAAAGTGCCGTTGCCGAGGGCATGAGCCGCTTCGAGCAGGAATACATGGGCCGCGGTCCCAAAGATGTGCGTGCGCACTTGGTGGACGATCTGCTGGTGGTCCGGCTGACCAACGTTTTGACCGCCGCGGAATCGCACTTGGTGAAAATGCTTCCGGCCGAGAAGGGCCGCGACCTGCTTAAACAGGTGCGCACCCATTTGATCGAGACGGCGCGGCCGACCATGGAAGCCATGATCCAAGGTATCACCGCCACCAAAGTGGTAAGCCTGCATCACGACATCAGCACGTTGACCGGCGAAGAAGTGGTGTTATTTACCCTGGCCGAATCACCATTGTATCGCGAGACCAAAAAACGATGAAACGCCACCGCCGATCCAGCGGCTTGGGCGATATTTTCCTTTGCTTTTGGCCAATGAGCGTGCTATGGTGTTTGCAGATGCAGGGGCCAAAGAACCTTGCATGATGACAACTTGATTTTGCCGGACGACTAAATAAAAGGCACCCCGATCTGCTTGGGTGGCCGGTTGTAGAGTAAGCCGACGCGATTGAACACCTTCGGGTGGCTAATCGCGTCGGTTTTTTTGTTGGGCTTTGCCGAAAACGGCGTGGAAAGGGACAGCAATCCATGAGCCAGCGCTCACAAAACGTGAAATTCCAAGTGATGTGTCCGGAAGCGCAGGCGTGGCTGGTGCTGACCAGCGACCATCAAGAGCCTGTTGTCGTTGCTATGCAGCAGACCGGCGCCAGCCATTGGTCGGCCAGCGCGGACTTGCCGCCGGGCGAATACCGTTGCCGTTATTACGGCGGTAACCAGCGGCGGGTGATTTACTACGGCGCCGCCCATATAGAAGGCAGCATCGAACATGGGATGGATACGCTGCTGTCAATTGCGATGGGCGACGAGACAAAAGCTGCCGCATTCGTGCCGTAAGGCCGCGGTCGTCCGTATTCGGCCAAGTTTAGTTTGTGGAGGCAATAGCATGCGACAACCAACGATCGATGATTATGTCCGGCTGATGCGGGACATTCCCGAACTGGCGTTAAGACGCGGTGAAATCGGCGTGGTCCGCAGCACTTGGTTCGCGCCATCGTCGGCCTTTGAGGTGGAATTCCACCAAGTTGGCCACAACGTGCAAACGCGCGCCTTGCTGCTGGCCGACCAGATCCAAGTGGCCGAAGGTCCGCTGTACCCAGCGGTTGGTGCATAGAACGGTATGACCGCTGTGGGGGTTGGAGTTCGCCATGAGAATCGCCGTAGGCTGCGATCATCGAGGCTATGCCACCAAACTAGAATTACTGCCCATGTTGCATACCTTGGGCGGGCAGGTGGAAGATTTTGGCTGCCATACCCTTACCGGCGCCGATTATCCGGATATCGCTTATCCACTGGCCGTGGCCGTGGCGTGTGAACAGTGCGATCTGGGCATCCTGATTGATGGCAAGGGGATCGGCATGAGCATGGTGGCCAACAAGGTGTACGGCGTCCGTGCCGCCACCGCCCACGATGAATTCACCGCCCATTGTGCCCGGGAACAGTACCACTGCAACATCATCTGCCTGGCGGCGGATTTGATTGGCGGCAACCAGCCACGGCGGATCGTTGAGGATTTTCTGCTGGCCAGCATCGCCGCCGGCCAACATGCCCGGCGCATCGACAAACTCCGGCAGATCGAAGAAAAGCTGGCCCAGGGGCTGGTCGGTTTTACCGTCGGCAAACGCCTGGGGGCGTTTCTATCCCCAACACGGCAGAACTGAATGGGCTTTCGAGATTTTCTTTGCTATTTGCCAATGAACGTCCTAAGCTATGGACAGATGCAGGAGCTAAAGATTTCTGCATGATGAAACAATACAAATTGTCGGATGACTAAATAAATGGCAGCCCGATTAATTGGGTGGCCGGTTGCAGAGTAAGCCGACGTGTTTGATTGCCTTTGGGCATTTGAGCACGTCGGTTTTTTTGTTTTTCCGTGACGAGGTGCAATATGCGGCGAATAGCGATCATTCTCACCAGCTTGGCGGCGATTTTAGTTATTCCGCTTTGTCTGTTCTTATTGACCGGATGCTTTGAAGACCACCGTGACCACGACCGGGATTACGACCACCACGATGAACAAGTCCATGTGGACGTCGATCATGACCATCATGATGACGATCACCACGACGACCACCGCTAACGGTGCGGCCGCTCTCTATCCGTGCGTAGGCACCGCGGAATGTTCTTTCTGACGAGGAATCTGATGAACGATGATTACAACATCGCCCCGATCCATGGCCGACCGGCGGACCAGTCGATGGGACACATTTTGTGCCGCGAAGACTTCTGGCAGAAGGGCGACCCGATGTTTGCTTCGACGGATGATCTTCGCCGTGGGTATGCCGATCGAAACGCCGGCGCACCGGCAATCCTCCCGCTGGTAGACGAGGCCGGGCAGGACTAATCGTCGGCAAGGACATGCGGCTGGCAACGGTTTTTAGCTGAGGAAACTGGAATGCGAAAACAGTGGCAAATGATTTGGTGTCTTACGGGCATGGCAAGCCTATGTTGGCTTGCCCAAGACGCCATGGGCCAATGGCAGGTTGATCCCGCGGCGCCGCAATACCCGCAATACGTGCAATATCCGCAAGGCGCTCCGCCGGTAATGCCCGCCGTGTCGGGTGTACAAGTGGCGCTGGATGCCGGGCAACTCGATCAGTTGCTGGGGCCGATCGCGCTGTACCCTGATCCGCTTTTGTCGCTGATCTTTCCCGGGGCCACTTATCCGCAGGATATTGTCGCGGCCGCGCAATGGCTTGCCGCCACGCCTAATCCCACCCAGGCGGATATCGACGCGCAAAACTGGGATGGGGCGGTCAAAGGCCTGGCGCATTATCCCAGCGTGCTCGGCATGATGAACGCGCAAATCAATTGGACGCAAACCGTGGGCGCGGCCTATCTCAACCAGCAAAAAGACGTGCTGGCCTCTGTGCAGCGGCTGCGTGCCCAGGCACAAGCGGCCAAGAATCTCCAAACCACGCCACAGGAACAGGTGCTTAGCGACCAAGGCGCCATCTATATTGAACCGGCCGACCCTAATATGATGTATGTGCCGACATATGACCCGAATCTGGTCTATGACAACCCCTACCAGATCACTTTTGGCGATGGCTATCCTATCGGTCTCTGGTTGAACAATGATTTCGATTGGAACAACGGCTACATCGAAGATGGCGGCGGCTGGTATCACGGCTGGCATCATCCCGACGCATGGGACCGCAATCCACCGGCTTGGAACCACAACGGGGCCGGCTGGCTAGCCGCTCCCAAACAGTGGGGGCGTGCCGCGCGGGGGACGGCACCCCGGGTTACCGCGGCAACCGCGGCCCGCATTGGCGTCGATCGGCCCGGTGGAATGGCGCCCGGCGCCAGGAACAGCGCGCCCGCACGGGGCCGAATAGGAAACGCACCAGCGGCCCAACCATCGCGCAGCGCCTTTGAACCCGCCGGCAGCCGCAGCGACGCGCAGCGTGCCGTGCAGCGTACGCAGCCGCAGGCTGCCCAGCCCCGGGCCGCGGTGCCGCAGGCCGCACCCCAACGCCCAGCGCCAGCCCACGCAAATCCCGCCCCACGCAGCCAAGCGCCGGCACCGCAAGCCCCAGCTCGCAGCAGCGCCTTCAGTGGCGGCTCCGGCGGCGCGGCCCGCGCCCAAAGCAGCCGCGGCAATGCCTCATCAGGCAGTCGGCGTTGACCCTCGTATCTGTAAAAGTCCGTTTGCTTAACTATTTGGAACCAACTAAGGAAAACTATGATCCATCCTCGAACTTCTCATTTTATTAAGGCGGCACTGGTTTGTGCCATGGCACTTACACTCACCGCTATCACCGGCTGTGGTGGTACTGCCGCTAACAACAGCCCGCTCACCCGTCCCGCCGGCCAAGCCGGCGTGGGCCAACAGCAGTTCGACACGGATGACTTGGCCGCCGCCGCGCTGGTCACCGCCGCCAAGGCGCATGACCACGACGCCTTGGACCACATATTCGGCCCATCGGTTACCGAATTCGTCACCGGTGACAAGGTTGAGGACGAGAAGGCGTTTGGTCACTTCGTCACCAATGCCAGTGCTCACCTGGAATTGGAGAAGAAGGATGCCAATACTTCGGTTATCGACATTGGTAAGGATAACTGGCCCTTCCCAATCCCGCTGACGCGTTTGCCCGATGGCAAGTGGTTCTTTGACACCGAGGCCGGTAAACAGGAAATCCTCGCGCGCCGGATCGGTGGCAACGAACTGGAAACCATTAAGGTCTGCCGAGCCTACGTCGAGGCGCAGCGTGAATACGCCAGCGCGGATCGCGATGGCAGCGGTGTGCTTAAATACGCCCAGCGCCTTTATAGCAAGAACGGCAAGGATGGGCTTTACTGGGAAGCCGGCCCCGGCGAAGCAGAAAGCCCGTTTGGCCCATTGGTCGCCCAGGCTGCATTGGAAGATTACACGCTCGGACAGAAAGATAGCACCGGGCCGACTCCCTACCATGGCTATATCTATCGCACCCTCAAGTGCCAAGGTCCCAACGCACCGGGTGGGAAATACCACTATGTCATCAACGGCAACATGATCGCCGGCTTCGCGCTGGTGGCCGGGCCTACCGAATATGGTGTTTCCGGCGTGATGACATTTGTCATTAGCCATCAGGGCAAGCTCTATCAGAAGGATCTGGGACCAAATACCACGGATCGTGTGCGCAGCATGAAAGAATACAATCCCGACAGCACTTGGACTCTGGTTACTGACTGATGGCGGGTAATCACCAGCGACACCAATCGCCAAAAAGGAATGTCATGACTCAGTCCACGCAACCGATGGCCGAACAAATTGCCCTGGCGGTGATGGATTTTCAACAGCTAATGACGGGCCACAAGCCTAACGCGGTGACCGTGGTGATCAGTGGGGAAACACTGGTGGTGACGCTGCACGGAGCCTTATCGCCGGCCGAGCAGGCCACCGCACAAAACCCCGCTGGCGCTGCCACAGTACAGGAATATCACCGGCAGTTGTTTCATAGCGCCTCAGCGACGCTGCGCGCGGATATCAAACGGATAACCGGTATGGATGTGCGCGAAGCCGCCGCGGAAATCGAACCGACTTCCGGCGCAGTCGTCCAAGTTTTCACCAGCGGCACCACGGTGCAGGTGTTCCAACTTTCCGGCAACGTAGCCGCAGGACACTTCAACACCGCGGCCAGAAAAACATGAGAACGGAGGGTTTTGGCCACCAGCAACTATGAACGGAATCTCAGTGTCAAGTGAGGTCCGCATTGCGGACCCTGAAAAGGCATTTTTATTATTAGGAGTTTGAACATGTTAAATAAGAATTCAGTTATCGCGATGTTCGATCGGCACACTCAGGCAGAGGAAGCCATCAAGCAATTGCAGCAAGCCAGTTTCGATATGAAGGAGTTGTCGATTGTGAGTAAGGATTACCACACCGACGAGCACGTGGTGGGTTATTACACCACCGGCGACCGCATGATGTATTGGGGCAAGAACGGCGCGTTCTGGGGCGGCATCTGGGGATTGTTGTTCGGTTCGGCGTTTTTCATGGTTCCCGGCATCGGCCCCCTGGTTGCCGCCGGCCCGCTTGTCGCCTGGATCGTCGGTGCCTTGGAGGGCGCGGCGGTGGTTGGCGGGCTGAGCGCGGTCGGCGCCGGGCTTTACAGCATCGGCATTCCGCAGGAAAGCGTTTTGCAATACGAGACTTCGCTCCGCGCCGGTAAGTTCATGCTGGTGGTTCACGGAACCCCGGATGAAGTCACCCGCGCCAAAGCGATTTTGGCCGACGCCGGCGCTTCGGAGACGCAGTTACACCTGATGGAAGCCGCCGAGCCGGCATTGGTGTAACTACCCTTGGCTTTTTTCTTGGAGGCGCGGTGGCTTTCCTTCCCTCCGCCGCGCCTCCTTATTATTTAACTTAGGAGTCATCCGGTGGCACGGCTTATTCAAGTGGGCAATGAACTTGATGCGTTATGCCGCCCGGAAAAGACCACACAGCCATCGTTAGGAGAATGAATATGGAATCAACTTTATCCGTCCAGCATCAGAAAATATATCATCGCCTGTTTGAGCATCCCATGCCGCACAACCTGCAATGGCGTGAGGTGTGGGCGATGCTGAACTCCATGACCGACGCGCAGGCGGTTGACGACCCCAATGGCAATCTGAAGGTGACGCGCGGCGGGCAAACGCTGACGCTGCATCGACCGCGCGGCAAAGACTTGGCCGACAAGCGCGAACTGATGCAGGTGCGTCACTTCCTGGAGCGATCGGGCGCCGTGGCCCCACCACCGGCCGCCGGCACGCATCTGCTGGTGGTCATCGATCATCGCCAGGCCCGAATTTATAGCACCGAATTGCACGGCACTGTGCCGCACAGCATCAAACCTTACGATCCCTTCGGCTTCGGCCGCGACCTGCACTATGTCCAGGACGATTCCAACGGCCAGCGCAAACCGGAACTGAAGAGTTTTTACGAGGCGGTGGCCAAAACCCTGCAAGGCGCTAAGCAGATTTTAATGTTCGGCACCGGCACCGGCGCCAGCAGCGCCATGGAACAACTTATCCTTGATATGAAGCACAATCATCACGAATTGGCTGCGCGGATTATCGGCACAGCAGTGGTGGACGAGCATCATCTTACGGAAGATCAGTTGCTGGCCAAGGCACGCGAGTTATTTGTGGCGGCATGATGGCCTGCTTGGTCACCCCGCTTTTCCCCCCGCTCCCGGTACTCCGGGGGAGAGGAACAATCAGGCGGATCAGCCAAATGCGATGACCCTGCGATAATTCTCAATTAGTCTGGAATTCACTTGTTATCTCGATCCCAACCGCCTAATATAGCTATCGGAAAATGATGCTGCCGACGCGGTCGGCGGCTTGGTCGTATGACTAGATGAAGGGCACGTCGCCGCGGCGATGGGCCAGTCGCATAGTAAGCCGACGTGGTTCAATACCTTAAGGGCGTTGAACCACGCCGGCTTTTTTTGTTTTCGTGTGCGCCGCCGCCGCGCAGGTTTAAACGCCAAAGTGAGTTCACAGCATGGAGAAGGCCTTGCATACCAAACGTTGTCCCATTGCCAAGGTGCCCACCCAGATATCCGGCTTGGATGAAGTATTGGAGGGCGGGCTGCCCCGCGGCCGGACCACCCTGGTCAGTGGCGGGCCTGGCTCCGGCAAGACGGTGCTCGGCTTGCAGTTCCTCTGCGCCGGGGCGATGGCGGGTGAGCCTGGCGTGTTCGTCACCTTGGAAGAGCGCGCCGAGGTCGTCCGCCAAAATGCGCTGTCCATGGGGTGGAACTTGGCGGCGCTGGAAAAGACCGGCAAGGTGGCCATCGTTGAGGCCCGCTTGTTCGGCGAGGAAATCACCGCCGGCGATTTCGATATTCACGGCCTGCTGGCGATTGTCGGCGGGCACATTAAGCGGATTCGCGCCCGGCGGGTGGTGATGGATGCGCTGGACGTCCTGCTGCGGATTTTCTGCGATCCGCAACGCGAACGCAACGAATTGCACCGCCTGCACGAATGGCTCATGGACCGGGGATTGACCAATCTGCTGACCGCCAAAGCCCAGCGCGGCGGGGAGTCCATCTTTCCCTACGAGTTCCTGGACTTCATGGCCGACTGCGTCATCCGCCTGGACCATCGCGTCATCGGCCAGGTGGCCACCCGCCGCCTGCGCGTGATCAAATATCGCGGCTCGGGGTTTGGCACCAATGAATATCCCTACGTGATCGGCAACCACGGCATCGTGCTCTTTCCGCTGACCAAGGCGGAACTGGCCCATCAACCACTGGGCGAAAAAGTCTCCTCGGGATTGGCTGGACTGGACATCATGCTCGATGGCGGCTATCGCCGCGCTTCGTGCATTCTGGTGACCGGCACCAGCGGCACGGGCAAGACCACCTTGTCGAACACCTTTGTCCAGGCCGCCTGCCGCCGCAGCGAGAAAGTGTTATCCCTCAGTTTTGAAGAATCCCGCGAAGCGATCGTTCACGCCATGCACAGTGCCGGGATTGACCTAAGCCCCGCCCTGCGTTCCGGCAAGCTCATGATCCAGACAGGTCTGCCCGAGGCCATGGGATCCGATGACCATCTGATCCGCGCCCTGGACGCCATCGACACCTTTAAACCGGACCATGTGATACTCGACGCCATTTCCGCCTGCATACGCATGGGATCCGAACAGGCCGCTTTCGATTACCTGATGCGGCTGGTGAGTATCCTCAAGGAACGTGGCATTAGCTGCATCATGACCAACCAGATCAGCGGCCTGGTCGGCACCGATGAAGAACTCAGCGGCATCGGTTTTTCCTCGGTGGTGGACGCGGTCATCCAACTGCGTTTCGTCGAAAAGGATAAGGAGATCACCCGCGAGATGCTCATTATCAAGTCGCGCGGCTCGGCACACTCCAATCGGCGGCAAGTCTATGCGATCACCGACCGCGGCATCGAATTCCCCGACAACCCACAACCACCGGCGATTCGCGCGCGGCCCGGCACGCGCAAAGGCGGTGGACTATGAAACCCACCGCACTCACCAAGCAGCGTCCCGGAAAAGGACTGCGCGACCATTATCGGTTCCGGCTGTTCGTGGTCGGCAATGGGCCGAACTCCACGCAGGCTCTGTCCAATCTTCAGAGCCTTTGCCAAGAGCATTTGAAGGGCCGTTACACCATTGAAACAGTTGATGTCACGACCAACTTCCAAGCCGCGGCCAAGGACAACATCTTAATCACCCCGGCCCTGGTCCTGGTTGCCCCGCTGCCCAGGACGGTCGTGCTGGGTAACCTGCGCGATCGCCAGAAAGTCCTGCTCGCGCTGCGATTGTCGAGATGCGCGTCATGAGCAAGAGCACACCGACCTATCAGCAGCTCGAAGCGCGGCTAGCGGTGGCCGAGCCGATCGTCGAGGCGCTCAAGCACCACCAAGTGGATGCGGTGGTGGGCGCGGGCAAGATCACCTTGCTGTTGCTGCAGCAGGTCGAGCAGAGTTTGCTCGACAGCGAAGCGGCATTTCGCGCCATGTTCGCGCTGCCGGGTGTCGGCATGGCGCAAGCCGATACGCCAGCCCTCCGCTTCACCAAAGTGAACCATAAGTTTTGCGAAATCACCGGGTATTCTGGTGAAGAGCTGCTGACCAAGACCTACCTTGGCCTGACGCATCCTGGCGATCGCCACCGCGACATGAAAACCCTGGCGCAGGTACTCCGTGCCAAGGCCGAGTCATGGTCTATTGAAAAACGTTGCCTGCGCAAAGATGGCAGTATTGTTTGCGTGGCGGTGAATGGGGCCGTGGTCCGCGATGCGACCGGCCGCGCCGTCAGGGTCGTAGCCATGATCACCGAGGTGACGGCGGGCCAACCGGCCGCCGCCAAGAAAGCCGTGCCAATTGGCCGTGCCAAGCTGGCCGACCAGCCGGGGTGGCCGCGGCGGTAATGCCAACGGCGATGTGACTGGCCGGTGTACGTGAAAGGTCTGCATGAAAACGTCCGGAGAAATTGAAGCCGCCATCTGCCAAAGCATGAACGGCTTTGCACAGGAGTACATGGGCCGCGGCGCCAAGCGCATCCACGCGCATCTGCTGGGTGATCTGCTGCTAGTGCGGCTTGAGGGAGTTCTGACGGCCGCCGAACAACACTTGGTGAAAACGCTGCAAGCCGATAAGGCACGGGATCTCCTGAAACAAGTGCGCGTCCAATTAATGGAATCGGCGCGGCCGATCATGGAAGTGATGGTCCAGGAGATTACCGGTGTCAAGGTGCTGAGCCTGCACCACGATATCAGTACGGTCACCGGGGAAGAGGTCGTGCTTTTCACGTTGGTTCAGCCGCCGCTTTTTCGCGAGACCAAAAGTCGAACGTAATGCCGCCCGTTAGTACAAATCCGCAGCTTATGGCCACGCGATAATCTGCGGGTGATCGGTCAACGTCAATTTGAGCGTATCAATCTTCCCAGATGTCTGCACCGACGCGGTGCCGACGGTGGGATCGTAAACCTTTACCGCATCATAAGTGCCGCCCAGGTGGACGGTCACCTCATCGCCGCCGGTCACGCGCTCGTCCCAGACCAGCAGGTACATCGTTCCCATGCTGTTTTGCAGCAGGAGGTCATGCACGGTGGCTGGCTGGTCGGGGATCGCATAATCCACCTGGCCAAGCTTGGCCGGCGCGGCTTGATCGGCCAGGATCGTCGTCAGATTATGCAGATACACGGCGGCCTTGCGCGGCGTGTAGTCACGATTGAAAAATCCAAAACTCTGATTGCCGCCTTCATCGGTGCGGTCGCGCAACAGATACACCGCAGTGTAACTGCAACCGCGCTTGAACTGGTCCAGATACATGCTCAGCAGATTGGCCGCTTGCATTTCCTCGTTAATCAGCTTCTCGATGGTGCAGCCGGTTTCCGTGGTCACCCGCGGCAGCTTCAGAAGCTCGGCCTCGGCATAGCCGGGAAAATGCTTGCCCCACGTCACGCCATAGTTGCCATAAAGGCCGTCCACCTTGCACGCGGCCGTAGGATCGGCGGCGTTCCAAGTCTTATTATCCATCGGCCGCGGTGAATTGGGATGATAAATGTAATTGTGTACGTTGGCATAGTCGGCGTATTGCGTGCCATCCGGCATCAAGGTGCCGGCACCGGCGGGGATGGTCAGAAACTGCAAGCCGACGTTATCGCGCTCGGCCCCGTTTTCGCTGATCGACCACACCGGATATTTCTTCAGCACCGGATCGCTTTTGACCGCGGCGTACACATCGCGCTGCAATTTGGCGACCGCCAGCCAGGATGGCGCGTGCCCGCCGCCCTTCTCGCCCTGATACGTCACGCCCCAGTTGTTCGGTTCATTATTGCCTTCAAAAGCCAATAGCGCATCGCCTTCGGCTACCGGTTTGGCCGTGGCGATGAGTTTGGCCAGATTGGTTCCGCCGCTGCCCAGGCCCCAACTAAACCGCACGCCGGTTTGCTGGTGCAGGTCAAGATAAGTTTGCACGGTGGTGGGACCGTTGTCGGTAAGCCCCTCGATGCCGCCGCGGATCCAGCGGAATCCCGCGTATTTCACCATGTCGATGGTCTTAGGCAGCGGCTGGCCACGATCGGGAAAAGTGCTGTCGATGCCGATGCTATTGAGAAAATCCCCCGCTGCGATCGCGGTGGTAGGCGTGGCGTAGGCGGCCGGCGGCAGAAGCAACGCCGCCGCCAGTAAAAACAGGCAGGCCAGTTTCATGCAATCTCCTTACGGCTAAGCCGCCAAGAGTATCCCGTGTGTGGGTGAGGAGTCAATTCGCTCTTCTCCCACCCCTGGTACTCGGGTACATGACCTAATCGGCGGCCTGGATTTCCGTCCCAGCGGGGCGCTGGGAATGTAGCCACTGGTGAAGCGCAGTGCAACTCGTGGAAAGGACGGCAAACATCGAACCGCCCCGGGGCGGAGGGTTGACTCCAAGCCCAACTGCTCGGCGATACGGTGTTACCAACGCTCACGGTTCGGCGTATCGATAGCCAGTAATATCCAAGGTGGCATCTTTACCGTAAATGACTGTTCGGCCGTCGCCGGATTCGGGTTGGTCGGGCCAAGCGCTTTTGGGTTCCCATTTCACTTGGCCGCGCGTGTAACGCTCCAGGGAGAAGGCGGGAATGGTTCGGGTTTCGTGCATGACTTGCCGCAGCGGTTTGTGCGGATCGCAGGTATCAAAACGGAAACGAAGCTGCCGATCGGTGGTCCGCAGCATCTCCCGCCAATCGCCATCAAAAAAATCGGCGACCGTGCTGATGGAAACCGTAATCGTGCCCTTGAGACCATCGCACGCGGGCACCGTATGCACCGCCACCAGGGCATGAGGCACCAGCGTCAACTTCACACTGATATTGTCGCCATTCCCTTGGCCGGTAAGCGCCGCGGCATCGGCTTGCCCGACCACGTCAGCTTGCGCCAACGGCGTATCGGCATAGGCGATCAACGGGTTGTCCCACCAACTCTGGTTCACGTCGTATAGCGTATGCCGTATGGTGCTGTCGCGCTTACCGACGACATAAGCCAGTAGGCTGTACTTCTTCTCGGCCACCGTCTTGATATAGACCATGACACGGCTGGGACCAGCCGGCTGCGACGTCGCCGCGGTGGTTGCCAGCCAGGTGATCTGTGCCAACGGCGCCACCACCGCCGGATTGTCCGGCGGCGGCGAACTGCTCTGGCAGGCGATCAACGCCAGCGCCAGAAGCAGTTGGCCGACAATGTGCTTTAACTTCGGCATACCGGTAAGCCACCACGGCGGGCCTGGCATCTATGCCAGGGGCTTACGTCCTTGCAAAAGCTGAATCACGATCACCACCAGGGCCACCACCAGCAGGATGTGGACCAACCCACCGACGGTATAAGAGGTAACCACTCCCAGCAACCACAACACCAGAAGGATGCAAACAATCGTCCAAAGCATGGCAATGCTCCTTTCAATAAGAGCGCAAACAAAAACCGACGCGATCAAACACCCGCAGGCATTTGCTCGCGTCGGCTTACTCGTCAACAGGCTGCCCGCAATTCCGGGCTGCCCTTCATCTAGTCGTCCGACGACTTTGATAGTGCTCAACGATAGGATGGCCGGAGCCGGTAAAGCAAGCAGACGCAGCGCCTCGCGCCGCGTGCCATGCAACGTCATGCAACGCTATGCAACGTTTATCTTGCCTCTTTGCCTATCCACTGCTTAATAACGGCCGGTGTTAGGCTGCTGAATTCACCCTTGCTGGAATGGGCAGCCATGGCCGGACGGGCGCGGGTGCCCACCTTCGGTTGCATGGCCACAAAACCCTATGCGACTTTACAAAACTTTACACTTTTTGATGAAAGTGTAAGGTTTTAGAGTTTCTTGCTGTCTCGGTGGGGCCGGAAAACTTGACACGATTTGAACCCATTCCGCCACGCGCAGAGCCAATACGAGCCACCCTTGAGCGAGTTCGAGCCTGATTTGGACCATCAACTGGCCCTTTCCGAACGCCGGTAAGAATGTTGCTTTGTCGGCATAAAATACCGGCGACGTAGATTATTGGCGTGATTTTCCACTGCGGCGGCGGGATCGGCTGGCCACAGGCAGCAACAACCGCCGGCCAAGCCGATGACTCGGCGCGTCCGCGTATCATTCTCTCGGCAATATCTGGCATTATGTCATGTGTATCACGTTGATCCGTTGACTTGACCAGCATTAACGACGTCCACCGCCTCCACCGCGGAAGCCACCACCACTGCCCATGGCACCGCTGAACCCGCCACCACAGAATGTGCTACCCACACGCGGGGCTGCGCGCACACCTCCGCCATGGAAAGTACTGCCAACGCGCGGGGTGGCGCGAACACCGCCATGGTGAAATTCACGCTGCCTCCCATGAAAGTCGTGGAACCGCCCATAGCCGCCATAGCCACCATACGGATAAGCGTACCCCCACGGATAAAATCCAAAGTCATCGAAGGGATAAGCCCCGTCGCCATAGTCCGGCACCGACGGATAGACATAGGTGTCACCGCCGTAATAATTCGTTGCCGAACCGGCATAGGCTCCGCTGTCATCCGGGTAAGGCGGCACCGCGGCGCTGGCCGACGGATAAACCGTCCCTGCGGGCCGGCCTGCGGATTCAGCATCGCCAACGCCTGCAAAAACTGCCGCGCCAAGCCGTCTTCAATCTTGAAGAAGTCCACGATTTTCCCGCTGGCACGCAGCACGCCCAGCGGCTCTTGTCGCACCAAATCATCCACCTGGCCATTGACGGCCAAGTCATCGCCGGTCACCTGATAGCTGCCAAAGACCACCAGATCAACCTGTGCCGCCCGCCCTGCCGCCAGCGCCGTGGCAGGGTCGGCCGCGCCCAACGTGCTATCGGCGGGCACCGCCCGCAGGCCATTGGCCCCGAACGTAATCGACGTGAACTGATCGCGCAAAGCGGTGGAAATCCACCCATGGGCATTGGCATCGCCAAGCTGCCGGAAGGGAAAGATTATCACCGTGGCCACCGGCCTGGTGGTTTGTCCGCCCGCCACTGTGACCAAGCCCAAAATCACTCCGATGATCAGCCATGGGAAATACCTCATAAAACCTCCATGCTGAACTTGATTTCATGCCGTGACAAAGATACAAACCCAGTCCCATCGTACGGTATTCCCAGCCGGTGTGAACGGTGCATGCGGCTCATCGAAGTCAGAGCCGAGGGGCGTTCATCTGCGGTTAAACCGCTTCGCCTTAACGCACTTAAAATTGGCGCAGCCTGCGAAGATCGCAATGCCTGGTGGCACGGGTAGCAACCACCGCCGGCCAGGCCGAAGGCTCGCCGCGTCCGCAGATCATTCCCTCGGCAATATCCGGCATTATGTCATTGGTGCCGCGTTGCCCTAAAACGACCCCAAAACCATGAGCCGGGTCAGCGTGCCGTCGTCCACGTTCACCAGCAAAACGCTTTCCCACCGCTTAGCCAGCAATGTCGCGCTCGTGCCGGCGGTGGCGATATCGAGGATCGCCGCCGCGCCGAGTTGGCGCATGCTGCTGCTGTCGTCGTACTCAGTGGGGTCCTCAGTGGAGTCAACGCGATACATCGTACATTCATGCGTATATTGCGGCGTTGGATGACAGCCATCGCGTCGCCGCCAGACGGAACTACGCGAACCAGTAGAGCGGTGGAAGGCCAAGACTATTTCACGCGGAGCGGCGGAGCCGCGGAGAAGAAAAGGCCAAGACATTTGACCACGAATTGCGCGGATGGCCACGGATAGGAATTCATTCGTTTTATCCGTACTACAATGCCGTCAAATCTTCGCAGGGCGCGGAAATTTTCAAGGCGAAGACAGGCACCGCGAATCATTGGAACCGCGGATAAACAGATTTGAATTGATTGATCTTCTTCGCGGCCTTCGCGGCTTCGCGGTTGGATGGTTTTGGTTGTCGGCTCTGCCGCGCTGGGTCCATCCGTGTCATCCGTGGTTAAACGAATTTCCCGGTTTTCGCCGCGACTTGGCGTGCGTTAGTGAAATCTAACCGAAATGCGATTGTCGCAAATGGCGGCGGATTCTTCACGTTCTGGCCGCCTGTTTATCGCAGGTTTTTTCCGCCAAAATCTTGGGCCGTTTGGGCGGCCCTTGGGGCGTTTTGGTGGCACGTTCGGGCGTCTTGGCGGCCACTTGGGGCGGTCGAGAACGGGGCGAGAGGCCTCCAGATGAGCTTAAGGCCGGTAAACCTCCCCTTAACCACCGATTGACCTCCGGCAACCCCCCCGCAAACCTCGCAGAACCTCCCATGAAACTCGACGAAAGTGCCCCAAACCTTGGCAAATCTCCAGGCTCATTAAACAGGCACATCCGTAATATTGCGTTTGCCAATGCTGTTTTGTCAATTAAATTGAGGCACGTAGCCCGATTTGAAAAATTCGTCCGAAAATGCCTTTTCATTGGTAAGTCCAGTTGTAATAAAGACTTACGAAGAAAATCAACGTGCGCAACTGCGCCCGGTTCGCGGGTGGTGGTTTCATCGCTCTGACAATCTGCGGTATCTCGCTTTTTTCGGTGTTATCGGCAACAATACTTGAGCTATTTTCCCAGGCATTGGATTGTGCAGTTAAGTATCGCCCTTGAACATCCGGAGAAGAAGCTGGCCCTGTTTGGGTCGGCCGACCGCTATTTGCGCATGATCCGGGATACCTTTGGGGTCCAGGTGGTCAGCCGGGAGGATGAACTGCGCCTGTCCGGGGAACGTGAGCAAGTGGGCAAGGCAGCGGCGGTGCTGGACCATTTGCAGCAGGCGTTGCGGCGGCAGGAATGGCTGAGCGCTGATGATGTGGGCCGGGCCATTGGCCGGGCAGTGGAAGATGCCGGACACGCCAATGAGCCGGGGCAGATTGACGTTTATGCGCGCGGTCATGCGATCAAGCCTAAGACCGAGGGGCAGCGGAAGTATATCGAGGCGATCCAAAGTAACGATCTGACGTTTTGCATCGGGCCGGCGGGAACCGGCAAGACTTATCTGGCCGTGGCGGCGGCGGCCAGTATGCTCAAGCACGGGCAGGCCAAGCGGCTGGTATTGGCTCGGCCGGCGGTGGAAGCGGGCGAGCGGCTGGGTTTTTTGCCGGGGGACTTGCAGGCCAAGGTGAATCCGTATCTGCGGCCGCTGTTCGATGCCCTGCATGACATGATCGATTTCGAGCAGGTCAAGCGGTTCATGGTCAACGACATCATCGAAGTGATTCCGCTGGCGTTTATGCGCGGGCGGACGCTCAATGAAAGTGTGATCATTCTGGATGAAGCACAGAACACCACCGAATCGCAAATGTTGATGTTCCTTACCCGGCTGGGGCATGACAGTAAGATGATTGTGACCGGCGACACCTCGCAGGTGGATTTGCCGGCCAATGTCAGCAGCGGGTTGGTGGATGCGATGGACCGGCTGGGCGGGATTAAGGGCATTGGCATGGTAACGCTGGAGCGTGGCGATATTGTCCGGCACCACCTGGTGCAGAACATCGTCGATGCTTACGGCGACAAGGAAGAATGATGTGATGGAGTTGTGGATCAAACATAACACCCGGCGGACGGCGATTCGCGAGAATCGCCCCGAGGCCGCATCCTGGGCACAACGCATTACCGAAAAGAAGGCGTGGCGCAGCCTGGGCGTGGCGGCGGCCTTCTGGCTGCTGCTGGCGGGCATCTTGCTGATGCGGCAGGAAGTGGTGCGGCATCGGCCGGGGCAATATGTGGCGCATAACACCACCGCCCGCGTGGCATTCAGTTATTTCGATCAGGACGAGCTGACGCGCCAGCGTGAAGCCGCCCGGCTTGGCGCCCCGCGCGTCTACCGCCAAGCGGCGGGAAATGTGTGGGACAGTTTGCGCGGCAAACTGCTGACGCTCCCCGATCGCGTTTATGGCTTGACCAAAGACCAACTCGATCAGCCATGGAAAGACCTGCTGAATAACGGGGACATCAGCGATCTAAACCAGGTTCACACCGGACCCCAACGCCAGCGCTATGCCGACGATGTCAAGCAGTTTGTCAATAATGCCCAGGCCAAGTTGACGATTGAAGGCCGGCCGCTGGTCATTCTGCCTTACGACGATTGGATGAAGGATCGCGGGCGAAGAATTCTGCTGGGGCATTCGGCTGAACCGGTGGATGCGCTGCAAGACACCTATTCCACCCATCTGCCGGAATCGGTCAGCGTCCGGCTAAGCGATTGCGCCCGTGGCTTCGAGCATTCCTCCAGCGAATGCCTCGCCCGGATTGCCGCCGCCGAACTGGCCGCCAACCCCAACTATGTGCTGGATGAGTCGTTGACCACGCAAATGCAGCGCCGCGCCAGCGAAGACGTGCCCAACGAAAATGCCGAACGGCACTTTGCCGCCGACGAGGTCATCGTCCCCAAAGGCGTCATCACCGATCGTCATTACCAGATTCTTCGTGCGGAAAACGATGCCTATACCCGCAGTCTGGCCACCGGTTGGGCCGGCATCTGGCAGCAGCGGCTGGGGTTGATCGGCGTGGCACTGATGGTGACGCTGTTGTTGACCGGCTACGTGGCGCGCTATCAGCCACGCATCGTGAAGAATTATGCCCGCGCCGGGGCGCTGGCCGGGCTGCTGCTTTCCATGTTGCTGGTCACGCAACTGTCGGCCATCGGCAGCAGCTCGCTGCTGATCTTCGGTGTCGGCCCCACCATCCTGGTGACCATCATTCTCACCATCGCCTACGACCAGCGGTTTGCCATGGGCTTGGCTACGATTGATGCCATGGTGGTTACCGGGGCGATCGACCAGGATTTGGGATTTTTCTTCATTCTGTGGGTCGGCCTGCTGACCGCTAGTTATCTGCTGGATGAGGTGCGCACGCGCAGCAAGTTGATCGAAGTGGGCGGCATCACCGCCGTCACCATGATGCTGGTCTGCGCCGCGGTGGGCGCGGTGCGAATGCAACCGCTGCAATACATTGGCGGCGATTGCCTGTACGTCGGCGCCGCCGGGCTGGGGGCGGGGTTTGTCGCCCTGGGCATTTTGCCGTTCATCGAAAAAATCTTCCGCATCACCACCAGCATCACCCTGCTGGAACTGGCCGATGTCAGCCATCCCCTGCTGCGCCGGTTGGCGATTGAAGCCCCGGGAACCTACAACCACAGCTTGCAGGTCGCCACCCTGGCCGAAGCCGCCGCCGAGGCGATCGGTGTGGATATGCTGGCGTGCCGGGTCGGCAGCTATTACCACGATATCGGCAAGGTCAACAAACCCGACTATTTCATCGAAAACCAAATGGTTGGTGAACCCAATCGGCACCTTAACCTCACGCCCAACGTCTCGCTGCTGGTCATCATCGGCCATGTGAAAGACGGGGTGGAAATGGCTAAGGAATACAATCTGCCCAGCAGCCTGGTGCCTTATATCCAGCAACATCACGGCACCACGCTGGTGGAATATTTTTACAACCAAGCCCGGAAGAACGCCGGTCCCGATCAGCCGGGAATCGATGACACGCAATTTCGTTATCCCGGCCCCAAACCCAAAACGCGGGAAAGCGCCGTGGTGATGTTATGCGACGCGGTGGAAAGCGCCTGCCGGTCGATGGTCGAGCCGACCGCCAATCGGGTGGAATCGCTGGTTCACGAGATCATGATGAGCCGGCTGCTGGACGGCCAATTTGCCGATTGCGAGCTGACGATGCGCGACTTGGAGAAAATCGAAAAGGCTCTCAACAAGGCGCTGCTGGGCATTTATCACGGCCGCATCGCTTACGAATCAACGGCCAGCATTACCAGCCGGCCGGTGGTGATCAGATCGGCATGATTCATCCTCTCGATCTTCAATTTTCTGCATCCACCGCCAAAACGCAGGCGCCGTATCTTCGTGCCAATCTACGCAAAGCCATCGCGCTGGTTCCCGGCGGCAAGCGCTTGCGCGAACTATCCATCGCCATCGTCGGCACGGCGGCCATGGCCAAACTGCACCAACAGTTCATGGATATCGCCGGGGCCACCGATGTGCTGACTTTTGAACTGGAACACAATGCCGCCGGGCAATGCGTGGCGGGCGAAATCGTTATTTGCGCCCCGGTGGCCGCCAGGCAAGCCCGGCTGCATCATCATGCGGTGAAACACGAACTGCTGCTGTATGCGTTGCACGGTGTATTGCACCTTTGCGGTTATGACGATAAAATCGATGCTGCATATAACACCATGCATCATCTGGAAGACCATATACTTGCCAAACTCGGCATCGGGCCGATATTTGGGGCAATGGCAAATGCCGAGTGCCAAATGCCAAATGCCAAGCAGCCCCCACCCCAACCCTCCCCCGGAGTACCAGGGGAGGGGGAAGGAGGAGACCGCCTTTCCTCCCGCCCGGTTATCGCGGAGAAGAGGAAAAGCTGATGTGGATTTATCCGCTGATCGGCACCGTGGCCGTGGCCTCGGCGCTATCGCTATTTTTCTCTTCGCTGACCTACGCCCTCCGCGAGCTGTCACGCACGGAACTGGCGGATTATCTGGGCCGGCATAACGCCGACCATTGGTTTGAGCCGCTCACCGATTATGCCGCCGATCTGGTTTTTCTGACCGCGGTGGGCCGGCAACTGTGCAACGCGGTCATTTTTATGGCCACGTTCGCCGCGTTTGAAAACCTGGCGGCGAACGTGTGGCTGCGCTACCTCGGCTCGCTGCTGGTGGTATCGGTGATCGCCATCTTCATGTCGCTGATTATTCCCCAGGCCATTGCCAGATATGCCGCCACGCCGCTGGTGGGTTGTTGCGCGCCGCTCCTGCATGTGTTGCGCAAGGTGTTGTCGCCGATGACCCACCTAATGCATGGCGCTGACGATGTGGTGCGCCGCGCCATGGGCGCTGCTGACCAGCAGCCGGAGCAGCAGGTTGAAGCGGAAATCATGTCGGCGGTGGAAGAAGGCGAACATCAGGGCGTGGTGGACGAGCAGGAACGGGAGATGATCGAATCGGTGATCGAATTCCGCGACACCACCGCCGGACAGATTATGACCGAGCGCACCGAACTGGCGGCCTTGTCGATCGCCGCCACCTTGCAGGATTGCAAGCGCCACGTGGAAGAAAGCGGCCATTCGCGCATCCCGGTTTACGATGCCTCGCTGGATCATATCGTCGGCATCCTTTACGCCCGCGATCTCATTCATCATCTGGCCCCGGCGGATGAAAAATTTGAACTGACCAAAGTGATGCGGCCGCCCTTTTTTGTGCCCGAATCCAAACCGCTGCGCGATTTGCTCAGCGATTTCCGCCTGCAAAAAGTCCACATGGCCGTGGTGCTGGACGAATATGGCGGCACCGCCGGGCTGGTCACCATCGAAGACATTTTGGAAGAGCTGGTGGGCGAGATTGCCGACGAGCATGAAACCGCCGTGCCGGCCATGCTCAAACGCATCGACGACCACATTGCCGAAGCCGACGCCCGCATCCGCATCGAAGAATTGAACCGGATGATGGGTTTGAATCTGCCCGAAGACGCCGGCTACGAAACCCTGGGCGGCTTCATCAGCACCATGCTGGCGCGCATTCCGGAAAAAGGCACGGTTCACGAAGCCGGCGGCGTGCGTTACACCGTGCTGGACGCCGAGCCGCAACGCATCAAGCGCGTCAAGATCGAACTGTTGAGCCAGCCGCTGGCGGAAGTTAAATAACCTTCACTAGAATCAGGAATTCATGCGCGTTCGTTTAATCAAAAGTTTCTCGTTTGAAGCCGCCCACCTGCTGCCAACCTTTCCGCCCAACCACAAGTGCCGGCGGCTGCATGGCCATTCGTTTCATTTTGACGTGATTGTCGAAGGCGAAATGGACGAGGCCAAAGGCTATCTGATCGACTACGGCGACATCAAACAAGCCGCCGAGCCGGTGTTGAAACTGGTGGATCATAATTATCTCAACGCCGTGGAAGGCCTGGAAAACCCCACCGCCGAGAATGTGGCCCGCTGGCTTTTCCAACGGCTGAAAGGCAAAGTGCCGATGTTGACCGCTATCGTGCTGCACGAGACCTGTACGAGCAGTTGCGAATATCGGGGGGAATAAGCGGAGCTTATTCACCGCGAGAGCTGGGCCGCGAATCGATGGGTTGAAACGCTCGCTTCACGGCGGGACTGTACATCACAACCAAAATCACAATCAGAAAGCCCGCCGCCCAGCCAATCCCGGCAAGCGATCCCCAAGAGTCGAGAAACAACGCCGTAGCGATCGGAAGACCTGGATGAAGCATTTCTTGCAAGAAGACTGTATCGGCTATTGATACGAATAGCGCGGCCCAACCGAACGACACCATTATTTTGAACGCGGCTGGATTTCGCCGTAAACATAACATTGCGGTGATAAGCGCCCACGGTCCAAGCGCCAAGCCCACCAGGGAATCCGCCCAAAAGCATATAGACGGCAGATCAGGCCATTTCGGCGTGTTTCCAGTAATAAGCATCAAGATGCCCACGCCCACAAACATACCTAAACTGCCGAGTGTCTTTGCACCCCCGTAGATTATCCCCTCAATCGCCAGCTCGATCAGGCGAATCGGCTTGGGCGGCTGAAGATTCTGCGGCGAATAATAATCGAGGGCAATCGGACGCTGTGGCGGAATCGGCTGCGGATCGCTCATGACGTCCGCAGCATACGCGAAAGGCTCGCGCACTTCGAGGCAATCTCCGCCGCGCATGACCAACTATTTTCCCGCCGCCACCGGAACTTCGCCGCTGGCCAGCGGGCGGTGTGAACCGTCCAGCAATTGAAACTGCCGAATCGCGCCGATGCCGGGTTCCAGGTGAAAGCTGTAAATGCTCTGTCCCGGTATGGCGGTGAAATCCAAAATCGTGTGCGGCGTGCTGTCGATAGCCACAATTCGGTAGGTTTGTCCGGCGGGCAGGATCGGCAGATTCGGGCAAAACAGATGGCCGCGGTGCAACAGTTCGTTATAGGCGATCGATCCCTGGCCGGCACCGGTCAAGCGGATCAGCACCGTCCGCTGATCGGCCAGCAAATCGCCCAGATCATCCGCCTGGCCGCTGGCCAGCATGGCGGCGGTACGCATCGCCTTGGTCCGGTCTTGCTGGGCCAGCCAGCCTTGATGTTCGACGCCGATCCAACTGACCAGCAATCCCAATAGAAAGCAGAGCAACAATACCAGCAGCAGCCAGCCGGCCGGTGATGGGTGCGGTGGTGCCGGCGGCACAGCAAGGGGAAGATTGGGACTTTGCACGGGTTCCATGTTCATCCTGGCCAATGCCGGATGCCAAATTTCAAATCTGAAATCTCAAATTTGAAATTTCCAATTCGCCATTGGCCATTGCCGCGTTTGACTTTATTCCTTGCTGGCATGAGAATCCAGCCTGCGGCAAGTGTACACCGCTACAGGAGTTGACATCCATGCGCAAGACGGCCCTGCGGTTGGCGAAAGCAGTATTATCCACATCGGTTGCCATGGCACCGGTGCTGTTGTTATGCGGATGCGAAAATGCCCATCGCCTGGCAGATCAGCAAACCAGCAAACAATCCGAAGACCTGCGCACCAAACGCATCCGGGCCACCACGCTGGATGCGCTGCGCCCCTTGGCCGCAGAATATGACAAGCTTGCCGCCGACCCGGAGGTTTCCGATTACACCCGGGTAACCTTGCTGAGCCAGGCCGGGCAGGTTCACCTGCAAATGGCGATCATGCTCCGCGCCGAATTACGCGACAAAGAACTGGACATCGCCCGCAGCATTGCCGAACTCCAGCAACTGGCGTTGCAGGTGGTGTCGGCGCAGGAGTATGCCAAGGCGCTGGCGCACAACGATCCGGCGGAGTTGCTCAAGACCAACGGGCAGTGGCAAAGCGACACCAAGGCGGGAATCGACAAGCTGGACGCCGACATTGCCGCCAACACCAAGGCACTGAAGGATTTGCAAGACAAGGACGCGCAGTTGAAAGATCAGCGCACCCAAGCGCTGGCCGACGGGGAAAAACTGCGGGCGCAATCGCACGGTGAAACCGGCGATGCCCTGGCCAACGATTTGATTAAGGCCTCGGAAAAGCGGCGTGATGCCGCCGTTGCCGATGCCCAGCGTGCCACGCTGGCGTTGCAAATGGCGCGGGTGCAGCAGCAGATGGCCCACGCTAACAGCACCAAAGAAACGCTGGTGGCTTACACCAAAGCGCTGGCCGAGCAGGCGGTAACGTTGCAGGATGGCTGGCAGAAGGTCGGCGTGCAAATCAAAGCCCAGCAAACCTTGGCGCAGCAGATCATCGCTGGTGGTTTTACGGCCACCCCGCAGGATGAGCAATACAAGAATGGCAAGGTAACCTCGGTGGCGCTGCGGGCGGCGGTTCTGAAATCACGTTTGGATGATCCGGATCCCAAGAAAAGCACGGAAGTGACCCGCAAGGAGCTTCTTGGCGAAGCGGATAAGGCGGATAAACTGTACACCAAAGCCGCCATGCTGGCCGGCAGTTTCCGCACTGATTTGATGGCCAAGTCACGCTCGACCGACGTCAATGGAAAACTGAACGTGCAGGCACCGATGTATATGGATCTTTCCGAAACGCTGCATCCGGACTATTACAAGTCAGAGCAGGCGTTGGCGAAATTGCTGCAAGCGTCGGCGCTGGCATCCAAGGCCATTTTGGATCAGGAGCTTTACACGCTTCTCAACGGCTTCACCGTGGACGACAAGGCCGTGGCCGCAGGGTTGGCCCGCTTCCATTTGCCCGGTGCCGGTGCCGCCCAGGCCGTGCCCGGCTTAGATAAGTTGCTGGATGCCCAAGCCACCGGAATCGACAAACCCAAAGAGGTCGTCGAGTTGGAGGATCCCAAGATCGCCCTGAGCCAAGAGCAAATCAAGACCGACAGCCTGGCGGTTGACAAGCTGTTTGCCGAGGCCGATGCCTTGGTTGCCAATCCCGCCGCCGTCGGGGTCGGCGCCAACGCGGAAATGCGCAAAGCCGGAATGCAGCGCCGCCAGGCCGCCATTAACCGGCAATGGGCCATTTTCGACCGGTTCGTCGGTAGCGCCGAAGCCGCCAATCACGATGCGGCGGCGCAAAAACTGGAAGATGATCTGAAGCAACTGGAACCCGAGCCGGTGGCACCGGCCGTGTTCGTCGCCCCGATGCAAGCGGCACCGCCGGCGCCAACACCGGCAACCACCGAACCCGCCGAAGCCACGCCCACCACGGCGCCGACTGTTCCGGGCAATTGACCCTGCAATGAAATACCTGTTCCTGCTGATTCTGGCAGTTCTGGGCATTGCCAGTTTTTTTACCTGGCGGGCGGTGTCCGGCGTGGATTCGCCGCGGCCGGTGATTTACTGGGTAACCGACGCCAATCCGGCGCGGGAAGATCAAATCCATCTTTTCCATCTCTGGCAGGTCAAGCACGGCCACAGCGTGCCGTTCACGTTGGATTCGGCCCGCAAGGCGACGGATTTTGTCGCCAGCCAAAGCCGCTTGTTCCAGCGGTCATTGCTGGAGATCAATCCGGCGTTGAAAAAAGTGGCCGATGGCCAAGCCGCCACGCTGACCTATCCCTTGCAAATCACGCTGCCGCTGGCGGAAATGCGTCTGGACACCGCCGATCCCGCCTCCCCCAAGCAGATCATCCAGTGTGTGAGCGGCGTGGGTGACGATGTGATCGACTTATATACCGGCGCCGATACCTGGCAGATGCAGGGCATGGGGCTGCTGGAGGATTTGACCGATGATGCCGCCCGCATGGGATTTAGCCCCGACCAGACCTTTCGGACGGTTTTGCCCGATCTGACGATTCCCATTGCCGGCAAGGGCCGGCGGCAATTTCGCTTCCCCTGCAATGTCACCGGGATCGGGTATATGGTGAATCTGGACTGCTTTAGCAAGGTGGGCATGCCCCCGCCGCCGCCGCGCTGGACGGTGGAGGAAATGGAAACCTACGGACGGGAGTATGTGAAGCGCGCCAACGCCGGCCTGCCGCGCCGCCAGTATTTCCTGCTCAGCGAACTGGATCAAAAATCCCTGCGGCATTCCTATGGCGGGTCGGAACTCAATGAAACCATGACTGCCGCCACTTTCGCCGATCCCCGTTCGGTGGCGGCTGTCGAAAAGTACCTTCAGTGGCAGGACGAAGACCACCTGTTTCCCAGCGATGTCGATCGCGCCGGTTTTGCCACCGATATGGGCTATGGCGGGCAGGAGGCACAGTTGCTCAATTCCGGCAATTATGCCTTGATGTGGTGCGGGCGCTATCTGCTGATCGAATTTCGCAAGTTCAACATCGAGCGGGTGAAGGCGGGACAAACGCCGCTGAAGCTGGCGGTCGCCACGCCGCCATACAAAATCTTCCCCAACACCCAGGTGGGCACCCGCGCCGCCGGGGTTTATGCCGGCAGCAAACACAAGGACTTGGCGATCCTGTTTTTAGCGTTTTTGGCCAGCGAAGACTACAACATGCAGATTGTGCGCGATGGCGATTCTGAGCCGCCCAAGCCGTTCTATACCCAGCGTGTGGAATACCTGCGTCCCAAGTCTGATCCGGCCAAGGGGATTTATTCTGAAAGCGAAGACAATGTACATGGTCCGTTCGAGGACATTGCCGAGAATCTGGCGGTGGCATCTTCGTACAGCCCGTTTGTCCCGGCCGACGTGGTGGACCGCGAAGAGAATTCCGCCGAAGACACCATCGTCAACCGGCTGGCCACGCCCGAGGCAGCGTTTGCCCGTGCCGACCGGCGCATCGACGAGGAAATCCAACGGAACCTCACCGAAGACCCGCGCCGCCGGCCGCTATATGACGCCAAAATCGCCCAGCAGCACCAGATCGACCAGATGAAGCAGGCGATCATGGCCTGGCTGGATGCCAATCCCGGCAAGCCGATCCCCGCCGAGTTGAAGATTCCCGCGGCGCTGCTCGACAATCCTTTCCACGCGGCGTTTTATCTGTACGAAGGGTGGGCCAGCAAACCGTGAACCCTTCACCGTCCCAACGTCCGCGGTTTAGCCGCCAGCAACGGCAATTGGCCTGGGGGCTGCTGTTTCTTTTGCCCAATCTGCTGGGCTTCCTGGCGTTCGATCTCATCCCGCTGATGTTGTCGCTGGTCATGGCCTTCAGCAACTGGGATTTGCGCCTGCACAGCAAATTCCAACGCCAGCCGTTGAAATACGTCGGCCTGGACCATTTCATCCGTCTGGTCAGCGATGAAAATTTCTGGCACTACTTGGGCAACACGCTGTTCTTCATGATCGGTTTACCGCTGGGCATCGTGCTGAGCCTTTTATCGGCGATCATCTTGACGCAGGATTTGCGCGGCGGCAGCCGCAAGGGCTGGCTGGTTATCGTCGTGGGCGCGGTGTTCGTCGGCGCGGTGGTGATGCTGGCCAGCGTCGGTATGGGGGCCACCGGGCTAACCATCGTTTTGGCCGGCATGTTCGGCATGATCTTTATCGGCGGCTCGCTGGGCGGGCAGAGCGTCTACCGCACGCTGTTCTACATCCCCAATTTCACCGCCGGTGTGGCCACGATGCTGCTGTGGAAAAAGATGTACAACCCGGTGAATGGGCCGATCAACGTGGTGCTCGATCAGCCGGTGGCCTGGATTGGCAAAACGCTGGGCCATTGGCCGCAACCGGTGATGAATGCAGCCATGGCGTTGCTGCTGATCCTGGCGGTTTGGCTGCTTTTCTCGTGTATCCGGCGTTTCCTCCGGCAGTATCGCGATGGCGAACTGGGTGTGCCGGGATTGCTGATCGGCACGTTCTTCCTGGCGATTACCGTGGTGTCGGTCGTGCCATGGTTGCCGGGCATGGCGTACCGTAGCGGCTTTGGTTTGGTGGCCGCGGTGGCGTTCGCCTACGCGCTGGTTCGCCATGGACGCAAGCAAGAACTCCCCTGCAAAAGTGACGAAGGCGTAGGCTCGGCATTCATGCTTTCCCTGGCAACCATGGTCGGGGCATTTGTGCTGGCCGGGCTTGGCCTGGTGCTCTGCTATTTGCCGGCGGCATCGGTTAAAGGCTTGGCCCCGCCCAACTGGTTGCAAGATCCTTCCTGGGCCAAACCGGCGATGATGTTCATGGGCCTGTGGGGGGCGGTGGGCAGCCAAACCATGCTGCTGTATATCGCCGCCCTGACCAACGTGCCCGGCGAACTATACGAAGCCGCCGACCTTGATGGCGCTTCGCCCACCCAGCGGTTTTGGAACGTCACCTGGCCGCAGCTTGCGCCCACCACTTTCTTCGTCATCGTCATGGGTGTGATCGGCGGCCTGCAAAGCGGCTTTGAAACCGCTTATGTAATGACCCGCGGCGGCCCCGCCGGCAGCACCACCACCCTCGCCTATTTTATTTACACCGAAGGTTTTGAAACCGGCCGCCTGGGTTTCTCCTCCGCCGTCTCCTGGACCATGTTCTTGATGGTTATCGTCGTCACCCTGTTCAACTGGAAATTTGGCAACCGCTATGTCAACGATTGAAGCACCAGCCCGGCGGCGTTCGGCCAAAGATTTGCGCGCCAAACCGCTGCTGCGCGCCACCTGGCTGCACCTGCTGCTGGCCGTGGTGGCCTTCCTCATGTGCCTGCCATTTTTGTGGATGGTGCTGACCAGCCTCAAACCCCTGAGCGAAGTTGGCCTGGATGCCTGGCTGCCCACCCGCGTGGACACGATGCTGACGCTGGGCGGCAAGCTCCGCGTGCCGCAAAACTACGTGGACGTCTTCGACTACAACAACCCGGACATCAATCGCCGCGGCATTCCTTTCGCCCAGTTTTACTGGAACAGCATTTTCGTCGCCGCTTGGATCACCTTTTTGCAGGTCTTCACCAGTTCCATGGCCGCTTTTGCCTTCAGCCGCCTGCGCTGGCCCGGCCGCGACCGCGTCTTCCTGATGTATCTGGGCACGATGATGATCCCCGGCCTGGTGATGATGATCCCCAGCGATCAAATCATGGTCAGTTTTCATCTGGTGGACACCTTGGTCGGCCTGATCCTGCCGGCCGCCTTCACCGCCTTCGGCACGTTTCTCTTGCGGCAATTTATGCTGGCCATCCCCGCCAGCCTCGACGAAGCCGCCGAAATTGACGGCGCCAGCAAGTGGCGTGTTTTCTGGGACATCATCATGCCCATGTGCCGTCCGGGTTTGATCGCCCTGGCGATTTTCACCTTCATGGGCAACTACAACAGCTTCTTCTGGCCCAACGTGATGCTCAAGAGCGAATCGCGGTACACTTTGCCGATCGGCCTGATCTATTTCGATTCCAGCCAGGGCCAAAGCACGCATTTGCTGATGGCCGCGGTCACCATGTCGGTGGTGCCGATGGTGGTGATTTTCGTGGTGTTGCAGAAGTACCTGGTGAAGGGCATCCAGCTTGGGGCGGTGAAGGGTTAGGTTGCTTGGGGCATGGCAGAACATCCGGGAAGTGGATAACTGGCGACGGCACGCACCGTGGAAGATGACAGGGTGACAAGGTGGGAAGACAGGTATTTTTCTCATCTCCTATCCACTGCTCCGCTTTCTCGCGCAGCAGGCCATGCTACATTCTGCTACATTCTGCTACCTTTTTCGATATGAAAAACGCGGTTTTGTTTATTTATTGCGTCATAGCCACGGACCACACGGGCGGGCATGGACAACGCCGGGACCGGCAACATTATATTATCCGTGGCATCGGTGAAATCCGTGGTCAAATGCTTTGGCCTTTTCTTCTCCGCGGCTCCGTGGCTCCGCGTGGGCTATTTTCCGCGTCTTTTCGCTGGCTGGCGAAGTCGCATCCGCTTGACCGCGAAACCGCAAAGACCGTCAAGAAGTCCACGGCCACAGATCACGCGGACGGCATTCCTTGCAACCGTTTTCGGTTACCCGAAATCCGGAATAGCCTCAATTCTGCGTATCCATTGGGCCGGCACCGCTGACTCGAACATCATTCCGCAATCTGGTTGATAATCTCGCGATTGATACCCGGGACGCGACAGCCGAAAACACCACGCACCAAGGAACTCGCGAATGATGTGCGGGAGTTCACGCTCCGCACGCATATCTTCTATGGAAAAAGCGTTTGCCCGAGCCAGGGCGGCCTCGCCGGGAACCTCGACATGGATTACATAAGGCTCGCCGTCTTTCGTCAGAAGTTCCTTTCCTTCCTCACCGAGTAGCTTCGACGCTACGTGCTGGTCGAACTCGGATCCGTGCCTTAGGTAGTTATTATTAAACCGCTGCATCGACGAGGCACGGGACAGTGTGAGATGGACTTGGCCTTCGCGAATGCCACCGAAACCACCGGCCAGTTCCGGCCCGACAAATCGAATCGTTGGCACCAGCCTGTCAGCTACCTCTGGCCATTTCGGATGCGTCGAAAGCGCCCTCCTCAACCGCGGTTCACGCGAGGCCGCTTTTAGCGGGAGCAAGCCGTTGGTCCTGATTGATTCAACGTCGGCGGCAGTGATACGGGTACCGTGATACGCCGCCACGCTGGTGGACCGCACCCAGCCAAGCATTGAATCGACTACCGAATCAAATGCGGTCACGCTGAAAAATAAGTCTATAGCATCTTGGAAAGACTTCGGGTTGTTGGCCTTTATTCTACGCTGAATATCGCCGGGCGCGAGAGGCAACAACACATCGCCCAGCGGCCCTGCCCAAGTGTCAATGTCGTCGAAACATATCATAGAAGAGCATCCTACCTCGCGCCAGAACGCATTCAAGCGGACGTACCCCATCTCGCTGGACATAAGCGGCTTCCCGGGGGACGGCACGCTTGGCCCGATGTGCCCCAGCGCATGCCTGTACCGCCTATGGAATCGCGCCGCCGGGGTTGCCCGTCGGAGCGGCAGACCAGACCCGCCAGACCGGCGAGCAGTTGCATCTACAGCGGACCCCTCAGCCCCGCGGCCGACCGCCAAACAATCATGGTGCCAGCGAAGGTGACTGCAAAGAGGCTACGTCCTGTTTAGTCCGTTCAAGACTGTCTCCTCTCCATTTTCACGGCATCATTATTTCCGGAGCATATCCGCCAGGAGGAGCTTTAGGTCATATCCAGGCCGGGCATAGATAAGGCGAATGCCATTGTCCCTGCAAAGCGACCGCTTGAAATCGTCCCTCGATTTGCACTCACGGTACGCCGCTTCGCCGCCGAAGTACTCCACGGGTTGGTCATGCTGAAGCCCTTGGTATTCTACACCAACCGCGAGCGACGGCACGAAGACGTCAAGGTGCTGGGGGCTCAGCCAAGTTGGTTTTGCGTGGTGGACCACCTCATGGCCAACGAGGGCTGCCTTCAATTCGTAATATAGTGTCCTTTCCGCGATCCACCCCTCGCCGACCCGAGGATACCCGGCTTCCTCTCGGGCAGTGTTCTCTCCTTCACGTATAATATTACGAACGAAATCGATAATGAATCGCTCACGACTGAATGCGTACATCGGAACATCGATATCCCGCGCATGGATCGAACCGGTAAACACTGTGAACTTATGCCTGCGGCTTCGCGCCGCCCATTCGCGCAATAGGTTTGTATTGCGATTAGTTTCCTCGGCCCTTATCGCCACCTCGATGAAATCCACAATCTCGTTCAGATGGGCCCGCCCCCATTTGGTCGTCTTGGGGCCAATAAGGGTCAGGACATCCCGGCCGCGTATCCTTTCTGATAACTGTAGCCGAATCGATAATATCTCGTCCGTTAGGATGCCCCCGCATCGCTCCAACTTTGGCTCGGGACGAACCTCAAGTGCCTTACGATATTCCCCGAGTACCATATATGCATCCGATGACCATTGGCGGCAACAAAATCCGATCGATTCTCGTTCGTTCGGGTAGGCTTTCTCCAATCTTCCCAACTCATCAATGATCAAGCCCGGCGGCTGGGTCAAGACTTCATATATATAACAGAATAAATAGCTGATCTGGCCATCGACACTTATGGGTTGGTGTTCGCGCCAAGCATCGCGCCAGGACTGGAAGAACGCCTTCTGCGCCTGGTCCATGTCGGATACCGTGCCATAATACTGTTTGAAGCGTGGTACGGGCATATTTACAAGGAGCCTAAAAGAGGGCCAGAACCAACCACACCCACGCCGTGCTTACGATAATTCCGTTCCGCCATGGCAGCCTCACTGTTTCATTAAGGCCAATCTGCCGTCGGCCGGGCAACCGCCGTATGGTCAGGACTCTGGCGCAACCGAAGGCAGACCAGTACAGACAACTTGGGCCGTCGCTTTCAGGTTTACCCTTTGATAGTGCGGACCCGCAATAGGCCGTAGTTGGTCGAAACAATACGTTGGCGAACCAGCGTTGACCTTCTCGTAGAATTTGGCATATTCAAGCATGAGTATCCCCTTGATGTCCGGCTCACCAAACAATAATAGACGGTCATCACATGGTATCGGCAGATGCTCAACCTCAATGTGGGTGACGTCGATTGTCAGCGTGACCATTTGAAGGACGCGGTTATTTTGGTCGAGGAATACCGCGGGACGATTCTTATAATCCCCCACTTTGCACTCCCAAATCAGCACGCTGCACTCAACGTTGTTGAATAAAACGGTCCCGGCGCGACCGTGATAGCTTCCATCGAGGTCTTGAGGCATATATTCCTAGCCTTTCACTTTGAATTCTATTCTATCTGCTAACCTTGAAAATCATACCCCAAGCCGGCCTATGGCAGCAAGGAGCCCCACCAGAACTGATTAAATGGGACGTAGCTATTTACGCTTGACACAAGCGGTTTCCCGGCTTTACGGTCAACATGATGCGCGTGACATAATGCCGGATATTGCCGAGGGAATGGTATGCGGAGGCCGCTTGTCTTCGGCTTGGCCGGTTTTTCGTTGCGGACGCGAAACAGACAATTTAACACGGATCACCAGATGGATATAAACGCATGACATCATCCTGCATATCCTGTTCATCCATGTAGATGAAGCGGTGTTCGTGAACCTGGCCAGCCGAAGCGCCGCCGCGCAAAATCTGCCGGCCAACATAGCCGTTTCCGGTATTCTTCGCGTTTTTTTGCGTCTTATGTGTTTTTTCGCGGCAATGAATGATGGCCACAGGCTGGGCAAATTTCTGGGCAACTGCCAAAGAAAGGAATCACCGCCCGCTGCGCTCAAGGGCGCAGAGAAACCGCGGAGGCGTCAGATCCGATGCTGGGAACTGTAAGCGATTTCCTCAGCGATCCTCCGCGCCCTCTGTGGTTAAACAGCTTTGAATTGCTTGGGCTTCTTCGCGTTCTTCGCAACTTCGCGGTAAGACAGTTTTGGTGGTCGGCCATGCCGCGCCGTGTGGATGAAACTGTGTTGGTGAATGTGGCCAGCCGGTGCCGCCGCCGCGGTAGAAAATCACGCCAATGACCTACATCGCCGGTAGTTAGAGGGTGTGTGGGAAGCCAATGGCTCCGCGATGGCCTGGAAAAGGCCCAGATGCAAGGCGGAGGGCCGAAGCGTATCCACAAAAAGATACTCTGAGCGACCGACAACGCCGCAGATGGGCTTCTTCCCGGCCACCCTGCGGGCGCCCTGCTTTTCGCCTCGCCTCGGCGGCGCTCCTCCTCGCCATATCTTTTGATTGATATGACTCGTCGTCGCTACTTGATGCGCCGCGAAAATCATGGCGTCGCGGGGCCATTGGTTTCCCACACACCCTCTTCTGCCGACAAAGCAAGATTGTTGCAAGCATTCGGAAAGGGCCATTTGATGGTCCAAATCAGGCTCAAGATCGCTCAAAGTTGGCTCGTAATGGCTCCAAGCGTGTCGGAATGGGTTCAAATCGTGGCAACTTTTCTCGCCCACCGTTATAGCAAGAAACAGTAGCAGTATGCGCTTTCATCAAAAAGTGTATACTTTTGTATACTGAGAGGGGTTCTTGCACCACGCTCCCTCCGGCCAAGACGGCAATAGATCAGCAAACCAATGGGGGGAAACGTTGCATGACGATTCCGCTGAAAAACCCCCGTTTGCGAACGCTCTCTGCCCGACGGTTTGCTCGTCAATTTCCCGAAGCACGATCAACTACCTGAACGCTAACTCGTGTCGTTCATAACGCTCCGCCGCCGCGCG
>Ga0316217_10001278_pt1 | contig 33432 bp, 30 predicted proteins | sample 1anoAmetaG_FD_203633 | JGI IMG/M metagenome (GOLD analysis project Ga0316217, IMG submission 203633) | Freshwater microbial communities from Trout Bog Lake, Wisconsin, USA - 1anoA | ecosystem: Environmental > Aquatic > Freshwater > Lake > Hypolimnion/Profundal zone | place: USA: Wisconsin...
AATGCGCTCCTTCTCAGGGATGGAGTTGAGAACCTTCATGGCCAGGATAGCCGAGCAGTACTCGTTATAAATGACGTAAGCCAAAACCTGGTTCTCCTTGTTCTTGGGCTGGTCCTCAGAGACCAGCTTGTTCAAATTTTGTTTGAGCACTATCTTCTCAATTTTGCCGAACTTCTTGAAAAACTACTACATGTCGTTTTGGTTGAAGCTGAAACTGTCGGGAATTGAAATACGCAGGATCCCCACCGACTCTTTGTAGTGCTTTTACAGTTTGCATAGAATGCGGTAAGCTGACCCGCTTTTGTCGACTAAGGCCGTTTTGAGCTACTTGAACAAATCCTAGGGTCTCTCCGCTGACTGCTCGGAGGAAGAGGCTGAGCTATAACTGTCAGAATCGTCTCTCCTCCTCTTCGATGAACTTTTTCTCCGCATAAGCAACTTATTATTATAAATAGCCCTCAGCTTTATAAGAATTCATATTTGATGTCGAGCAAAAAGGGAGAAGAGGAGATCGACCCCTCCATCTACCAGTACGACGAGGTCTACGACTAAATCAAGGGCAACAAGGACAAGGAGAGGTCGCGATCGAGATCTAGAGACAGGTAGAAGAAGCGAGAGATCCAGGAGAAACCCAAACATTCGAAGTATGTCGCCAAGATGAAGCAAATCGTGGAGAATAGGCAGAAGGACCACGAATTCGCGAGAGAGAAGGTGATAAGGAAGGAGAACTAGCGGCTAGGGGTCAACGAGGAAATGGTGTTCGTCACGTAGAGCTATTTGAAAAAGAAGGAGGAAGAGAAGGAAGCAGCCAGGAAGAAGAAGTAGTAATAGGAAAAAAACGCCAAGATGCAGGTTTAAAAGGGCAGCTACGTTGATTTCAAGATGCAGATGTTGGAGCAGAGGCTGAACCTGGGCAAAAAGTGATGTAAATAACCATAGCTCTGGTCATCTATCCCCAACCATGTCATGAAACATCGACAGTCATGAGTCAATGTTCGTTGGTAGTCATGAATGTTCGAAATTAGTAAAAATATCAAACTGCGGTCGAATTGGTCTAGCTTGGAGTAGTGTCGCTCGAGGAGGACGCAGTATGGCTCTTGACGATTTTGATGATGATGGGGGTGAGGATGAGTGCCAAGATGGTCAGTGACAAAAAGATGATGCAGCAGACTTTCTTGGTTAGATGATGGGTACCTTTCTGGAACTTTTGTGGATTTCTTTCTCCTTCTACAGGTTGACCAATGCTTTGCCTGTGTAGTCCTTTGCCTCGATCACGTTTTTCAGTATGTTGTCTATCATTTCTCCCTGCTGTTGCACTAGCATACTCACTTATTTTACCAAGCGCAGGTTTTCCTCAATAGAGCTTTCCAAAACCTTCAACCCCTCTTTCTTGCTCATAATATCCCGATAGGTATACTCCCACTGTTTCGAGACCTTGCCCGTCATCCTCTGCGTCACGGCCAACTTCAGCCCATCCGAACTCGAGGCCAACTGCCTGATCTCCTCCTCGCTGGCGTTGGGCAGTATATTCTTGATCCTCTCCTGGTTCCTTTAGATGGGGTAGTTTTATACCAGCTCCTGGATGGCCAGGGTTTAGTTCAGCACCCGGTTCACCTCTTCGCTGAGATGCTGCTTTCGGTAGATTTTGGAGTAGGTCTCAGGCTCGTCGGGTTTGTCCTTTTTTTGGGTGTCTATTATTTTGCCGGCGGCGATGAGGTTTTCCCTCAATTTGGTCAGTTTGCCATAATTCTCATCACATATCTTTTTGATGCGTGCGATGATATCTAAATATGGCAGTAAGGCTACTCTTCTCCTCCTGGGGCGAGGCATTGGTCACAAGTTTGTTCTTCTCGCGAATGATATCCCCATTGCTGGTCTTGACCTCCACGAGCAGGTCTCTGCAGTTCCTGACCAAAAGTTCAAACTCATCCGTCTTGCTATTGATTATGGATCTCCTGGACTCCCTCTCAGAGGCGAGTTCGGACTCCCTCATATTCTAGCTACCCCCAGACGTACCTCCACCAACTGTTCATAGAGATCGATGCTGGTCATATGAATTACGGGCAAAGATTATAACTCTGGCAGCCAGTAATCACTATTCACTTTGAAATTCTATAGTATTAACTTATGTCCAGGCCCATCCTCCTCATCACCGCACTACTGGCGATAGCTCACGCCCAGTCCAATATATGCTACGCCAACTGCAAGAAGGGCTACTGCGCGGCCAACAACGCCAGTGCCTGTTCCGACTGCGACCTTGGCACGCTGAATATTAACCATAACTGCGTGACTACCAATATCCAGCCTGTAGGATTTTTGTCATTTAGGCCCCCATCACCCTCTTCAAACCGAATACCAACAACACCCTCTTGGATTTTAGCAGCTACCTGGTCCAGTTCTGCAACATAACAACCAAATCCATCGCCAACACCATGCTCTTCCAACCCCAGATCGGTAACTCCTTCACCCAGAAGTTCAACATCCCCGTCGACTACTCCTACCTCCACATCAAATTCAACGCCATCATCCTCACCACCACTCCAGCCACCCAGCCCCTCTCCCTCCTCGTCAACCTCGTCCCCGCCAACAACCGCAGAGCCTTCATCCTCAGCAAGACCGAAAACGTCTCTCCTAACGCTGTGAACGTTTCCTGCAACAGCGTCATCAAGAACATAAAGAACTACTACGGGGTCTTCTTGATGGACTACAAAACCAGCGACAATAACAAATCCATCATCCTTGAGGTCCTCCCCCAAGGGCTCGTCAATGCCTACATCGCAGTCAGCGACATCGAGCTCTATTACGGCAGCTGCGACACAACCTGCGCCACCTGCGTTGGCCCCACCTCCGCCTAATGCTCCTCCTGTAAGGGTTTGCTCCTCACTCTGACCAACTCTACATGCAGTGGCTGCCCTACGGGATTCTACCAAAATGTGACCTGCTTCCCCTGCCCAGTGTTGTGTCAAACCTGCTCATACTCCAACAAGAAGATAGTCTGCCTCACCTGCAAAAGCGGACCAACCCTGCAATTCAAATTGGTCAACGGGAGCTGCCAGCTCACCCAATTCGTGCTCACTACCCTTAACGACGTGCAACTACCCTTCGACTACACCAACTGGACGTCCTCGGAAGTGCTGACCTCCCCCCTCAGCTAATGCGGCGCCTACACCCTCCTAGGCGGCATATCGATCGGTGTGTCCAACTCCGATTTCACCTACCTCGTCACCAACCTGCCAGTCCACTCCAACGTCTACATCTTCTACACCCTGTTCCTGGTGGACCAGACCCCCCTCGACCTCTACCAGTATGAGCTGAGACTTGACACCAACGTCAGGTAGATCAACTTCACCATCCCCTCCCAAAATATGACCAACGAGTGCGGCGGCTCCCAGCTGGACTACATCAAACCTGAGAACTACAGCTTCCTCCACAACGCCACCACCGCCAAACTCACCATCACAGTCTACAAGAGCTACATGGGCATCCGCGAGTTCCTGTTCATCGTCGACAACCCCACCACCGACCCCAACTGCCTCCTCTTCAACTCCACCACCAACCAGTGCACCCAGTGCCGCAATGCTCTGGTCATTGCCAACTCCACCTGCTCTGCCTGTCTTGACGGCTTCTACCTCATGCCAGTCAACAACACCTTCTACTGCAAGGCCTGTCCCTTCGCCTGCAGCACCTGCAATCTCACCAATGCCACCGCAGGCACTGTTGTCTGTCTTACTTGTCGGCCTCCCCTCACCCTCGACAGTGGGTACTGCGTGGATAGCAACCAGAATCTCTTCAACGCCGAAGTACTGACCACCATCCCCCTCAAATCGCAGCTGATAAATTTCATCAACTACCCCAATCTGCAGAACAAAGGGATCGACGCATGCGACAACTAGCAGATAATCGGCACAACAACCATAAAGTCAAAGTTCCTGAAAATGTCGCGGCAATTCAGCAACCTCTCGGCCCACACCGGCGTCATCCTATACCTCACCCTCTACCAAATCGACGACAACTACTTCCCCAACAACAGTCTCTGGTTCGTCTTCAACTCCAAAATCTACACCCAGGACAATCTCACCAACATCACGCAGTACGCCAGCATCAAGCAGCAGATCTGCGGCAACGACAGCTGGGACAGCAGATTCGTGGTGGCACTCAAAGACGACTCACACACTGCCAACTCCTTGGATTTCTCCATCAACGTCAACAGGATGGCCAAAATCGGCATCAACAATCTCCAGCTCTACCTCCTCAACACTCCTATGAACAACGCCACCAGTTACAAACTGGAAGTGCTTCCTTCCTACTCCATCAATACCCCACCTGTCAAGGGGGTAGAGGTCAAAATCACCTTCAACTCTGACTTCATCGCCACTTCCGATGTCGCCTCAGCCTTTGTGTTTTCTATCAACAATATCACCAATACCACCAGTAGACTGCTGCAGTAGAGTCGCGCCAATCCTCTAGTCGCCCAGAACCAATCAAGCAGCAACAGATAGATCCTATACCTCCTCAACCTCACCCAAGACTACAACGACCAATACCAACTCCAGGTCAGACCCAGCTCCCAAAACAGTGTCTACTTCCCCTCAGGCGCTGGGTCCTACAGCCTCATCAGCCAATCGGCCGTGAGTGTCCCCATGACGAGATACATCAACATCGACCAGAGTTCGATCAACGACCGCTCCAGCATGCGCAACCTGTTCAACCTGTTCAGAGGTTGTGCCATCCTAGCCCTGTTCTTCGGACTGGCCTCATTCCTCTTCGGCATGAGTGCTGCCTTCGACGACTTCTTCATCCTCTGCCAGGTGGTCTTCGTGCATGTGTTCATCCAGCTGAGCTACAACCCGCCCTCGATAGTGATCCCCTTCTCCGGCCTACACATCGTGCAGTTCATGTAGTGGCTGCCGGAGTAGGCCAGAAAGGGCATCTAAAATGGCATCATCCCTGACAACCTCTACCAGGCGACTCCCCTGGTGTTCCAGCAGTTCTTCCAAGACACGGTCTTCGCCCGCACCATCTACCACACCATCATCTACTTCGGACTGATCCTGGGCTTCTGGCTGGTCATGCACATCAGTCTGCTGATCTACGAATCTAAGAACCCGAACGAGAAGGTCAAGTACGAAAACTTCTTCGTCTTCTTCTACAAACAGTACGACAACAAGCGGATGGTCTTCGTCGATAAGATGGTCAGATTCGCCTACTTCACCATTGTCTGGGCGTGTATCCTGCAGTTCATCTCTTTCAGCAACACTCCCACCAGCTTCCACAACTGGAACTCTGCCCTCGCCATCGTCATGCTCTTGTTTGTTTTGGTCTACCCTGCCGTTATGTACTACTTGCTGCACGCCAACGCGAACAGTCTCACGGATAAAACCTTCGACCTGGCCTTCGAATAGCTGAGAATCAACAAGGACAGTCTTTACTACTACCTCATCCGATACTACAAACTCTTCATCATTGCTGTCGTGGTTGCCACTACCTACAACTCAAGTCCCGTGGTCCCTCTCATCATCCTCATCGCACTCAACGCCATCGACGTGGCCTTCATCATCAGGATGAACCCTCTGGGCATGATCCAGCCCGAACTCATACAGGCCACCATCTTCTACCCCTGGTACCCCAAAGTCTACTACTACACCTCAGTGGCCCAGCAGTTTTTGTTCATCGTCATGTAGATATTCTTCCTGATCATGATCGGAGTGAGGAGCAAAGGTTCAAGCTCAGCCTACATGGGGTTGGGGTATGCCGTCTGCGCCTTCGTCATACTGCTGCTCCTCAATGGTTTGGTTAGACTTATCTGGGGCGTGCTGAAAATAGTGCAGTATTGCTATCTCTAGAGATAGTCCAACTATCTCTCGATAGAGAAAGAAATACACTAGAACGATCCAGTGGAGCCAAACCAGTTGCTGGGGGTGGGCGATGGAAGGACACAGACCTACATCTCCAAGAGAGATCTAGAGTCGAAGCTGAAGAGCATGAAGAAGTTATCGTATGTTAGTAAAATAAGGTGATCAAGTGGTCGTTTGATTATTTACTTTTGACTATCATTTGTATGTTTGACAGGTTTGGATGAACACCACTGCTTGGAATGATTGAAGGGAATGTCGAAGGAGAGACAATAAAGGAAGAAAGAAGCTGAGAAAAGATGAGTGATCTGGACTAAAAAATGAAGAGGCGAGGCATCGCCTAAAGGTGAATAGTTTTAAGCACAATTTGGCTTATTATAAATAACGTCCAATCATTTGAATTGCAAAGATGGGCAACAGCAACGAGCTAATCAGCAGCCAACTTAAATTCATCCAAACCATCTAAGACGCCCGCTTCGGAGAAATCGACATCTTCCAAAACGACGAGGGCAGATTCCTAATGAAAGCAGTCAAAACCCACATCTCGGGGGATAGACGCCACAACGAGTTCATTCGCATTCTGGAATGGGTGCAGAAATAGGCACACAAGATGGTTGTGCCGATCCTCACTACAACCAACAAGCATTGTACTTCCTTCCTAACCCAGAGAAGAATATATGTGTCCAGTATTAGATCACTACGCTGTATATGGAGTACTATAACTACACGCTCAAAGATCTGGTCAATAGTCACAAACATCTCGATGAGGCTTAGCTGTGGTTTGTTTTGGTGAAGATGCTGGGATTGGTCATTGAGCTCAGGAAGCATAAAATTGGCATCAATTTGGAGATTGATAACGTTTTTTTGACTTTGAAGGGACATCCCACGGTCTATGCTCATCATCTGCTCTCATTTTAAGACACCATATGTGTCAGCAACTATGGGATGGGCCAACTCATCGCAAAGCTGATCCTACAGCTGGCGAATCTGTAGCTGCTAGAGTGCAAAGACGAATAGGAAGAGAAAGAGCTGTTAGGACCTTTGGCCAAACTCTGCAGCAAATATAAGGTCATGGGAAGAATGGTACGATAGCTTCTGTATCGAGAAAGGCCTTAATCGTAGATCTTGGATTAGATTTTGTTGATGATCGACAGTAATAAGCTAAAAAAAGCCAATGAGATCAAACTTATCAAATTTAAGTACATGATTCCTGAAAAGAGGGAAGAAAAGGCAGTTAAGAGTACGGCAAAGGAAGTGCTTGACCATGCTATTGGCACAGTAAATATAGGTAAAAAGAAGTTCGAAATGCAGAGTGCAAAATTGCCTTCGCATGGCCAGGCTGTACAAGAAAAATAAGAAGCTCAACCCCTGAACAAGAAAAGTATCAACAAATAGGCTGTGGACAAAATGCTGGCAGACATCTCTGAGAAGAAAAAGATGAATCTGGAAAAAATGCAGCGGTTTCAGCAGAAAAAAGATGAAGTCATTCTAAACTCAGTGAGAAACCAATAGTTAGTGCAGAGTTTGGTGAGGAAAAGAGAAGGGAAAGAAAACACTGGCCTGATGAAGAATAATATGCGAAGATCGGAGAAAAAGGGGAAGGGCTAGAAAGAAAAAGAAAGATTCGCTCAAGATTTGTTGGAGCATAGCCACCTGAGATGATTTTTGTCCATTTATAAGTAACCCAGTGTGTACATCTAACGCCTAACTTAATCTTGAGGGGTATTTGGTTGGTTTATGAAGCAAAAACAGTTATGGCAAGTAGCTAATCCAAAATAAAGGTTTGATCGGCTGCAGTTGAACCCAAATTGTGATGATTTTGAACTTAAATCAAATTTAATAAAAATAGAATAATTGGCGGCATTATGATGGACATCTAATACTCCGAATAAGCCTTCGATGATGACCTAGAAATTGAAGTCTTGACAAAGAAGGATGATAAGAAGTTGGTTCTCAGCACTGAGGGTGAAAGGATGGCCATTTCCATCCTCAATAAAAGAAGCAGAGTAGCCGAACTCAACAAAAACATAGATACCACAAACTCAGCTCTCAGATATCAATTCGGCGTCAAAGCTAAAGAATTCGGAACATTTAAGCACTTCTTGACCAAGAACAAACACAGAAATGATAGAGCCGAAGTGTTGCAGGTTGTGAGAGATTTGGCTTAGTAGAAAAAGTATGTGCTGAATGGCAGAGTGAAAGACAAGCTATAGCGTTCTCGAATGGTTTTGAGAGTAATCTCAAAGTAGGACTTGGGAGTCATGATAGTGGAAGATGAGACAGGCAAAGAGAAGATGATAGTCAGAAACGGGACAGTTTGGGTAGGCATGATTGCACTGATGGAAGTTAGCTGGACAGACAACAGCTACAAACTCTAAGCAGTGCTGGATCTCGGCGTCCCTCCCCAAACAGTGAATGGCGAGTTGAGACTCCCAAACGCAGCTTATCGTATGCTCTTCGTTAAGGGTTCGTTTATGAACAACCAATCGAAAGATAACGTCGGCTTGAAGATTCTGCTCGATTAGATCAGGCAGCTGAGAGACAAGGAGAAAACTCGGATCAACTGTTTAGTTATCATGGGGCCTCTTTTGAGCAGAAAAAACAAAGTTCTGACTAGTTTTTTGGAGCATACCTACGAAGAGGAGATCTTGTAGCTAACCACACTCATACGTAACGAGATTAACAAGATAAACGATGAAATAGAGATAGTGTATGTGCCCTCAACTGAGGACATCACGAACTACTACCCCATTCCTCAGCCCGCATACAGCCACTCCTCAGAGGTGTACTCCAAAACAACCCAGTTCACCAGCAACCCTGGCTACATTCATCTCCTAGGGGCTAAGGAAAACATTAAGATTGATGTCATCAATTTGGATCTTTTGAACTATATTGACGAAAACAGGACTGGCAGGGCAATGATCGAGACTATGCAAGAAAATCTGTAGACTTACTTCAAACAACCTTTTTACCTTACTAATGCTCTCTAGTAACCCTTCGATTAGACCAACCTTCCGAGGCTGTACAACGCAGGGCAATTCGGAGACATCATTGTCACGTCTTCACGAAGGACCCCTCCTTTCGCCAGATAAGTCAGAGGCAAGGTCTTTATGAATATCGGCTGTTTGAGCATGTAGGAGGAAACAGAGGGCCAAAAGCACTTTATGACTTTAGTTTCCATTTTTGAAGGAACTGGGAATATAAGCAGCCGTACAAAAGTTGAAAAATTAGAAATGTGATCACTTGATGCTAAGAATCCATTATTTGCTTCATTTCTAAGCATATCTATACAACCCTCGATCTTTTGTCTTTGGAAGAGGAAGTTAACTTCCAACTTTTAGCTGAGAGAAGTTACTTACTGGATACTATCATCAAACAATAAATCATAAAATCATGGAGTTGAGTCGCAAGTTGGGGGTTTTTCACTGCAGACTTCTTAGATCGGAAGTAGAATTTTTGGTTTAGATTTTCTACAAATTCAATGAGATCTTCATCACTCCTGAGGCTGATTGTCCGTTATTGATGTTCTAAGTAGCCTGCTTTTTAAAACATTTTTTAACGTCCCTCTTCACAAACAGACTCTAGGGATCATTTGTTACCTCTTTGTAAACTTTGCTATTTTAGGATCTTTCGCTTATGTCTTCCACTGTGATTGCTGCAGTTTCAGGTTTGACTTTTCTAGCGCCTTTTCTATCCTCAGACCCGAGCGTTTGGCAACACCCCATTTGGCAGCTTTATATAATTATAAAACAATAGAGAAATAACAATCAGCCTTCCACTCCTTCCTAATTACTACAGTCATAGAGTTACATTCTTAAGGAATTAGTTTAAGTGTATAGTAGCTATTTTTGGGAAACTAGCCCTTTTTGTTACTAAAATCTTCCAAGTATCACTTTTTATACATTTTTCAGTATCAGCTGTCTATCATTTGCTCAACTATTAGACTTTATCTTTAAGTTATTTGTAACTGAATGCCTCTTAGATGACCATCAACTTCTTCTCTCTCCTGATTTCGACATTTCAAAGTCTGTCTTTACAGCTCTTATGTACTATTCCAGTAAAGTAAATAAATTAGTTAGTGTCTTTTGGTTATAATGGAGGCTCCAGATGAAGCCTAGGACTGATTTGTTTGGGCTTACTTGATTGCTTTTACTACCAGAAAGAGCATAAATTTGATTATCTTCACCATTATCTTAGATCTTTTTGTAGGACTATAATTTTTTGTTAACAGTAAACCAATATGAGATTTACAATGTAAAGGAAGACAAACTTTGATAAGTTACCTTGATTGATAATCGAACGAAGGATGAGTAATGAGTTTCGATTACAATATATTAAAATCCTTGCAGGTTAGAGTTTGAGCTTGAAAATCAAATCATTTACTTTACTGTTTTCAATTACCAATAATAATAACCATGGATTTTCTCAAAAAGCATGTGTTGCCAATCAGTCTCAGCGTATTGGGCGCAGCAGGCGCAATGTAAACCTTCCTTAACTTAGCCTCTACTACAGAAGAAACCTCAGCAAAGAGACAGAAAAGAGCATTCCTTCAGGAATATAGGTCAGTACAGAAAGCAGCAACCTGAAGACAGTTGAGGAAAGACTGCGCGAAATTATGACCAGAGTCCCACAGCCAGCCAACTTCAAGCAGGAGCTGAGTGAAACTATCTACTACTACATCTTCGCCCGAACTGCTGAAATCGAGCAACATAAAGTATAGTCAATAGACCTCTGCTTTAAAAGAAGTGAGAGCATTGTATCATCAATCAAAGACATCATCCAAGTTTTGGGGTAGAGTTCGGAGCAATTGAATCAATTGAGCTCAGAAGCTGCAAAGCTACTGCAGGATCTAGGCCTTTCAACTTAGTAAAGGCAATCTATCTCATAGAGTATTCAGCAGCTGCAAGCTCAGCATTAGCAAAAGATCAAAGTTTAGTATTTCGACCAAGCGCGGCAATACTTGACATAAAAAATAGCTTTCATCGATTCTGAAAAAGGCAAAAATTTGCTGAGATAAATCGAAAGTTATAATTGGCAAAGCTAAGATTCTGAGAGCAGTGCCATAATCAACGTTTTGTTCGACTGCTTAGTCTCCAAAGGAAAAGCCGCTCCCCAGTAAAATTATTTCTGCATTTCGGTCGCCATCTGTAACTCTGTTCCGACGTAGCACAATCCCAGGAAGAGCTTATTTAGTAGTTGAATTCGTGGGCTGTTAAATTGGAAAGGGTCTACCGAGAGTTAAATGAGGCCAAATGATGCATTATTTGAGACATTCGGTTCGACCTGTTTTGGTGGTTGTGAAGTTTTTGCTCAGCATCTGAAAATATTATTATTGAACTTAGGCTTACTTGAGCTTTTGGGCAGTCTTAGACTTACTAAGTTTATATTTTTTAGGCTTTATAGCTGGCAAATCCAGAAATATGATGTCTCTGAGTTGATTTGAAAAAGATGTTTCGCTGTCTTTTTATACTTGTAAGCTATAGATGCATTTCGAAAGCAGGTTAGTGATTCATGGGTAAGGGCAAGCAGACTTAGAGCGATTTTGGGCGTTGATATAATTGAACAAATTTGAATAAATCCCTTGGAAACGAAAATGAGAAATTAAGCAAATAGCAAGCATAGAAACTCAAATCGCAAGAACTCTAACGAAAAAAAATTCTAATTTTTTGTAATTTTTTTGTAATTTTTTGACATTTTTCGCTCGAATTCGACCAAGTTGAATCAAAAAATTTTACTAAATTTTATGACTAACAGCGAAAAGGGAAGACCTATTCCATGCTAGGCAAAGACGATTGTCCACACGCATGCGACCGTAACAAAAATAAATAAAATAAAAAAAGAGAGTATAAGGATTTATGGATTATAATAAATTCAAGCACGTGATGGAGAGTACCAGATTTGCACTTTTTGGCCAAGGCTAGGAGAAAACAACCCTTATTTCAAGCTTTGCCTCCACTTCCGCCGCCTCTCTTTAGTAGCTTTCCACTGCTTTTTCACAGAAAATCTAAGCTTAAGCAAAAGATGTCGAAAGCGAAACTGTTCAAAGGGATGGTTTTGCCGATGAGTTGCAGAAGAAGGTCATGAGTTGGTTCAGCTGGAAAGGGATAAAAGAAGGAAGCCCTTAATAGCTCTTCTATGGCATAAATCTGGTCCAGCACCAAGCAAAAACGGCTCTTATCCATAAATTTACTCTAAATCGGTCAACTACCATTCTCAGCAAAAGGACCGCCAACAATCTTTGCGTCATTGTGTGATTTTTTGTTGACCTTTACTTTCTTTCTTGTTTCAAAAGTTTGCGAATCAACAGAGCTCAAGAAAACAAAGCTATTTTTTACAATTTCTAGAACAAATTTTGAGCAACAGATTGAAAGCTTATGGTTGAGGGGTTTAGGCTACGAGAAATCGAACAAAATATTTTTTTTTTTCGATTTTGATTATTTTTGGTTTAAAAATGTGGCCTTAGGCCAAATTTTTGCAAATCCGAAAGCAAAGACTTTTATTGGATTGGGTCTAGTCAGTTCTATTAAACTCCAATAAACTATAATTGGATAACTTACAAGATGAAAAAAGCATGCATTAAATTCGAAGCCAGTCCAAAATTATAATTATGGGCTGCATTTATCTCTCCTCAGCAGTTGTGATGCTTAGGGAAGGCCCCTTGAAACTTCTTAGCAGTCACAAGAATCAGAGGTAAGTCAATAGTTGGGTGGTAGTTATGAATGAATGTAAGGATCTAAAGTGGATTTGCTTAACTATAGTAAGCCTAAAAGTTGGGAATGTTGAAAAGAATATCTAAGTTGACTCCTTTTTTTTATGATTATGGTGGTAGATTATTGTTTGATTGATTAATCAATGAGTTGATGTTGGGCTTTAATTTTCATCATATTCTGTTGAGGAAATGGATTTCTGACGATTTTGAATCAAATAATCTTAGCTACAAAGCGCCCATGAAAAAGAACTAAGCCTCCCATTAAATTTAGCTTTCTAACTCCCCTTTCTCTAATTAAACAGTAAATACACCAAAAAAAACAGCAAGTTAAGAAAAATCTACAATTAGGGACGATTTGACCGATGAGTCTTTATCTCCAAGAAAGCCATCAGGGCTTCTTAACAGCATTGAGTTGTAGAAACCCTTGCTAGAAACTTAGGGTCAAAAGAAAAAGAAGATCTCGGCCAAAGATAAGGAATAGCGCAAGTTTTCATGGCCCATATGGAAAAAACTCTTCGGGTACAGCCTCAAAAGGAAGTATCATCTCCTCCTAGCACTAACACTCAACCTATGCTTCGCCATGATTGTCAGCCTGCTTCCTCTCAAAGTGGGCAATGTTCTGGATCTCATTACTGCCTCCACAGCAGAGTAGACCAGCAAAAATATTGACGACCTAAAGGGTGGGGTCTTAGGATTAGGCATCATGACTATTCTTTTGGCTTTTGTCACCTTTATCCGTTTCTTGAGTATTCAATTTTTGCAGGAGTTTTTGGCGATTGATATGCGAACAGACTTCTACAGCAAATTCATCTCAAACGACATGTATTTCTTTTAACAGTACAAATCAGGAGAACTGCTGAGCCGTTTGAGTTCGGACGTCAATCAGGCAAAATCAGCAGTCAGCAATAATCTAACTTTTCTGATCCGAAATATAGTGATCATAATAGGCAACATCGTCATCCTCTTCACCCTCAGCTGGAAACTAACCCTCCTCATCATGCTTTTGGTGCCCATTTACTCGATCATAACCAGGGAGTACAGCAAAAGAAGCAAAGTGCTGGTGAGGTAGTACCAAGACGTCTAGGCCTAAATCGCCTCCACAGTCTCCTAGAAATTCTCAGGGATCCAGCTGGTCAAGGCCTGCAGCACAGAAGAGCAAGAGATGCTCAATTACAACTAAGTCATCCAAAAAGGCTATAGCATCAACAGGAAAAAAATCTACCTCTCAGGCATGTATAGCTCCTGTAGTGAATTTCTGCCATATCTGGGCGTCACAGTTGTCTTGCTCTATGGAGGCAGCATGGTGCTTGAAGACTCATCGGAACTCACAGCTGGGAAGCTCACCTCCTTCATACTCTACTGCAGCAGCCTTGCGAATTCCACTTCAGCCATCTCCAATAGTTACACAAACATCATCACTGGAACTTATGCAGTCCAAAAGGTCTTCGAAATGCTTTAGTACCAACCCTTGGTCGATGAGAACAAAGGAGCCAAACAAAATATTTCTGGGGATATCTAGTTTAGAAACGTGGTTTTCAAGTACCCAACAGCCAAGACAGTTGTAATCAAAAACCTCTCTTTCAATATCCAGAAAGGAGAATACGTGGCCTTTGTCGGGGAAAGTGGTTCCGGGAAATCGACCATCGTAAAGCTGATCGAAAAGTTCTATCAAATCTAATCAGGAAAGATCTTGTTCGGCAACTTCGACCAAGCTGAACTCAACGCAATCCACATACGTAAGCAGATCGGCTTGGTCAATCAAGATGCCACTATCTTTTCAGGCAACATCCAGGACAACATTACTTATGGCGTTTAGAATCCTAGTTCGGAGGAAGTTGAAAAGGCTGCAGAAAGAGCAGGTTGTTTGGAGTTTCTGGGCAATTCTAAGAGATTTCCCAAAAGGTTCTTGTCGGAAGTGGGGGAAAGGGGGAACAATTTGAGTGGAGGGCAGAAACAGAGAGTTGCCATCGCACGTGCACTCATGCGCAAACCCAAAATCATCATCTTTGATGAAGCCACTTCTGCCCTAGATTCCAATAGCGAGAGAATGGTACAATGTTCTATCTAAAACTTAGCTAGCTTAGAAAGTGACGACAAACCAACCATCATTGTTATAGCTCATCGACTGTCTACCGTCATAAACGCTGATCGTATTTTTGTGATGAAAAGTGGTGAGATAGTGGAGCAGGGTACTCATCGATATCTGAAAAGTCTTGGCGGGTATTACTACGATTTGATAAAAAAGCAGCTGGATACCAAATCCTAGGTAAACGATGAACTAAATCTATCTCCTCCTCGAAATTCCTCAAAGTCAGAAATTTCTTGATTACAAATAACTTATAAACATATGATCACATAAAAAATATTAAACTTGGATGAATGGGTAAAGACCCAAGAACAAAATGAAGAGTAAGATTGAGGGTCGTCTTCTTAAGGCTACAATGAGTCTTTTGAAGCAGGAGACAAAATGAGTAACCCAAAGCATATTTAAATGATCATTTAACTAAGTAATAGAGTCCCTGAAGCCAACTTATCGCCCTTTGGCTTGGAACTCCAACTTATAGCTTAAAGCCTGCATGCCGCATCTTGATTACCAGCTTCGCTCCTTGAAAAAACTAAAACCTAGTCCAAATTTAAGGCACAGCATGAATAGTCTTTTAGGGCGCAGCTCCCAAAGCCTGTGATATTTTAAAGACGCAGCCAGCAATGCTTCCAAATTTATTCTCCCAATCCCCAAAAAACCCTTTCTTGACTATCTCCCCCTCTATATGCCCAGCATATCTATCATCCATATTGCACGTTATCCCCTCTGAAGCCAGTTTGGCCCAAACCAGTTTAGACATCCACTCCGCCTGGTCCTGCATCATGACTGAAAAGAAGTAATCCTGCTACTGAGTGCTGATTTTGATCATTCTGGTCCCGCCTATCCGGCTCTCAGCCTTTATCTTCAATTTTGTTATGCTTGCGATTCGGATGTTCATGAAGGTTTCAGCCGTCAGTTGAGCATCGACTGCGGGCTGCCAAATGCTTCCGGATAGCTGCTGCACTTTGCCGAAAAAGAGCAGCTGTTTTTGTTGCTGGTTTGACACCAGTTTTTAGCCATAGGGATTCGGATTGTTAGCTAAAAGTGCCCTTTCTTCACCAACTGTTCGCATATTCGCTGTTTGCTGTTCTAATCTATTCAGCTCAGCCCTTTAGGTTTGAATTTGCCTTTATATCTGCTACTATTTCTAGCGGGCTTATGCCTGTTGTATAGTTTACTAGTAAGGGTTCACATTATTTGCAGCTAGAAGTCGCTATTGCTCTGTTTTTCTGAGTAGCATCTTTTGTTATTCGAGCCTTCTCAATTTCTATTTCTAAAGGGTTTGAGCTTAGAACAACGCTTTTTATCTCTTCATTTGTTACTATCTCATGGCGACTCTCTGTTGCTAGAGTCTTAACTGTTCCATCCTCTGTTGTTAGAGTCTCTGTTGCTCAATCCTTTGCTGCTACAACCTTTGTTGTTCAAGTCTTTGTTGCTCAAGTCTTTGCTGTTCGATTCTCTGTTGCTCAGCTTGTTGCATCTGCATCATTCTTTCTTGCTGCATTTTAGCCTGTTGCTGCTGCATTAGGTTTTGTTGCGCAAGGTTAGCAGTCTGGTTTTGATAGACTGCAGTTGGTTGATTCTGATACATTGGGCGGGTATTCACGTAAGTTGTTTGAACTGGATTTGTCATCATAGCAGGTCTGCAACATGCTCCCATACAGCCTGGGGGGCAGTATCCCATGCCTGTCATTCCCATACCTACGCCCATTCCCATTCCCATTCCCATGCCCATTTCCATGCCCATTCCCGTTCCCATGCCCATACCCATCTCTGCTCTCATCATTTCAGCTCCAACCAAACCTCCTCCCATTCCGAATCCTCCCCCAAACTCCATCATCCTCTCCCCCATACCAATATCCATAGCTCCCATGGCCATCTGTCCAGCTCCGAGCATTCCCACTCCCATCCCCATGTCCATCGCTCCCATCTCCATATCTCTGGCTCCCATGTCCATCATTCCCATCCCAAGGCCCATATCAAACATTTTTCTACTTATAGCACGCAATAAAATTGATTATCTATGCAAAAAACTAGATTGCTTGATTCCAAACCAACGAACCCTCACAACCCATCAAACTGCATAGTCACTGACCAAAAGTGCCCAAATCCACTCCAAAACACCCAAAAATCCAAATTTCCGCAGCATCCCGAATCTCCTCATCTATAATCCTAAATTCTTAATAACTAACAGGCACATTCGAACAATGCTCTAAAAAAAGTAACTCGCCAGTCGTACCCAAATGGCCATCTAGACAAGAAGCGAGAAAACACTGACACCATCTGTCTCATCATATTCGTCTCCATCACTCTGGTCCTGCTCATTGCCGCACTCTACTGCTACTTCACAGGCTCTATCACCAAACTTGATGTCCCTTACGACCCTGACGCCAAAGGCTGTGCTCTTGACTACCCAGATCATCCCTATATCTACTTCCCCTCTCCCCAATATGACGTAATCCTGAGGTAATCTAGTCGCTATGGGTGACTACCTGCGTCAAAAAATGTCCAACTCAAAGCGATACAACCCTGGACTGCCAACCCAACTCGCTTGTCCCAGCCTGCACAGAAAATAACTCAGTCGATAACAAAAAGGCTTTTCATATCTACAGCACCTAAGTATGTAAGAATCGGCTGAATTAGTCAGAGGATCAGTGTGTCTGCCAACTGATAGCGCCATCCGCGAAAAAGTCTTTGCAGGGATCAAAGCGCCTCCACTCGAAGAAATGTTTCGGACAGTGCTCCGAGATTGGAGTCTGCTGCTTTTAATGGTGCCAATCGTAATAGTGATGGTTTTGGTAGCAATGGTGCTCATTCGCTTGACAGCAGGCTATGTCATCTATGTGCTCTATGCAGTGGCCATCACTTCTTTCATAGGTTTTGGCATCTTTCTGGCAGTTCCGACCAACTCAGCCTAAGTTTTCATCTTGAAAAAAGACAAAGCAGTGTCTGCTACCTTCTCAGCGTTGAGCTTTATCATCGCCTCAATCATTCTCTGCGTATTCTGCAGCTATAGAGCCAAGATCAAAGCAGCAGTAAAATTCATCGATCAATCGAACTAATTCTGCAAAGATAACTACTATCTTTTGGTGCTGCCGTTCATCCTGATCGGCTTCCTCGTTTTGTTCATCATTTTCTGGACGTTTCTGACTCTCTCCTTCTACAGCATGAGCATGCCTGTGAGATAGCCCAATCAGCTGCCATTCGAACATTACAAGCTCACTGCGCCCTTGATCGCTCTATTGCTCGGCAACCTCTTCTATCTCATTTGGGGCGTTTTCTTCCTCATGCACACTGGATCCTTCATCGTTTCGGGCACTGTAGTCAACTGGCAATACAACCGATCACACCCCTACCTCTCCTCCTCCAAAAGCTACCTCTCCTCTCACATGGGGAGCGTATGTCTCGGCAGCTTCTTGACCACCTTGCTGGGCCTATTCAAATTTGAGCTAGATGAAGCCGACGTAAGCTGGTTATTACGCAGTGCGCACAACGTTAGTAGTAGAAAGAGAAGAAGTGCATCGACTGGGTGAAAAGTTGCTATGGGTGTCTTTGCTGCTGCTGTGTCAACTTCGTCTTCAAGTGCTTCCACCACGCAGCCTATGTCTACCAGAACCTCACCGGCCTGACCTACTGCCACTCCTCAAGCTAAATCTATCAAGTCATACGCGAACAAAAGGAGGAGTGGAGCATCATCGCTTTCCTATATCTGGTACTTTCTAGTTGATGCAGATTTTTGATCAATTCATTCCCTTAACCTTCACAGCTATCAGCACACTAATCGCTAACAGCCTCATCAACGCGATTGAACTCTATCGAAGCGGGACAGCCAATTGCCTTGTAATCCTTCTCGTGGTGGTCATAATCTCCTACTCGATTTGCCAATTCTTCATCGGGATCTACTCATAGACCATACAGTCTTTGTTCGTGGTGTAGCAGTTCCACAACAACCTACTCGCCAATCCTGACCAGATGAGGCTGAAGCTGTCGGAGGCGAATCCTAAAGAAGTCTCCGAGAAAGCACAGGTGCCGTCACAGAGATATTCTCTGTTTTCGAAAAATAGCTGATATTCGTATTTTGCATAGTAAATATAATAAATAAAATGAATTGGTTAAGGCACAATATGTGTTAAGGAGTAAAAAGAATAAGATTTTAAACCTGGTTTCCTTACCATTTTAACTAACACGTATCCCCGCCAGTCATTGATCACCGAATTTTAGTTTCATTCTATCCCTCCTTTTCCGATTACCACAGTCTAATGGTTCATCCGAACCTTACTTACCTGCATAGATTTATGTATAGAATATATAGAGCATATAAATGTATCAAGCACAAACATCGAAGAGCGGAGTCCCTGAACTACATTGCAAGCATTGGTTGAGGTCGAAATTGAAGTTTAAGCACTTGGCATCAATTTTAGTGCAAACGTAGTCTTTTAGATAGTAGCCAAGCTTGCATGCCTTACAATACACCCCTTAGTAAGTGATGCAATTGGCGTCTACCCCCATCGCTGGAAACACGCAGCTACCTCCGCTAAAGACATAAAGATCTTTACAACTCAAACACTGTCCAGTGGTTGGATCGTATTGTTCACAATAGCTTGAAACCTGAACGCAAGTTCCATTCTGAGGGTAAAACCCATTCATACAAAGTTGGCAATGGGTAGAGTTGTAGGCTATCTGGCAATAAGGCAAGCTGTAAGACGACTGGTTGGAACCAAGCACACATACCCCTTGGGCTAGGTTGTAGCCAGGTTGACATTTCACGCAAGAACTGTTTGCTTTAACAAGGCAGGAGTCATATTTCTGCGAACTAAGCTACACGCATTGGGCTGATTGGAGGGTATAGCCTTCGAAGCAGCTACCACAACCACCGCTCGGGCTGATTGTCTGGCAGAGAGGGTCAATGGCTTTGCAGACTCCACTGATCAAATTAAATCCATCGTAGCACTGCATACATTCCTGCTGGGTTTTGTACACTTTACAATTCTGATCCGCAGTGGCCAAACTGGCATAGTTGATGCACTTTTTATCCGCCAGGTAGTACCCCGACTTACAGACCTCGCAAAAGCCAGAACCTGAGCTATAACTTGCGCAGAGATCGATAGAGACTGTCTTATTCATGGTAGAATTGAATACCAATGCAGTTGTAAGGAATAAGCAGGAGGAGTTTACCAAAGTGAAACCAAGGTAGCAGGAGGTACAAGCCCCAGTTAGTGAGTTGTAGCCGCTGCAGAGCTAGCTTACTTTTTGGCATTTGTTGTTCGAAATGTAGAAGAATGATTGGCAGATGCTGCATGTTCCCTTGGAGGTGTAATTGAGACAGTTGTCAATTTTGGGCATAACGATACATTGCAGATTGGTCAGTATGTACCCAGGGAAGCAACTGGTGCATCCGCCGTTGGTGGGATCGAAGTTCTGGCAATTGGTGTTGGGAGTGTTGCAGACGTTGTTGGATTGGTAGTAGCCAAGGTAGCATTAGGTGCAAATGGTGTTATTATAGGTTTTGCAGTTCATATCTACGAGGATAGCAGCAAGACAGGTTCCTCTGCTGGGTAGGTACCCTCCTGCACATTGGGTGCAGACACCGGATTGGTCTTTACTGATGCAAAGGTTCGATGAGGCGTAGCAGATGTTGTTGAGAGCTAGAACGTAGCCTGCTGTGCAGCGTAGGCATTTGTTGTTTTGGATGAGGGCGCAGTTGAGAATCTATTGGGTGGTGCATTGTCCGTTGATCATTTGGAGGTTGTTTATGCAAGTTACGCAGTTTCCGTTGGAGAGTACGATGGTGCAGTAAGGTGGCAGCTGAACGCAGTTACCCAAAACTACGAAATATCCCACCTCACACTCAATACATTTAGGTTTAGCCGAATATTGATAGTACGTACGACAGTTGCTGATATTTTGCTTAGTCTCATAGCATTGGTCCAGTTGCAGATAGTAGTTAGCTACACACTGCAAGCAACTTCCATCGCGGGCTGCATTCAGACAGCTAGGAGGCAGAGGCACACAGATATCTGCTGAAGCATAAAACCCATTAACGCACTGTTTGCACACCAAGTCTGTGGGGTTTATGCAAAAGGGGTCATTTATGATGCATCTGCCGGTTACGTTCTCCACGGTAAACTTTGGTTTGCAAGATGTGCAACCATCAACTGTATGGTTGAGGCAGTTGGGGTCATTGCAACTTCCGACAGTGAATTTAAAATAGCTGAATGAGCAGTTTAGACATCTGCCGTAGCTATCGAAGTTGCCGCAGAATGCTGAAACCTTTTTGCAGACATATTGGTAAGAAAAGTATCTTTAAGTACATTTATTGCAGACCCCTTTCTGAGTTAGTTCTTGGCAATTTTGAGGCAGATTCTGCCAACATGTTGCATTCTCAAGCAGAAAGTTCGGATAGCACTTCAAGCATCCCGTTGAATCAGCTGTCATGCATCCTGATGGCAGTTTCTAGCATCGATAGCTTTCACTCAAATATTCATCAATCTGGCATTCAGGGATGAGTACACAAGTGTTATTGTAAAGAGCCCAGCCCAACTTGCAAAACAAGCAGTTTTAGCCTTACCATAGCTCGCAATAAGCGATGGTAGAATTAGCCTTCTAACATCCGAAACCAATTAATGTGTATCCCGCTGAGCAAACCGAGCAAGCACCACTACCAACATCAACCTTTGCGCAGTCTCTTTTAATGTAGAAGCATTTATTAGAGCTGTAAAAGTAACCTTGCTTGCATGAGGTGCAAGTTTGATTGTATTTCAGGCAGTTGAGCACTCCATTACAGCTGCCATTGATGAGGGTTGTACCAAAAGCGCAGTTTACACACTGGGTGTTGTTGTATTATAGGCAGCCACTATAGTCTTTGACGCACGAATTGTTCAGCAATTTATAAGTTGGTTCGCATTTGAGGCAGGTCTTATTATTATTGTCAAAAAGTGAGCATCTTTGATCGCCTTTGACCCCAACGCACAATCCCATCGAACTCAGTGAGTACCCTACATCACAGGCAGTGCAAAGCCTTCGTAGCCTTGTACAGGCAAGACATCCAGCCGAGCAAGCAGCCTGGCCCAAGCACGTAGCCGTGAGACAGAAGAAGATAATGATGGAATAATAACTTATAGGCCCAGCCATTATTAATTATTAGTGATAAAGTGTCAGTTTACCTGAAATGTGCAGCAAAAAGGCAAGATACTTGCGCTAAGTATGCTGGCTGTTAATATAAGATTATAATGAGGTCTAACAGCTAAATGGATTTACATCAGTCCCCTATAAAAATCGTCTGCAATGTCAACATTCCTGATATCGGCACCCCTATCAACCACGCAGCCAAGAGCAACTTCTCAGCAAACTCCAACAAAAGTACACATGGGTCGTTGTAAACTAGACGAGCAGAGATCGTGTTGTTGAAAGATGCCATGCAGTACCAACTGGCCTTCCAGAAAGTCAACGAACTCATCAGGAACTATCCAAGAGATTTGCGCACACTGCAGCTCAAGGCCGAAATCACCTTCCTCATGAAGTAATACACTATCGCAATCCAAATATACCAACAACTTTTGGACTCAGCTTCGTCCTATGAAAATCTGGCGAACACTAGCACACTTATGGGCAGGTAGCGTGAATATAACCTTGAAGAGCAGAAGAAGCTCAAAGCACTATACCTTTATAATAAGGCTTTATGTCTGCAGAAGCTTAATAGGGCAACTGAGGCTATTTAGTCTTTAAAGGAGTCAATAGAAATCAATAAGCATCGTTTGGAATCTTATGTTCTTTTGGCTGAGCTCTACAAGTAGCAGAGGAATCTACAAAAAACCTATAAAATTTATCGCAAAATAATATAAAAAAACAAAAAGAGCGAGCATCTAATCAAAGTCTTGCACATCTGCCATGAATAAAAGACTTACTAAGAAATGCTAACCTTTGCTGAAGTAGGGTTGGCCTTAAAATAGAGAGAAGGAAACACTTTGTAAAATCAATAGTTACTCAATGAGCTACTTAGATACAAGGGATAAGCTTTGAAGAAGCTGAAACGCTATGAAGAGGCAATCCAGATCTACCTTCGCATAATTGAAGGGTAGCTGAACGAAACGAAGCTAGTCAAAATCTATCGTAAATTGGCTATCTGCTATGATTTTACTGGCAATCTTCCAAAGGCCTGTGAATACTATAAAAAGATACTACTTATAAACGAGACTTCAATATAGACGATTAACAACTTGGCAAATCTAGAGATAAGAAGAAAGCATTACATGGAAGCAGTCAACATCCTCAACTCAGGTCTTTCCAAATCCTTCTCTCAACCCGGTCAGCATAAGAACTTCGTGACCTCTTTGCTCAGGTCCCATAGAGTAATAGCTTTTGCAAGTTTGGGTCTCATCGCTGAAGCGAAGCAAGATCTCAACGAGATCATCAAAGCGATGAAGGAAAGTAGACACCAATAGATAAGTCATTAGGAAGACTGGTAAAACTTCAAATTCATGAGATCCATCGTCTAGAAATATCAAGTCTGCTCATAAAAGATAAATTGTATCAAAAGCGAGTCACATAATGACTTTTAGGAAGTCATCGGCATTGAGAAGGAGTTAGTATGCTCAATATCTGAATCCTTGGTGAAGCCTTATACCGCATAAACTGCCAAAAACAATTTGGAAGAGCTTTCCTCAAGAATCGATAGACTCTATAGCGAGATTGTGGCTTTTAAGAAGTCTACCTTAGCCTAGCATCAGCAGAACGCATCGAAAGTCCATAACAAAATCGCAGAAATCGAGGAAATGCTCAATAAAAAGGAAGAAGACACACTCAAGCTGGAACAATAGCTACAGCAACTCAAGCAGGAAAACGAAAATATCTACAATTATGTACTATAGCTCAAATAAACAGGCAACACAGATTTCAGTGCTCTGATTGCCCAACTCAAGAAAGAGAACAAGTTGCAAATTGCAGCCTATCTGCAAAATATGTACTGGACTTTCAATGTTTACTTCATTTCAATCAGGTTAGTGGCCAATGGGTTGTTAGAAGGCAACAAAAATATACATCTGAACAAAGTTTCGTCATTTTTCGCGAAATTTAAAAAGATATTTTAGACTGTTTCCAAATTGCCTCATATTGGTCTTATCTGCGATATTATCACTTCAGTAATCTCAATCTACTTGACTTAGGAAAGCGACCTAGTCTACAAAACTTTGAACGAAATAATAACAAAGGGATACTGCGGCGAAAAAGAGCTATAATTGGCTTTGCAGTCAACTTTGGTGAATCTTGCCAAATCCAGCTATATTTAGGATCTTTTGAAAAATGAGAAGAGTTGCATTGTCAATTAGATGAATGTGTATAACAAAGCGCGGGAATGGTTCAGAAATAAAAGGGATAGAGTTATTGAAAAGATTTTTAAAGTTGAGTGTGATTTGAATCAGGAGGAGAGATTTATTAAATAAAACGTTATCGAAGATGTTAGTGCTACTTTTGTTTACTTGATCAAAAATAAACAAAGTTTTTTGAAAAGTGAGCCCAAAAAAACTCCAGACGTGTTACTCGAAGCAATCGACATAGCCTTAGTCCAAGGATTCAAGAAAACTGAGATAAGTGGATTGTATGCTAAATAGACAGGTAAAAACGCCCAAAAGGAAAAACAAATCTAGGGCTGCTCAAAATGCATCATTTACAAAGTAGAGCAACAGTACAACCCTCTGCAAATCAACATCCCAAAGAATAGGGTCATGAACGAGCTGATAGCTTAGGCACTGGAATAGAATAACATCTAGCTTCTGCTTCATGCTGCAGAGCAACTCACCTTCACTTTCCACTGACCCTATTTGAATTGATTCGACACGATATAATCATTTGTATGTGATGGAAATAAGTAATCTAAACATTATCATCTGTAGTTTCTGAGGCCTATCTGCCAAGCCAAGATGGGCAGAGAGACTTGGTTCCTCCCTTTTATCTTTGTAAAGGACTACAACAAGCCATAGTTCTTATCTTTTAGGATGTTCAAAGTATAAGGCTACTGCTTGTTGGCGCCGTCAACTGCCTCCTCAAGCTACTCATTTGTCAAAGGTTTCGTAATCTTTATGAACTCCTGCATTAATCAAAAGCTACCTTTTTAATGAACCTTGGCATTTATTTTCGATCTCTGAAGGGAATGATATTGAATGATTTTTCTGAGGCAGAAGTATGAAGCTTGTTTTTGTAAGGGTTACTCCTCAAAGAGCTGTAAAATTCGACTTGATTCTGGGTTTGATGCACTTTCTCGACATTTTTGAGGAAAATTTGATCGAACTAATTCGGGAGTACTTTGGCTGGTTGCTACTTGTCGCTTTTAGCCGTTTTGATTTAAAAAGTTTTGGTCTTTTTGAAGTACACTTCAGGCGGACCCGAATGCAGAGCTTTGGTATTAATGGCAGGGCTATTGTCCCTGAGGTTAATGACCCAATCGAGGTCGTTCTCAGTTATGAAGCGATTCTTCATGAGATGCTTGAATTCAGTGACGTTGCGACTCATGAAATTTCTCTTCTTCTGTTTCGCAGTTTCTTCTTTTTTCGACATCTATATTATAATTGGAAAAAGAATGGCAATCTTATTAAATCAAACTTTTGAATACTTACTATTGTTTGTGTCTAAATACCCTCACTATTCTGATTAGTATCTAAAAATACCCACGATCTTTGAGGTTTAAAGTTACAGCATACGGAAAGAAAGTATCCTTTGGCTATAAATGTGTGAATCGAGATTTTCTTTAAATTTTGTAAAGTTACATTCCAAACAAACAAGGTTACGATCGATCAATGGTACACACTTTGTTGTTTCAGACTTTTAGTGCTCTTAAAAATGTTGAGAACTTCTTTGCCTGCTTTGTTTTTGGGCGACCAGTTCGCAATTAAGCTATACTTTGGACCGGGGCTTAGCTGCTTAATTGCACTGAAACGTTTCTTCTTCCCTAAAACCGAGTTCTTCTAAATCAAGGATTAGTTACTGTCTACTTGCCATGTTGTGATTGCATCGCATCAAAAGTGTTGTACTCAGCCGGGATAGGTTTATAACTCTGAGGAGTTGGTAGCTTAGGCAGAGACTGTGATCTTTTGTTTTTGTTTTCATACTTCTAAGCAGAACTGCCATGGTTTTTTAAGGCCGTTGCAGCTATAGCGCTAGATCGTACTTTGGGAGGCTTTGTATCACAATCTGTACTTAATTGGTGTTGTAGGTGCCAGGCCCAATATTAATCAAATCGATTTTATTCTCATAAAAAAGTGTAGGCCTGAAGACAGGCACAGTTTTTCGAACCTTATTGCCTAAAATCTCATGCCATTGTCTGATCTTCTCAGTATTGTCGTGCTAGATTTGATACTTGCCTATCCCTGGTATGCTGTTTTTCTTTTTTATCTCTTGATCAAGGTAGTTGTTGCTGGGCTTCTTCGCCTCCTCATCGAAGTTCAGCTTTTTTATGATCTTCTTGGCTAGTTTTTAGTCTTAAGGGTTGATAGTATACTTGCCTGGGCCTGGGATCATGGCCGATTACTTTTGGATCACGTCAAACATCGTCTGCCTTCTTTTATAGTTCACTCGAGGTTTCTTCTCTTTGCTTCTCACATCGAGGTACTCACGAGGGCTGTAGCTCAGTTCGTTTTTGAGCAAATGGTAGATTGTTTGGATTTACATTTAATAAAATTATCAAATTTGGGAACAGAATCGATTATTTATTAATTAGCAATGCCATTATAGACATTTCGTGTTTATGAAACATTAGATCTGATTGCGAGCTTCCATACCTCGAATATTTGTCTCTGATCTTTTCGCTAAACCAACTTCCTATAATTTGATCTCTTTCAGCCCTACAATAGGGTGAATTAAAGAATTAAGTTTTAACTCCTCTCCTGACAATAAATGTCCTATTCTTTGCCAGCTAACTTGCTCTTACAGTTATTATGAAGGCTGACAATATGAAAACGATCAAATATCTTTTTTTATTTCTTTCTCTTCTGAATCCTGCAAATTTTCTTTCTCAACGTCTTCACTGACTCTCAGCTGCAGGGTCTTGTTCTTGAGCTAATTTCTGCGTACCTACAAAAACTGCTAAAACTACTTCTTTCCAACTGTTTTACTCAACTGATACGCATCATGATCCAAAGACTTCTCGTTTCGACTGTTGTATCTCTTAGGCTTGGTCTTCCTCAGCCTAAATTTGTTGTTGATATCAAGTTGCCCATGCTCAATCATTTTAGTGAGGTTCCTATCCAAAATTTAGTTCTTGCGATTTACTACTTTTGTCTTGACTAGTAATTGGCGGTTGTTTTTGCTTGCGAAGTAGTATTCCAGGTGGTGGTCTACCAAAGGGTCGTAGGGAATTGCATTTGTATGCAGAGGAGTTATTTTGAATTCTTTTCTTTTACTCATACTATTCTATTAATAATAAAACTCTCGACATATAACTCTCACTCAAATCACAAGTCCAAACAAAAGGAATGACCTCACTCTAAAGTATGCTTCATTGGGCCATGGGCTCTTATTTTTTATAACTTACAATATTATCTTATTGATTTGAATCATGCGACCAACCAGACCTGCACAGAAAAAGGGACTTGTCTCGCAGAGTGCTATCAATATCGTACTTTGTTTGTTATTGAGAAAAAAGGATCCAAGAAACCGGAGATAATCCATCCCAATGAAGTGAATGTTGTGAATTAGGAGGAAGATGACTAAAATCAGGTATCATTTTTCCTAGTTAGAAACTTGCCGATGCCAACAGACTCTCAGCTGCGGAGCTCAATCTCACCATCACTAGAACTTTGGTGGTATCCAACCCTCAATCTGAACCCAACAGAGTGATGTATGACTACCTCGACCGCAAAAACAAAGCCAATGACGCAGTCGATCAACTGATCATGCACTTTAGCCTTGAAGGAGACTACATCCACACCAGCTCGAACTAGTACAAAATTCAGGAAGAAATCGAGTATGTGAGGAAAACAAAATTTTAGCAGGTCAAGAGACAGGCCTAACAGGAAGAACCTGGATCTGGTAAAAATGTATAAGCAATAAAACAAGCAATGAAAAATAAATTTGACTATAAAAATCGAGAAGTGCAGACCATCTACCCCCAAATCAAGTAGAGAGGGGCTGCCACATGTCCTCCTATTACTGACAACCTCAGAGGTGAAGTAACGCAGTGGGAAATCTGGGATTCTTACATTGAGTAGTTTAAGAAAGAAGGCAAAGAAGAGGAGAAGGGAGGAAACGAAAAGAAATAGAAAAAGCCAAGTGATACAGGAGGAAGGTACTCAACTTCATTCAAGAGATGCATGAAAATAATGTAAAGGATGATCAGACAAAATGAGTAAGACAAAAAATACAACGACTATAAGTATTATTGGCAAGAAGGAGAGGAAGCTCAGTCCCTGGAAGGCGAGCTTCTTCCGATTTGGAGGCTAAGCTATGAAAAGAAAAAGAAACATGTCACTTCTATATCTTGGAACCCCAGGTATAAAGATTTGTTTGCCATTTCGCTTGGAAGCTATGATTTCGCCAAGCAAAAAGCAGGTCAGATTTTGGTTTGGTCTTTAAAGAATGTAACGTATCCTGAGTATAAATATTAAAGTTTGCCTACTGGAGTTATGTGCCTTGACTGGCATCCTTCTTCACCTGCTTTATTGGCAGCCGGCCTCTATGATGGAACAGTTTTGGTTTATGATGTTCGAAACAAGCACAATAAACCTATCTATGAGTCTACAGTTAGAACTCAAAAGCATACAGATCCAGTGTGGCAAATCAGATGGAATCCTGACATCGATAAGAAGTTTAACTTTTACTCTATTTCTTCGGATGGCCGAGTTATGAATTGGAGTCTTATGAAGAACAAATTGTAGCCTGAAGAGGTATTCAAGTTGAAGCTGACAGGAGAAAAGGAAGAAGAGACTTCTTTTATTGGTCTGGCCTGTGGCCTATGCTTTGATTTCAACAAATTCGATAACTTTTCGTTCCTTGTTGGTACTTAAGAGGGAAAGATACATAAATGCTCTTTGGCATATTCGGGCCAATACCAGGAGACCTATAAAGGACATCTCTTAGCTGTTTACAAGGTTAAATGGAACCATTACCATCCTACAACTTTCATCTCAGCTTCTGCCGACTGGACAGTTAGAATTTGGGATTCTACCTATCCTCAAGCTCAAGTTATGATCTTTGATATGGGTATGATTGTTGTTGATGCGACTTGGGCACCATACTCTTCAACTGTATTCGCTTGTGCAACTTTGGAAAAAATCTATGTCTACGACTTGAATGTGGAAAAGCATAAGGCTTTGGCTGAGAAAAAACCAGTAAAGAACCCGAAATTAACCAACTTGGCTTTCAACTCCAAAGATCCCATCATTCTATTAGGTGATACATTCGGAGGAATTACCGTTATTAAGTTATCTCCTAATCTTTTGAAAAGAGGTCCAGAGATAAAGAAAAAAGAAGAAAACCAAAAGAATGTTCCCCCTCCTCCAACTGAAGAGTAAATCAGAGCATTCGAAAAGAAGAAGATGGACGACTTAATTTCACTTGTTTCCAAATGGGACAGAGAGTGAAAAAGAGATGATACACGAATCAATTATATATAAAGCTAAAAGTTTTATTGAACAAAGTATAAACCTAGAATCAATGAGCCAACTTAATCTATAAAATTTCTTGTTTAAAAGCCTCAAAATTCGAAATTTTAATCTTTTTGTTTTCTGATTTCTATCTGGCTCTCCATAAAATACTTGTAGATGCCTATTTCCTCTTTTCTAGCATAGACTCAACCTCTTTCTGTTAGGTTAGTGTATTTTCTAAAAAGGAGGATTTGACTGTAGTATTGGAGAATTGCTACATAGTCGCATAGAGATTGACTCCTACAGAATTGACTAAAGGATTATGTGATTTGAACCTTTGCGATTAGTTCGTGCTTGTAAATTGCTATCTTGTCAGCTAATCTAAAGGCCTTTTCCTCGAAGCTGATGCTTCAATGGTACTCTAAGATAATGCTATTCCATAGCTGATGTTCATGAAAGGGATAGAAGAGATTTGCCGCAGACCATTGTTTGTAAATTATTAGTTAGTTACTTTTAAACTCTTTTCTAAGTCAGTATGGTTTTACTTAGTTTTGCAACAAAGGAGCCCTTTTTTGTGGCATTTACGTCTGAAACTTTTGATTAAAGTTTGTTCAGAATGATTTCCTCTTCAGGGTTGAATGAGAGATGGAAATAATGAGTTTTTGGTGGCTTTTGCTTACCATTGATTGTTATCTTTCCGTTGTCTGTCTAGACATTGGTGATTGGTGGGGTTGATTTCCTCCTTCCCTTTAACTTGCCCTTCAGCTCCTAGAAATTCTCTTTAGTTCTTTTCTCCCTCATTTTTATCTAGATTAACCAAAGTAGTACAAAAGCCGCTATCTTCTCAATTTAGTGCTCTTTTTCAATCTGCTATTCTTGCTTCTCCTTTTTGTGCTTCCTCAATCTATTAGCAAGCTCTATTTCTTCTTTTACATAGCTGGGAACCTCAGGATGCAATTTGAAGAACTTTTGCGATTTTTCGCAATTCGTTGTTAATATTTTTCTCCTTCGTGTATGGCAAGTAAATGCTCTTTTTTATTAAACCTATCCAAGCTTGTTTTAAAGGGTGAAAGCGTTGCGATTATGATGGTTTCGGGCTGTTTGCATGGTCATAGGTCTGCCGCTTTTCACTGTTACAGGAATATCGCTAGGACTGTCTTCATGTAAATTCATGTTATCACTGGTATCATGGATTTTCCTTGGCTTGATTACTGATGATCTTTAGCTTAGGCTTATTGTTTGATACTTCGTACTCTTCCCGAAATTTGCATTTTTGGGGCTCACAGTAGAAAAGCCTTCGCATTCCTTATTCACTGTTAGCCTCTTAGGAGCAAAACTATCAATAGGTATCGGAACAATAGGCTTCACTGCTACGGAATTGATTGTATCTTTCTTTGGCTCAGCGATTTCGTTTAGACCGAGATTATTATAGAGGGTGGCGTTGTGTTGGGTGTAAGCATGTGGTGGCAACTTCTATTGGATATATTTATCATACAACTTGGCAGCTCCCTCATCCAGAAGCAAATCTATTGCGAAACCGACGGAATGCGTTGTCAGAGCCAGATTCATCACTCCTAAACTTGATAAATATATTTTGTAAACTAAAAAGAACTAAGAAAGCAATTACTTTTTTGCGATAAATATGCTTAGTAAATGTAGTTCCACCTCATTTAAATAGATCTCGAAGGGAATAGGCTCTTTACATTTGTTGCTATTATTCTCAAGTAACAGAATTGAAATCTTTTTATTGATTTTTTTGAAAACCAGTTTTATAATTGTAAAATTAAGTTAGAAAAAATGTATGAAGAGCTAGCTCCTATATTAAAACTGGGCAGTTTTTGACCTTCAAAACCCAAATCCTTTGCCCAGCCACTCAGATTGTAAATGCGTGCTTGAGAAATAGAAGAAAGAGGTAGAAAAGTTAGTTATTGTTGATAGAATTTGAATATTTTATTGATTATTTATAGATAGAAGGGTCTGGCATCTTTCACTCAAAGCTAATCGAGCTAATTATTTCGATGGCCTTTGAAGTAAACAATCTGAGTTGCTTGACATTGGTTTCAACTTTGACGGAGTTAGAAATGAATGGCATCGCAACCCCATTCTCGCTCATATTCAGCGTCCCAGAATGATCACTCAGCTATGTTAACTCCTGTTTTGCTTCGCTTTAGATTTAAACACTTCGGTAACTACAACGAACTCTCTTTTGAAAGCCATCCCACTCCGGAAATTATTACTCAAGGGGGTGGTTAAGGTCGAATTAGAAGCTATCGGCCCTGTATTGCCTCATAAGAGTCTTGGCAGTCGAATAGTTTATGTCGTATATCGTAGCTGACTAACTTTAAAGTATTTTACGTCCCGGATTGAGAAACCTTCGATAATGATCTTTCTGAGAAACTTGAGTTTTGTTTTCAGGGGAATTTTGGCATACTTAGATCGGGGCATACTATATCTCTTTTTTTGATGACGCATAGCTTTAAATAAAATAATGGTTGATGGTGATTAATTAAAATAATAGCTGAGCTGCATTTTGAATTTATCTGTTAGGTTAAAATCTTGATAAAAAATAATGATTTTATTTTACAGCGAATTTTTGAACATTAAGCACTTTTGGGCTGCAAAATGTAAGCTTTTTGTATAAAAATAGTCTTTTTGCACATTTATTCTCCAGTGTCTTCACTATCTCTGGGCTAATTTAGTCGTTTCAATACTATTTTGAGCCAAGCTTAGATAAAGAAAATCTATTAGCTAAGATCACTCAGTTTAAACCATCTTAATAACGATTTTATTGGCTATAAAATGAATTAGGCTTCACTTAAAGTAATAACCCTCGTTTGATTGTCCTTTATATTGAATAACACGCTGTTTTCAGCTTGAAAAGTTCGTGAGTCAATCGTATAGTACTTTCAAGCAATTCTCATTTTTATTCTTTCTCTGCCAGTATCTGCTAAATCAAGAAATCAACTCATGTGAGATGATGCTGTTGCGAATTTTTTCTAGCTTTGAACAAGTAAAATGGCAAAGATCAGAATAGCAGTTAATTACAAGATTATAAGCTAAAAATAAGGCAATCAAAATCGTGGCAAATACTTACAAAAGAGTGCAAAAAGACGGCTGAGTTTCGAAGCAGAATATTCACCCAAAAGTTCATATAATTGATTACTTAAAATAGGCTTATTGAACAATTTATTGACTATCATTAAGTCTCTCCTTTTGGCTGAGATTTTTCGACCTAAGCCTCAGACAGTCCAGCCGTAAAGCTGTTTATCTTGAATTAGTACTAATGCTGTATCTTCTAAACCTTAGCCTATTTGCACCTCTTGCGCTCTTCTTCTTTCAGCTTTTCCTCAATCTTCCTGATATCTTCCTTGAACCACAGAGACTGGAACTTAATCAAGTACAATTTGCTTTCTTTCTACCCCAGATAACCTTCTTCCTTGTAGTACAGATGATTATACTAATGCCTGTTCTCGTTCAGTTTCATTACCATTGGGGTTTCCCTGAAAGCTAAATCAAAGACGAAGTTTGAGTAGATTTCAATGTTAATGTTTTTGGACAAAACCCAGTTCAGAAAATAACCAAAGAAAAGTTTTATATACTGTCCTTCAACCAAAATCCTTTCCTTTTGATACTCTCTTTTCCTCAATTCTCTGAACTTGATGCCATCTTTTTCCAAATTATAGGTAAAATCGAAATTGTGAGTGGCGGCTACGAGTAACTTGGGTAAATGCTAAAGTTCCTAAAAAAAAAAGTACACCAGTCCCCCCATGGGGATGAGAATGGCGAATTTATACTAAGTCTGAGCAAATGATTTTTTAAAAAGAGAAGTTATAGCCATTATAAAATCTATTTTCTCTTTTTATTGCCGCTTCCTCAACTCCTGCTCTATCATGGAAGGCAACTTCCTCTGGTAGTAATAGTTCTCCACCGAACTGCAAAGTTTGTTCGGATGAACCTCCAAAGGTGTGATTACTGTCAGCTATTCCACGATTTGGTAGCCGAGTTCTTCAATCTTTTCTTCAGGGTCAGATGCGACCTGCTGAACTTTTTGTTTTGTGTCTCTCTTGACGAGAGGCGCGATGTTGCTTACCGAGAAGTTAGAATTGCTATCCTCATTGTAGTCGGGGTGGTTAGGTGAATCCATCTTTAACACAAATATAGTGATAAGTGCGCCCTTTACCGATTTATATATCCGGAGCTCACAAAACTGCCCATATC
>Ga0316217_10001279_pt1 | contig 33432 bp, 42 predicted proteins | sample 1anoAmetaG_FD_203633 | JGI IMG/M metagenome (GOLD analysis project Ga0316217, IMG submission 203633) | Freshwater microbial communities from Trout Bog Lake, Wisconsin, USA - 1anoA | ecosystem: Environmental > Aquatic > Freshwater > Lake > Hypolimnion/Profundal zone | place: USA: Wisconsin...
GACAACCTCATCTCCAACATGGAGACCGATATCAAGAACAAGAAGCAGAAGGAACTCGACGCCAACTACTAGGCCGCTGAGGATGAGCAGATTTGATCGTTCCACCTTGTTTTTTATAACCTAACATGGCTAAACTATCCAGCCCCGAGGCCCTTCCTCCCCCCCGTTTCACACGGCATTCGGCCTCAGCAGTGACTAAGAGTGGCTAACAGTGACGAACAGGACTAGCTAGTCCTGGTTTTGTAATACTGCTACTACCCTAACGTAGCTAAACTACACAATCCAATCATATACACAACATATTAAGACAACACCCACTCAACGGTCTCCTCTCAGAGCACGGTCCAACGCGAACTGCACCTTTTTCATCTCCTCACTCATCGACAGCTTCTGTGCTTAGCTTAGCTAGAGATTGGCAAGTGTGGAGGTCTTTAGTTTCTGGAAGGCCAAGCTGACATCTCTTAGTTTCTCAGCCACATTGCGATCGCCATACTGCTAAAGTTTGGTGGCTGCCACTTTCAGCAGTTTGTTCTTGTTGGCTTAGAACTGGGTTGCAACCAAAGAGTACTCATGGAGATGTCTTCTCACCTAGGTTAAATTCTAGCCGATTGGCTTAATGTACTCTAGGTGGAGTTGGGTGGATTGTTGCTTCGCCTGCAGACTTTTGGTGAGTTCTAGTACTTTTTACTAGAGGTCTGAGTTAAGCCTGCCCAACTCACTCGAAGATTTGTTTAGTTCCTATATCTGACTCCTAGCTTCTGTTCTTTCCGACTAGAGCTGTTTCTGCAGCTACTCCACTTGCTTCTTCATCTTAGTCTCATTCCCCTTAGTATCTTTATTGCTTGTTTATATCTGAGCTTTCACTTGAGCTAGTTAAGTTTGAAGAGCCTTCAACTAGTTCTTACTTTTAGATATAGCTTATTCTTTTTGGAGAGTGGCAGTTTTCGACTTCTATAGCTCAATTTTGGTGCTTTTTAGCTCATTTTACAGTTTAGAGATGCCTTCTCTAAGAGAACTCACTTCTAGGCTGGTTTGTTTAAGTCCTTTCTAATTTTGTTGTCTTGCCTTCTAATTAAGTTAGCTAAGAGAGCTTATCTTTTGGTTTGCCTGATCAAGTTGTGCTTTCAGCTGAGTCTAAATTTTCTATTTTTGGGTCATTACAGCCTCTTTTTCTTTAAGCTGTTTTCTAGTCATATCTAGCTCCACTTTCAACAATTTCAGTTCTTCTTTAAGCTGTTTGAGTTATTCAACTAAGTTCTGAGATTGGTTTTATTTGTTTTAATGCTAACTCTTAAGCTGATTTAATTCTTTTGTTAGGGTTGAATTACTTGCCTTTATTGAACTTATTTCAATACAATCTTTTTGAAGCTGCTCGTTGAGTCCTTTTATCACATCTTCCTTCTATCTCAGCTTTTTGTTGCTCTCTTTGATCTCATCTTAGCTCTTCTTTTGGATTGCTTACAGTTATTTTATGCGATTTGCCAGTTTTTAGCTTTACTTTTAAATAGACAACTATAGTTCTTGATTTTTTTTCCTGTGCACCTTTACTTCGTTTTAGAGAGATTCGAGCCTTTTTAGTAATTCTTCATTCTATTTCTTACTGATCTTTAGTGTGCTTTATAATTCTTCATTTTTTTGCCCATTTTTGAAAGAAGAGGCTTCAGCTTGAGACACTTTCTTCAGCAATTGAGCTATTTCTTATTCCAGTGTAACAATAGTCTTTCTGAACTTCTTCTTTTGCTCCTCAAGTTAAGCGTTGGACTCCAAAGCCTCCTACAGTTACTATCTTTTCTCTTTTTAGTAAGCTAGTTGACCCTTTAACTCAGCGATTTCCTAAAGAAGATGGTTATTTTCTGTGATGTATTCTAGATTTTTATTTTTATGCTCAAACAGTTGTGATTAAAGGTGGGCTGCTTGCTGCTAAATCTAGGAAGTCCCCTTCCTAAATAACTAGAATTAGCTAGTCATCAGCTACAGCTGTTTGCTTATCCTAACTCTTTCTTCACTATTGGTCCTTTCTTTCTAGCGCAAACCTTGCCGTAAAGTGTTTTCTCTCTACTAAATGCGATTTACTAACTAGTTTTTTTAGAAGATCAGTCTCTGCTTTTCGGATTATGAGGCTGAAAGTTTATCACTCAGATATTTTAGCTGCTCCTGCAGTGTGTTTAGTTTGTACTATGCCTTTTTGATGTAGCTTTCATGCCCAATTTGGATATCTTCGTATTTCTCTAACAAAGTCTTTAGCTGCGTTTAGCTTTACTTTAGCAGTTTTTCGGCTAACTATCTTTTTTTGAGTTCGCTTCTTAGGTCCATGCTGTTTTGTTCTAATCGTCTATGTGCCATTTTCGATTCCCTGGCTGTTCGCTAAAGAGTCAAGCTATTCTCCTGATATTATCTTTTTAGATTCTACTCTGAATCTTTTAGGGTTGACAGCTTTTTCACGTGACTTGGAGTGATTTCTTTGGTAAGTTTGGCTTTTTTGATCGGAGAAAGTTCATCGTCTTCATCAAGATGTTTTTAGGTCAGTATCCTCTTTTTTGAGGGAGATTCTTCCTAAGAGTTCTTTTACAGGGGTCCTTCATAGATTACAGTTGTCTGGATGTATGCTTGCTTGTCAGGGCATTTCTCAATTTGCAGCTTTAGTGAGTTGCTCCCATTTCTCAAAGATTGCACATTTATCAAAGCAACTCCCGCTGGGATGCGTCCACTCCCTGATCTCAAGAATAGCAACACTGATATCTAAGTCATAACCCTTTTACCTTCTTCTATCCAACTAAATCTTTCTCGGGGTCATAAAATAACGATAAATCGCGAGTTATACCCATCTCGATTGTAGCTTAGCCAAACCTCAAAGGAAATTCCTGCCCTATTGAAGTTTCTTCAGCTTCTGCATAATCCAAAAGGCACCTATTTTGAGTTGCAGACTCAGAGAGCAGGGAAATTTGACCTAAAGGTGAACTTTGTGGACGACGATGGTAAATTTTGCCACAATTGGCTTCATGAAATCTATAAATATAATGATGAGTGGAAATAAAGCTAAATATCTGGTTGTAGCTCTCAGCCTGATCAGCCTCAGCCAAGCAATCTTCCTATAGCTAACCCCTCAGTCCCAATCAAGGTGCTTTTTAGCCGAGCTTTCCCCTGATAAAGTACGACTGGCTAACTCAGACTTTGGACGCAAGGTTCGGCATCCTCAGGAGAGATAATGAGTAATGCAGAATCTCCTTTAGCATACAGATTGTTGATGACTTGGGGAAGGTCAAGTCCACTGTGCATTATGAAGAGTACTTTTGTACGCAGACCAAAATCAATGAGCCCCATGTTATTAAGCATACAAGCTAGCCGCTGGATTTCCATGGGGCTTATGAACTTTGTGTGGAGGCCAAGGACATTCGAGTTCCGCAGCAGGCAGTGTAGCTGTTTATTGGGGAGAGACTAAATCCCATGATTTATCATCAGTCAGAGACAGAAATACCGCTTGTCTAGGCCGCTGAATTGTACGAAGTTGAAGGAAACGTGCATACTATCAAAAAGACTCTGATTAGGATACAGAAAAAGGCTGAAGAATCTAAACTGCAGGGAGACGCTTTTGATGGCTAAATTGATAAAGTTTTGCAAACGACCAAAGTCATAACAATCGCCCACATCGTCATTTTAGTAATATTCGGAGCAATTTGGGTGTACCTAGTGAAGCAGCTCAAAAGATCAAACTGATTGTATCTAAACTAAGTTCTTGCCAATTTCATGAAGCAACCCACTTCATTATTACCACCCAAAACAACTTAGTGAGTTTTATGAAGGAATGCACTTGTCTGAAGCAATAATTGGAACTTAATCCCTAATAAAGTTATATAATCATCTTAGTTTGTTTAAACGCTGCTTTTCGAGCAGGAAGTGGATGGAAGAGTGCACAAGATGGTCGATGATGGCTGCCACAGTGAAGATACCTCCCAGAATGCCGACCATGTCTATAAACAGACTGTGCCACTAGTTGTGAGAGAAAATGTGGAGGACAGTCATGGGGTTGGTTTCGTATCTACTTTGATGGAATGGTACTTAAAGAAGACCATGGGCAGCTGGGCCAAAATGACCTCATTCAGCCTTGCTGTGTAGATATAAATCTCCTCCCCCTTCTCATTGTTCTAGTCAATGGTGTTCTTCTCGATTATGTCCAAGAAGTAGGTATAGGTGATCCCCATAAAGACCTACTCAATTTCCTTTTAGGAGTTGAACCCACTCAAACTGGATGTCCCGTACTCATTGGATTCTTTCTAGCCGAAACGAAGCTAGTGGATCTGATGACTCATATCCAGCATTCCTTCATAGATTTAGAAGTACTATAGCCTTGGTTCACAAGCCTGTGGATGATGGACCCATAGCCGTGGCAAGAAAAGTGGAAGTTTCCAGGTACTCTATCTATCTCGAAGAAGCCTTTGACTCTGCAGCCTTTCTTTTCGTTGATGTCTCGAATGACTTGGTCCAGCTTTTGATCATCGTTCATGTTGCTATCATCATATAAGTTGTTCTCAGGAACTGTGTATTTCTGTAGGTTCTACTGCACGTTGACCAAATGAACCTTTAACACGTTTTCCACATCTAACGATAGGAAAGAGCAGGGGTAGCGGGGAAACTAGATATCGATGAAGACTTTTAGCTTCTCACCCAAATGTTTCTGGTCGATTATCAGATCACTATCGATTTTGGGGGCAGTAAAGTTCATGATGGACATTGCGCAGAGAAAGACCAGCACTGCTATGGAGACGATTGAAATGCAGGCGCCTGAGACTGTGCCTTCACTGTACTAGCTAGGCACTGCTTGGTAGAAATCAATGGTCCTAAGTCCTTTCTTCAAACTGGAAAACATTAAGATCACCAAATAATTAATACGTATAGAATCATTGTGTTGATAATCTAAAGCTTCCCAATATCCTTATCACCTAACAAACCAACATTCACTTTGTTTCCCCTTTCTTACTGAAACGCCCAAGTAGAAACCTTTATTGAGTTGATCTGCCCTACAAAAACGATCATTTAATGATTAATAGCTTTTCTTGGCTGCCTTTCAAAGTTCTTTCATCTTATATCCGATATCTCTTTAGGACACAAAAGAAGGTCTTAACACATCGTTTGCATTTATAAGGTCTTCACATATTGTTTGTGCTTGTGTATATTGGCAATTTAACAATAGCTCATAATTATCAATGCTAACAACCCAGTGGAGAGTCACTCATAGCAAATGCAAGAGAAGTCTGATCCGGATAAACGGTAATTAGCTTATGTCTCTCAACACTGAGCCTTCTCCTGATAATAAAATCAGCAATCTAAGCAACCCTTAATTTGAAAAGTTTGCCACTTTCCGCGAATCCAAAAGGTACAACTCTAAGGAGTTTTAAGTCAGAATCAGGGAAAGGATAATAAATCACCAATCTTGTTAGCCTATCCAGGAAAAAGAGTCACCCAAAAGTCTAACTATTAAATTACCCAAACTAATAGCTTCAAACAGTCCTTTCAAAAGCACTGCTTAGCCAAAAAAAGAGTTTGTGCTTAACTTTTTCCGAAAAGGTAAATTTTTGAAGATAAAAAAAAGAAGGTAGGCGACAATCCAGTGACGTGATAATTCATTCTAACTCTTGATGGTTATATATAAGTCTTTGCTAAATAAATGAGATATTTGTGGGCCTGAACCACACACAACAACTATCTCGGGTTATTCGCTGTCCTCCAAACTGAAAATGGTATCTTTTCTCTTCTTTTCTTTTGATAAAAACTAGTTTAGACTGCTTATGGACCCTTTTGGCAAGCTTTCTATAGAAGATGTTGCCAATTTTTTCTCAATTGTTTTGCCCTTGATTCTAAATGTTTAAGTATGTGAGATAGGAAGGTCTTGCGATTGGACATTTTAGACTTTTTAGCTTTTCAAAGAAAAAGTTTATATTATATGTAGATTTAGAATTATCAGTCAAGTAAATTATACTCTCAAAAAGGCAGATAAACACTTTGATGGGTTGCTTTAGCACAAACTTCAATAGCCCTCGCCACTAATCATTATTAACGCCCCAGCAGGTCATACAACAAAACACATGATCCCAAGAAACAATTTAGAAAGATTCATATTTTTGAACTTCCAGACCATAAAAAGTTCATTATACTGAACTTTTGAAAGGCAGAGACAAGGAAAAACATCCGAAATTTTGTTGATTCTGTAGAGCGGAAATTCATTCATTCTTGTTCTCAGCTATATCTCTACCTTCAAAGCAAATTCTATAATTTTTAAAACACACAGATGAACTCGCTACAGAAAACAGTTTGCCCACGGGGCGAGCTTGAGTTCGATACTGAGAAGTGGTGCAAACGCTTGGGCCACAGTTGCTAGACTTGTAATGTTAGCTTGACTCACTAGAGATGTGTCTCTCTATGCAAGTGCTACTACTTCTGCCACCAATCCTGCTTCATAGCCAGCTTCTAGCCAGAACTCAAGGACGAATAGGTCGACATCAAATGCATCCATTGCCAATAGACCCTTAAGATGGGGTTGGAAGCTATTTTCAAATACTCTCCCTCGAAATAGTTCTACAAGATTGGAAAGCTCATATTGGTCTTGCTTTTGCTGATTCTGAATGTACTTGGGATCGCAATGACCCTCAACAAACAAGTCAACCCCAATTTATTCTATTTTTTGATCTATCTCTAAGGTCTTACGCTGAGCTTGCTGCTTTACTTATTTGTTATCTACTTGAGAGACCTTTTGTACGTGAAAGTAGTCAAAATAAAAGAGCTGATATCGACCAAACTTGAAATCCAGACCTCTGCCTTCAAGGATTTATAGCTGCAGACTAACGAATAGCTGACCAAAGATGAGCTAATATTTGAATCGAAGAAATAAAAGCAATGATTATTTCTAAGATTATTTTCATTTACTTTAATCGAATTTCATAGCCTTAATAGTCAGTAAACAAAATAGAAAAGCTAGCTGAAATTGGAAGATTAGTAAAAGAATATTAGATGAAAATTAGAGCAATTAAACGAAAGTATACTAAAGAAAGACAATCGAATTAATACAGTCTACGAAAAAGTTAACAAATCATATATCCTTAAAGGAGATATTAAGGTTAGCAATGTTGTGGTTTTTCTAAAGTAGATAACTTTGAAGGCTCGCAATGATTTATTTATAACGAGTGTTCATCTGTCGCATTCTTAGGTATTCTGGATGGTTAAGTGAGTATTCACCTATTTTTTAATAGCTTTGCAGCTTTAGACGAAGTTATTTTTATGTATTTTAACTTACCAAAAGTCTTTTTTGACAAAACTAAAGCTAGTTCTTCAAATTTAATAATATTTAAGTCTAAGGGATAGATTTTTCTGCCCTTTTGATAGTTATAGCACTAAAGGATGGGGAGTCCAGCTAATCCTATCTCAGAGCAGTCAACTATTTTTCTAGTTTTGTCGTTTTTTCCTCCAAAAATCTTGATCTTTACTGTTCAAGGTCAAGTTCGTGCTTCAATTAGTTTTAAATCCCTACTTTCTCATAACATTTCTTGCTGATCTGCTCCAACTTATGCTCCAAAGCAGCGATAGTCTAGTCTCTTTATTTGAGCTGCCTACCAAAAGCTATTTTAAGCCTTTCGACCTGCTACTAAGTCTAGCCTTTTTCTGTTTGACTGTTCTGCAAGATGGTCTACTGGTTGGGTTGATTGACATTTTCAGTTTCAATCTAATCGTTACTGGTATCGATGTTGTTGGGATCTTTGTTTGCGGTTCGGCCTCTTTGATGATACTTGTAAGCCATAAAGAAGATTATTATGATGCTTAATAAGTTTATTGATAGGGATATGCCGATAAGCATTTAATAATTGGGCTTTGGTTTCAGGTTTCTCATATAAATCAACCAATTTTTATAACCTATCAATAAACATCTTTTAACTTTTGCTAGACTCCTTTTATCAGCCTTTCTTTGTTTGAACCTACCCATGTTAAATGCTTTTTTTTGGGTTTATTTAGCTCACTGATTCAACAGTGGCATTTTTAAATATTGAGAGTGGATTATACAAAGTCAATTGAAGAATAGTGAATAACCCAATCAATTTGAAGTAAAACTGAGATATTAATAGGAAAAAGGCTACAATTAAGCCGATTAAAGACTTTCGATAAGGCAAAAACTGGCTAAATATGTTTCAGCTATTGCTCAAAATCTCTGTACAGTTTATAAGATTAGACTTAAAATTGCCTACTTTTTATAGCAAAGCGCTAATTTTGATCATAATTTGAATGAGTTAATCGTCACGTTTCAACCCTAGGGAAACCCCAAGAAGAACGCCCATACAGTCTCGTTCCTACTTGAATCTGCCCGCAGGCATTCATCAAAGTCCCCATAACCACTCAGGAACTCCTACCCCTCCCCATATCCAATAGACCCACTCTCTCCACAGCTAAGAAATGGGAGTGATCTACGGCACCAACATCAACTCAAAGCAAGTGATCAGCAATCTCTAGAATTTCATCCTGAATTTCGAAGTGATGCGTTTGAATGAAGGGAGGATGTAGAGCTAGAAGATTTACAAATGCCAGCTAAACGAACTGTAGCTCTATGAGCACAACATCTTTTAGGTGCAAGGGACCCATCTCAAAGAGTACGACAGAGAAATTTTCTATCAGTTCATCTACTTTCCCGCCTAAATGATAAGTTGCTTTGATTATGTACTCAAAAGTTTGTACGAACGCTTCTTCGTAGAGAACAGCCATACTTAAACTGAAAAGGCCACACGGGAGGCACGCAGGGACAAGCTTATGATGGGAATCAAGTATCTGGGCGAGCCCACAGATGTCAAAAACCTAGGACCTCGCAATATAAACCGACTGATTTCGATTAGAGGCATCGTAATTAGAGCATCTGAGGTCTACCCCTAAATGAAAAGTGCTCTCTTCCGTTGTACCCATTGCAGAGACGAGATTTCAGTCAGTTTGTAGAATGCCAAGATACAGGAACCCTCAGAATGCCGAAATTGTAAGCACAAGAATACCCTCGAAATTATACATAACTTGTGTCAGTTTACAGACAAGCAGTACATCAAATTCCAAGAGCTGCCTTAGTTTGTGCCTGAGGGGGAGACTCCCCATTCGCTGACTATCATTTGCTATGACAACAATGTGGATGGGATTCGGCCTGGAGACAGAGTCTAGATTGTGGGCATCTATCGGGCCCAATCAGTGAAAGTGCAGAGAATAAAAAGCAACCTTAAATCAGTGTTCAACACTTACATCGATTTGATCTCTTTCCGGGTCCTTGAAGAAAACAGGTTCAAAGCTGAGCAAGGACGTGCTATCTTCAACGATGACTAGAAGAATGAGTTTATGAGGATGGCCACTAAAGATTCCATCATCAACGATCTTGTCTACAGCTTTGCGCCTTCCATCTACGGACACTAGGACATCAAGAAGGGAATCCTGGCTCAACTTTTCGGAGGGACCAAGAAGGAGTTTTCGGAAATCGGACGTGGTCGCTTTAGATCAGATGTCAACATCTGTTTGGTTGGAGATCCTTCCACTGCCAAATCGCAGCTGCTTCAGCAAGTCTACAAGATAGCTCCCAGAGGCATCTACACCAGCGGCAGAGGCTCAAGTGCAGTGGGTCTGACAGCCAACATAAGGAAAGACCCTGAGACAAGATAGTTCATTTTGGAGAGTGGAGCTCTAGTGCTCAGCGATCTGGGTATTTGCTGCATTGATGAATTCGATAAAATGGACAAAAACAGCAAAACGATTCTTCTGTAGGCAATGTAGCAGCAGACCATCTCTATCGCTAAGGCAGGAATAGTATGTCAGCTGAACTCTAGGACGGCAATTTTGGCAGCTGCCAACCCTGTGCACTCGAAGTACGATTCAAAAAAGTCAGTGGTGGAGAACATCAACCTTCCGCCTGCTTTGCTCTCACGTTTCGACCTCATCTACATAATGCTGGACGTGCCAAACGAAGCCAACGATAAAAGACTGGCCTCCCACATTTTGGACCTCTACTCCAACAAGGAGTCCCACAAGATCAAGTAAGTCATCAGCTATTTAGTGTCGGAGTGTATCGCAAAGACATGCTGGCCAAGTACATCAGCTATGCGAGAGAGTACGTCCACCCCACTCTCACTGAGGATGCGGGCAAGAGGCTGCAGGCTGCCTACATCGACATGCGGCAGATAGGCAACCACAAGAAGATGATCACTGCTACCCCTCGCCAGCTGGAATCTCTTATCAGAATTAGTGAGGCCTTTGCCAAAATGAGGCTTTCCAACTAGGTGGTTCTTGCGGATGTTGAACAGGCTATCAATCTGATCAAGGTCGCCACCCAGCAGGCAGCCACCGACCCCTCTACAGGGCTCATCGATATGGACATACTGACCACTGGACGGACAGCTGCTGCCAAGATGAGGATAGTCAAGATTGCTGAACAGGCAAAAGATCTCATGAAGGCCAACCTCTCTAAGTACTTCCGCTCTACAAGTGTTGAGAACTTTTTGGTCGAGTATGGGAAGAACTACGCTGATGCAGAAAAAGTGACTATGTCGGAGTTGCTCTAGGCGTTGAAATTGCTTCAGACGGAAGAGGTGTTGGTTCTGTATGGGCAGAACAAAAGCAACCAGCACTTCAAGCTGCAGAAAGAGATCTCTAATTTATGATTGATTTCCAAACATTATTCTCCTATCTACCTAGAAGAAGCTTTAAAAATAAGCACAAACTGACAACTTCAACCCTCAACCATTCATCCCTTTTATTTATCCATGTTATCCTTTCAACTCTTTGAGATGGCATGATTCATAGAGTTATGCTTCAGATCACTTTATGGGCTGCGGGCTCGAGCCATCTTGCTGCCAGCTACCATCATTTACTTAGATCGTGTGCAGTTCTGTGCATTTGCCTTCAAGATCCATCAGGAAGCCCCTGAATCGAAAGTTGGGAAACTTCGCTTGCAGTTTTTATTTGGTGGCTTTCATGTAATGGTTGTGCAGGTCCAGCTCCTGAGCTTCGGTCTTCATTTCGGGATGGAACTTCTTGTAAGCTCCACAATCCCTATGATCAATAAATATGATCTCTCTGTATGGCAGTCGATATACCTGAAGTGGTGCAGGGTTTTGCCGATGCTCATGTGGTCCAGGAGGGTGAGGCCCCAGTGAGGGAACTTTTATTGAGAAAAGCCCAGGCTAGCCCCGGCCAGCACGAATTCGTCATAGTTGTTGTTGTATCCCAGACTGTTCATGAAGTTGACTGAGTCATCGATGAGTCTGAAATCCATGCAGGTCACCAGAAAGCATTTGGCGGTGTGCGCTGTTTTCTGATCTTGGGTTGCCATAATCTCTGCTTAGGAGTTTCCCATCAAAATTATTAATCAACTGAAGTATAGAGAAACCTCATTCAAACGGTGCAATGTGCTTTATTTGACAAGTTCAAATGGTTTATTAGAGTTGTAGAAGCAAACCAAACTTCGAAATTTCCGAAACAGTATTATAAGTAATGGGCATCTCGCTAGATTATTGTATTTTATAGTTTATCTGAAAAAGGCAGCCTAACCGGACTCTCCTGCGCTCCAGGCCCAATCTATACCGGAATTACAGATCTGGCAACGATTAATGCCTGCTTGTTATCTCTTATGATCTATTGTAATCAAATTAGCAAAGTCAACCCTTACCGGCAGAACCAAATAATACTAATAGATGCGAATAGAATCACGATATGCGAAAATAAGATTCAAACCTGATACACAACTCTCTATTCTAATCGAATTCAAATAAGTGCATGGTATGCTGAAACTTTGGATATCACTGCTTGATGTATGCCGACTACAGGCCACAATCACAACGACAAACCAACCGGCAGCCCACATCAGGTGCTCCAGCTCGTCTGCCACCCATCAACCTATCTGCTACATATCTATCCTGTATGTTTATGTATTCTGCTATATATCTATCCTGCTATATCTACCCTCTAAGATATATTCTGTCTAAGTTACTGTTCTATGATGCACTGATCCCGTCTTATAAGGCTATAGCATCACTTCACGAATTCCAGCTGCCCGAAGAAGTCCTGCTGGTCCTACTTGGTGCTGCGGCTCTGCTTGACCTCGCCCGTGTGGATCTACTTGCACTTGCCGTCCAGACTCATGAGGAAGCCTCGGAAGCGGAAGTTGGGGAACTTCTCCTGCAGCTTCTCTCTGGTCAGCTTCATGTGCTGCCGGTGCAGCTCGACCTCCTCGGCCTCGGTCTTCATAGTGGGGTGGAACTTCTTGTAGGCGCCGCAGTCCATGTGGTCGATGAAGATGATTTATCTATTTGGGGGGGGAGCTACCTGAAGTGGTGCAGGGTCTGCCCGATGTTCATGTGGTCGAGCAGGGTCTGCCCCCAGTGGGGGAACTTGTCCTGCGTGAAGCCCAGGCTGGCCCCGGCTAGCACGAACTAGTCGTAGTTGTTATTGAAGCCCAGGCCGTTCATGAAGTAGACTGCGTCGTCGATGAGCCTGAAGTCCATGCAGGTCACCAGGAAGCATTTGGCGTGGTGGGCTGTCTTCTGGTCTTGCGTGGGAATAAAGTTCATGGCCTTATTTATTCTGGAAGATTAGATTAATTCAAACCCAGCCTTGGTTTGATTGCCTATAAAACACAGCTATACCAGTCAAACCTAAAGGTGCAGTTAACACCTTACTCATGCTATTTCCTGCTTAGATATGCCACAACAAGGTAAAACTATGCTATAACAAGGTAAAACCACGGCGCAATATCGCTAGCAGTGCAGTCCAGCAGAAGTAGTTCCGGCTGTAGCTTTGACGGGCTCATTCATACTATTTACCCAAATAGACTCAAAAATGAGTATATGTGGTGAACTGCATCATTAACTGAGCAATCATATAGTTCGTCACTCATGATTGTAGCGATTTAACAAGATATCACTCTGGAAAAGACTCATCTGCACACTGCTATTCGCTCATGCTGCACTCTTACCAAGATTGGAATCAAAAAGAGTATCATAATTCTGGTTCGATGAGTTGCCATTCTCACACAGGGCAGTCTACCATTGGTTCATACCACCAGATGCTTGAAGCAGCAGCAAGCACGAGTTAGCCAAGACAGAGTTGCGCATGGGCCAGCCAAGGCCACAGCATATATATGTGATTTCATAGTTACAATAATGAGTTTTATAGTCGCTGCTCATAATTTCGCACTGAATTATCTGCGTAATAATATCATTGGCAAATAACTGATGGGCGCCTCTTAACCCCGACCCGTGCAATTCAACAAGGAACCCCTCCACTCCACCCACCCCTTCTTCGAGAAGAGCTGGATCGTCAGGGAGTAGACCCGCACCTACCTCCAGAGTTCCTACCCCGTCGAAGACCACTACTACCAGCTGTGGAGGGCCAGGGTCTCCAAGGCCGCAGGCTACCCCAACAGCAACTTCGCCCTCCTCCCCCTCGACCTCGGCTACGTCGAGAACAACGAGACCTGCGCCAAGTACGGCTACGCACTGGTACATGTCGCCTGAGTTAGGTCAACTATCCCGACTACCCCTACAACCTGGCCGAGTAGATCAAGCGGAGGCAGGCGGAGAGTCTGTTCTTCAAGGAAAAGGAGCTGTTCTACTTGCTGTATGCGCTGGTGGCGGTGAAGGTGGACGCCAAGCAGAGGGGCGAGACGGTGGGCGACATCCGGCCTGCCAACGTGTTCATCAGCCGCGACTAGAACATCAAAGTAGCCCTGCTGGACTCCTTCCCCTACGACAAGACCAACTACGCCAAGGCACTCGCTACTCTCAAAAACGTGCTGCTGGCTCCAGAAGACCTGCTCTCCGCTAGTTAGAAGCAACTAGACAACGCAGCCAACCTCAAGTCCGAGATCTTCTGCATCGGGGCCACCGTGCTCAGCGCCGGGCTTCTCTCAGACCTGGCCGACCTCTACGACTACCCCACCTGGACCTTCTCCAAGGAGAGACACTCCGCCAACACCATCAAGTGGCTGGAGCAGAAGCAATACTCCGAGATCTTCAAGAGCATCGTGCTCAACCTGCTCAGCCCCGAGCCCGAGAAGAGGATCAGTCTGGAGGACCTGTGGAAGTTCCTGAGCAAGTACCAAAGCAGCATCCTGGCCAAGGAGCAGTTCCTGGTGGTGAACCCGCCCGAGAGTCTGCAGCTGGGGGTGTCCATAATCAGATCCAAAGTACAGAGCTGACCTTGATTTAGCTATACATTAATAGTTAGACTAGCGGGCATTCTAACTTCTAACTTGACACACTCACTTGAGGCAGGCTAACTTGACACACTGGCTTGACGAGGGTTGGGCAATAAAGCTGGTTTATGAAGAGATAATGTTTGGAGTGCTTGTGCCTGCCTACGGCCACTCCTTTCCGACCTTCAATTTTAATGCTTAGATTCGGGCTAGCGCGCATCTGTGGCGGGGACAGTGGTGAAGAAGGGTTAAAACAAGATGGAACAAGCAATGTCTGGGTGAAGCTGCTTGAGTTTTGGTGGTTGGTGGTTGGTGGGGGTGTGAGCTATGCCAGAAGCAGGCATATTTTAAATCGGATAATATTCGAATGGAAATTGAAACAATTAGCAGCAAGAAATTTCAACTATTTATTCAAAATATTCTTTTTCACATTGCAGCTTCGTCTGCTAGCAGCTGACTCGATTTCAACAGTTTCCAGTTTCACCAAACTGCCCCCAGAATTGGAAATAAGGGTACAAAAATGTAAAGTGATAAGTGGGGACTGTTGGTTGGCAGGGTGGGAGTGGCGGGTTGGAGGGCGTTTGGAGGTAGGTATAGTTGGACGTTTGTGCTTCTATTAAATCGAATATTCTTTGAATTATATAAAGAATCGGAAATTCCAAATGATTTGGTCGAGTTTTCACCTTTTTGCGGCAGTTTCGGCGGGCGGGCCGCAGCTCAAGCAGGAACTCGAAAGGCCCCTCCTCAGAAATATTTTCAGCCACAACTCCTCAGAAATGCTACTGACCCTCACAGAAAACTATATCCTGATGGCAGAAAATAACAAGCAACCCTTCCCCACTCATTATCTACCTCTTAATTTTTAAGTCAAGTTTGAAATTCTGTACCAATCGACCGATGTATACCCTATTCTACCTAGAATTAGTCCTCCATCGGCACTCCCATGGCAATCAAGCTCGAAAGATAGTCCTGCCCCGAACTTCTCACCTTTCATTCCCACCACCCCTCAATCATCGACATGTGGGCTCTCCAGCTCGAAAAGAAAATCAACCAAAGGAACTTCCACAAACTTTTCAAGGCCAAGAGAAAAATTGGCAAAGGAGCCTTCGCTACAGTGTATTTGGCCTAGAGGCTGAGAGACCACCGAATGGTGGCTGTGAAAGCATTTTCGAAAGAGAAGCAGTACTCGGGCGACAAGGGGAAGGAGTCGCTCTAAAACTAGATAAAGCTGATGAGGAAAGTGTCCCATCCGAACATAATGAAACTGGAAGGAGTCTACGAGACGGATAACTCAATCTACGTGATATGCGAGTATCTCTAGGGGCAGCAGCTCAACGAAATGCTCAAGGTACTTACCTCTTGATTTAGAACAACTCCAGAATTGGGTCCCACTAGGCCAGGCAAATTATCCGCAGCATCCTGAGGGCACTCAGCCACTTGTCCAAACTCAGGATCATCCATCGGGATCTCAAGCCTGAGAACATCATGTTCAGGAAGCAGAATCACCTGGATTTGGCCATTTGCGATTTCGGCCTGGCCACTCTCGCGGATTAAGATAGGTACCTGTTTGTGAGGTGTGGGACTCCGGGCTTCGTGGCCCCTGAGATCATCAACATCAGAGATATGAGCACCAAAAGCTAGCCCATCAGTGATGTCTTTTCCGCAGGCATCATCTTCCACTACCTGCTTCTTGGCTGCTCTGTTTTTTAAGGCAGAAAGTACAATGATATACTCGTTCAAAACAGGGCTTGCAATTTCAACTTCAGTAAAGACATTTATGGCAAAATGGACCCTAAAGCCTTTGATTTGCTGAAAAGGATGCTGGAGAGGGATGTAAACAAAAGGATTTCTGCAGATTAGGCTCTAAATCACGGATACTTTACAGAAGAAATGGAGGTTGAATATGAGTAAAAGCACCCTTTCAAAGAGCTATCAATGAATCTTTCCTCTTACAAGTCAAGAAACCTGTTTGAACTGAGCAGTCCGACAGCAGTTTCGAAAAATAAGGGTGACAAGTTGGCATTCTACGAGACAACCCGCAAATAGAACACTAACATTTTTTATCAATGATCTTTATATACTATCTCAAGCTTTGTTTCAATTTGCAGAGTAACTACGATTAACAGCTCAAGATGATTTGGAGCGAGGATGGAGCGAAGGTTGAGTAAACATGGAGCAATCAGTCTTTGGCATTTGGTGTATGGGTTGAGGATTGATAATAAAAGTAGGTACAATCAGATCTTGGTCTTCTTTTTATTGGAACCGAATTTGGGAATCATGATTGCTTCCTCTTCGCTCAGTTTGCGCTCCTTGATCTAGAACTTCTGAGTATTCATATGTTTGACTTTAATGCCATAATGTTCCAGCAGTTGGTCTCGCAGCACAACTGAGCTCTTGAGCTGTCCGGAGATGAAGGTGTAGGACTCGCACTGGGTCTAAATATTGGTGAGTTCGTGGTTCTTTCTGTTGTAAAAGAGGTATTCAAGTGGGAAGTTGCAGAAGGTGGGGTTTTTGTAGATATCGATTTCGCCGAAGTTGGTCCCAGGCAGGTGGTAGCTGTATTCACTCTTGAACTAATCTCTCTCCAGCTCCTCAAGTTTGTTGATGGTCCTTTCGGTTTTGTGCTAGAGACATTGGGAGATGTACTTGTTGTTGTTCTTCTTCATTTTGGAAATGGTGGCTTTGTTGCTCTTATTTCTGAGCACGAGGGAAGTGATGAAGGGAGTGCAGTGTTGCTAGCTGCAGTTCAACTGCATCTTTTTTTACAGACTTGCGCTGATGTTCGGCTTTTCCTTGGTTATCTGCAAGTAATGCGCATAGGTGTGTAGCTAGCTGATCTAGGCCTAGCTTAGTTCATTTTGAGTGAATAGGCTATTGACTTGGTCCCAGGCACCACGCATCAACTGTTTGTCTTCAGTTTGGCTGTAAATCAAGAACTTGAGGGTTGCCAAGCCTCCATTCTTGGTCTTCTGTTTCATCAGGTAAGGCTTGATGTAATGCTCATAGATGAGAGGGTTGGCTTTGCCTAGGTCGCAATACACATCCATAAGTTTCTCTAGACTGGGGGTCTTTATTTGGGGCAGCCAGGTGAGCAGGAACTTCTCGATTTTGGAAATGTGCATTTCGTTATCATTCATGGCCTTCACTGAAGTATGCAGCAGCCAGATGATGTCCTCGACGAATCGCTAGTTGTTACCATTGTGCAGATCGCGGAGAATGTTCTCCAGGTTGACCCGCAAGTACACTTCGTAGAACTTGCGCTGGTCTAGGTAGGAGGCTGGCTTGAAGATGCTGTCAATTTTCTTGAGCTGATCTATGGTGAGGGAGAAGGGCAGCCTTCTGTAGAATTTCTTGGTCTTCTCGAGGTAATCTTCTTTGGACTAGAAGAACTCCTAGATTGAGCCTTGGCTGGAGTTCATCCAGGACAAACATTCAATCAGCTGCGGCAGTTCTTCAGCACTCCCATTCAGCAGCTTTTCCACGAGGGTACGTTTGAGTGGGGTCATGTTGTACCAGCCGATGATGTTGTAGGTCTACTCGTTTTCGATGCTTGATTTCTGGATGGTCTCCATCAGGTTGCGGTAGATCTGCAGGTACTACTTGACCTCACTGTTTTGCTGTGAAGGGCGACTGAGTTCTTTGGTGAGCTACTCTTGTCTGAACTTTTTGAGCAGTCTTTGCCCCTTTTGCTGCAGAAGGGACTACAGGTTTTAGATCTGGCTGAAGGTGGTATTGAATAGCTTTGAAATGGGCTTACTCGAGTGGATACTTCGGGGTCCGGACATGAAAAATTGGGAGTCAAGGAGTGGGTGTTTCGATATTTGTGAGAAGCTATGACCCACTGAAAGTCTGAGGGTGAGTTTGGTGAGGAAGGTACGCACCAACATCAATTTTAATTTTAATGAAAAGTCAGAGATAAGCCATATTTTACAGCTATTATGTAGTTGAAATTACACACACAAAGCAATCTTAAAGCACAAATAAGGCTAAACAAAGGTTGTTCAAAGATAATCCAGTTTTGACCCAAAAAAGGCGCACTGATGAAACCCTATTATCCAAATGATGAAGCAGTCAGCAAATATAAGTTATGTTGTTCCTGGCAAGATTGGCTATAATGGTCGTGATTGCTAATTTACTAAGTCCGATATACTAAATATACTAAACATATATGGGCTTCGAAAAAACAATCCGTCAGCTGGACCACTATCAAACTATACTGCATGAATCCTGCCTCCTCCAAAACCTGGCCTTTTCACTGGCTTCATCACTCAGCACCTCACTCCACCTTTTGCCATCTTCACCCACCTTCTCCAAACCCTTTTCTTCGAAGTAGATGCAAGCCATCCAGCAAAGGATGTAGGCCATCAACAGTAGAATGCGTTAAAGCATTAGCAGATAGGCTACTATTCTGACTCAAGTTAACGAATATGTCAGCAAGATCAGCGTTTAGTTTAGGTAGTTCATCGATTTGGTACACTTTGTTGTATGCAGGCCAAAGAATAAGCCCACAGAACAAACAGGAACTAGACTGCTTTGAGAGCTCAGTTGGCATGCCATGAGAACAAAATCCAAGATTGCTAAACCATGATTGAAAATGCAACATTAGAACAAGAATTTAAGGACAAACATTATGCGACACAGTCTACCAATTACGAACCTGACCACAGCCGCTACCTGCAAACCCTCAAAGACATCAAACAAGATATTGAAGCAGAGATAGAGTTGCAAAACAAACACACAAAGGGCACTTACGCTTAAATCGCGAAGGAACTCAAACAGCATAAGACTAATCTTCTGAGCGGATGGCACACTTTGAGCTAATCCTAGTGCTCCATTCAAGGCAGTCCTGAAAATCTCAAAAAGTAGGCAGATCCTGAAAAGTATGAGAAGTACAACTAATGGGTTCAAAGAGAGTATGTAAAGAAGGAGGCAGTGGTTGAGAACTTTGAGCCGCAGAGGTTTGAGGGGGTGAAAAAGATGCTAGATCTTCATGAGGGAAGACTGTCTTAGTCGTTCAATTCCGGGCAGAATGAAGACATGGATGAGGACTACTATGCGCTGAAACTTTCATCTTGCCTTCTCAAAGTGTCCAAATCTGATTGATTACTTCATAGCTACTTTGTACCACAGTGATTCTTTGGATTTAGGATTGCCTTAATTTTAATTGTTGTTAATAAGATGAGCGAGGGATTTGCTTAGTAGAAGCCTAAAAAAGTGCTTAGATTTCTCAACGATTATCGCAAAAAACTGAGTCTCCTCAAAATAAAGAGTTTCTACGCCAACCACCTCTGCAAAAAAAACTGTTTTAGTGGGAACTTGCTGAGCAACAATGACAACTGTCTGGCAGAATGCGACCAATGGCTAGACCGCTTTTTCGAGCTCAAGAGCAAGAAAAACCCTGACCCCGAAGAGATCATACTTTTCAGTAGCAGCGAACTGCCTGAGGCACAAAGGACTGAGTACGAGAAAGGAGTGGCTCAGATGAGAATGGCTGTTAGTAGCTACACCGAAGAGTTAGAAGGATTTATCAATGACAAGATACGGGCTGAAAGAAAAAAGTGATCTTTTCGGCTTATCTGCATTCCACAACCCTTTAGACCAATCCATCCCCTGCTTTAGACAAATCTATTCACACCTGAACCCCTTGAAAACATGGGATAACTCCAAGGTCTAGAGGTATGCTTTGGGGGCTGTGGGGAGGATTATTAAGTTTGGTTTGAGTAGATAAAGTTTATATTTGATAATAATATGTCGCTATTCAATTTTTTCAAAAGGTAAGCCTAGTCCTAGCCAGAAAGGAGACCAACGGAGACCTCTCTGAGAAGCTCAACGTCACCAACGTCTTCAATAAGCAGGAGTAAGTGCTCAAAGCACCTAACAACACAAACCTATAATACAATTCCTCCAAAGAGCGCAAACTCAACTACCAGCAAGTCCTAAACTCCAGCATTGTCGATATCGAAAAACTCAAACAGTTGGCATGGAACGGCATACCGTAATGTACCTTCTTCCACGAATTCAAGAACATCGATCTCAGACTTGGAAGCTTTTGCTCAAATACATGCCTACTAACCAAGAAAATCAAATCCCCACCCTAGTTCGCAAGCGCAAGGAGTACTTCGTCATGGTCGACACCTATATTGAGAACCCCAGCCTCGAGCAGGACGCCCAGGAAAAGAAAATATTTAAATTGATCAATGACGATGTTCTGCGCACACTGCCCGAAAGCAACCTTTTCCGGCACTAGAAGATCCAGAAAATGATGCGTAGGTAGACCTTGCTCTATGTAGACTTCTGTATGTTTGGCATATGAGGCATCCTGCCAGTGGCTACGTCCAAGGGATCAATGACGTTGTTACACCATTCGTTGTGGTCTTCCTCTCATAATACACTGAATTGAACTTTTAGACTTTGGAGGTGCCTCCACAACTGGAAGGGTTGACTGAGGAGGAACTCAAAAATATTGAAGGGGATTCCTACTTTTCCTTGAGCAAAATTTTAGATGGCATTCTGGATAACTACACAAGTTCCTGGCCAGGAATCCAGAAATCCTTTGTGAGGATAGAGGAAGTGATAAGAAGGGTTGACCCCTAGCTGCTCTTGCATTTCGAGAATGAGAGTATAGACTTTTACCACATGTACTTCAAATGGGTCACTTGCCTTTTGCTCAGGCAGTTCACCATGAAGATTTGTCTGCGCCTCTTCGACACCTACCTGGCTATAGAGAGCAACTATTTCGGGTTTTGTTTGTATATTTTGGCTGCCATCATTCTGAAGTACTCGAAAAAGTTCAAGAAGATGCAGTTTGAGGAAATGATGATTTTTCAGCAGAACATGCCCACTAAGGATTGGGCCTAAGAGGATTTGGCAACGATCATAGCAGAAGCCTATGTTTATCAGAGCTATTTCATAAAGTGATGTGAATGCATGTCTTTTTGTCGATTGTTGTTTTTTCAAACATCATCACTCAAACCCATTTTAGGCCAAATGGCTAAAGTTTGAGTGATTGGAAGGATTTGTTTGCTGGTGCTTCGTTATTGATGTCCAGTAGTTGTTTTATGTTACTTTGAGTTCGAATTCAATAATAGCCTTATTTATTGTAATTTAAATAAAGCCATTTGAAAATTATTGACACTCTACCCAAAAACATTATCCTTAGATTATGCACCCTAAAAACTCAAGCTGGATCACAGAAAAACAAGATTTCAGATGAATATGCAAAGACCCATGAAAAGCTAATTGCCAGCTGGATTTTTTCCAAAGTGGCCTCCCCGAAAACTTTGGACCAAGCCGGAGCAAAAGGGTGTGTGTGAAGGTGTTGGTCAAATTGAGGGAAAACCAGTTAATTGGAAATCCATAGGTATAAACTAATATAAATGATTATCTCCTATAACTTTTTATATATTATTAATTATCCCATGCACTGTTAATCCAACGCTCTTAACCAAAATTCATTTGCTATTAGGCCCAGGGACTTCAAATGTCAATGTGGCAGGACTTATCTCAGCTCGGCTGCCCTTTCCAAGCACAGAAAACTCAAACATTAAGGCAGAGTAACTTTTTACTTATGTAGGCCCCTGGTGAAGCCATCACACCTTCAAGCAACAATCAAAGAGGTGAGAGACCTTCATTGCTGACTGTCGAGCCCCCAATGCACTAAGAAAAATCCCAGGACCTCGAGTTTTCTTCGACCAACTTTGAGTCCTCCTATCATCTTGAATCATAGAGGTAAAAGCTGTAGCGAGATTAGCTAGCTAGGAAGGCTGTGAATTAGTTAGCCAAACATCTCGACAATATGCCTGCAGAGGAATTCAACAAGCAAATAATTATTGCGCTTTAGGTCTTTTCCGAATTCCGTGTGTATCTACATACAAGAAGCAAAAGGAACTACGCTAATGGCAATCTTTGCATCATAGATGCATTGATTGAATTCTCAGGGGAAGTCAGCGAATTGATGTTGATGAAAAATTTTTAAAAGTTGTTTTTGTTCCTCAACCTCTTTTTGCAGTTTGTTGCCGACAAGCAGGGCCTAAAATTGCCAGGCATTAAAACGATGTTTACCCAGAACAACATGGACTCTCTTCGCGACTACTCTAGTTAATTTATAAACGGAAAGATAGCTCAAATGGTTGAGTTTTACGAATTGGAGAATCTGTAGATTTTTCGAAGATAACACTCTACCAAGATATTTGAGTGTCTTTTTGATTGGTGCACACACAAAGGCTATATAACAGAAAAGATTAGCCTATAGAAGGATGTCTACGTGGACATAGAGTAGAAGTAAGCTTAGGGGGCATGCTTATGATATTCTTGTAATATTTCTTGGACATATAAACATAAATTCATTAATATTTGATAGTCCTTATTGAGACTCTAATGGTCTTGCGGTAATCTCGGTGACTTTAGTTCATTCATGTTGTTTTTTATTTCTTTTATTCAAAGTTGTTATTAGATTCGAATTTGCTGGAACCGGTTAGAATTAATTATCTAATAAAATTGCAATTATAATTCCAATAAAAACTTTGAGGCTATCAGAAAATCAAAGTTTGGGAGTATGCTTTTCCAGAACCCCAGGGAAGGCTATGTTGAGCACATCGCCGATTGAGTTGACCGGATAGAACTGAACTTTCTTTCTTAGTTCGGTCTCTATTTTGTCAAGGTCCTTCAGGTTCGCAGCTGGGATTATGATACTAAATAAACTCAAAATTACTGCTGAATGCCCTTGTAAATGGCTGCAATGCACTTTTAGCGCACTCCGCCCACTGCCAAAACCTTCCCACTTAGGGTAATCTCCCCAGTCATTGCCAAGTTCTCTCTTGGTGGCGTCCTGAGCAGTAACGATGCTATACAAGTGACTATGGTGACTCCAGCGGAAGGACCATCTTTCTTGGTGGCTCCTTCTGGGAAATGAATGTGGAGTGAAATTTAATCAAGGTACTTGGCTTTTTATAGAGTGGTTAGATGCTGGTTTAGTGTGCCCGTGATATCTAGGTCATTGAGGTGAGCCTTTATCCAAGAAAAGGCGATATTCACACTTTCCTTCATCACGTCTCCCAGCTGCCCTGTGACCTCTATTTTCTGTTTATTGCTTCTATACTGCAAGGCTTCGACAGTTAGGACCTTTCCTCCCATGGCAGTCCAGGCTAGGCCATTTACTACACCAACTCCTGCCCAAAGTTCCTGTTCGATCCTTTTCCCTAAAAACTCCTCAACCTTTTCTTTGGTCACAAACTCTTTGTTCCCTTTCCTAGCGACCTTCCTGCAAATCTTAGAGAGTTTCCTCTCCAACTACCTCACTCCCAGTTCATTAGAATACTTTATCACCTACATCACACCTTCGTTTTAGAATTAGATCAATCCTTCAACTCCGTTTTCCTTTATTTGCAAAGGAATCAAGTGGTTTCTGGCGATCTACATCTTTTCCTCCCTGCTGTAGCCCGGGACTTCGATCAGCTACAACCTATTCAGCAGAGGGCCACTCAACTAAAGAGTATTGGCTGTGCAGATGAACATGACTTTGGACAAGTCAACAGGAATGCTCACATAGTGGTCGACGAAAGAACTGTTTTGAGAAGGGTCCAAGATCTCAAGCAAGGCGTGTTCTGGGTCTCCTTTGTAGCTTTTCCCCACCTTTTAGATTTAGTCCAGTAGAATGACTGGATTGTTTGATTTCGCTTTCATCAAGGCTCTGATAATGACCCCAGGAAGGGCTGCTACGTAGGTCCTACGATGTCCTCTCAGTTCAGCCTAGTCATTCAACCCTCCCAAAGACACTCTTGTAAACTATCTGCCCAGAGCTTTAGCGATGGACTTGGATATTGAGGTTTTTCCAACCCCAGGTGGCCCATGTAAGCAGATAATGTTGCCTTTTGAGTTCCCGTTTCTGAATTTGACAGCCAAGTACTCCAGAATCCTTTCCTTGACGTCCTTCAAGCCAGTATGGTCCTAGTGTAGGATTTTCTAAGCCACAGCTAAATCTTTGACGTCTTCAGTAGATTCTAGCCAAGGGATTTAAAGCAGGGTTTAGATGTATTTTTCAGCGATAGATCTCTGGGTTTCTCCACCCATGCGTTTCATCTCTTTCTGTATCTCAGCTTTAACATTTTCTGGCAGCTTTTTGGCGTTAATTTTTTCCATGAGTTCCTTGTTCTAGCTTCCCATCCTGCTGCCAAAGCCCTCAATGTAGTTGACCACAACTGGCTTTTTTTTGTTCTGGTTTTTGTACATCTCCTGCCTGACTTTGTCCTCCATCCCGAACACATGCTTTACGTTTTAGGTTTTTTCGGACAACAACAGGATCAAAAGGTCAAGCCTTGCTTCAATTTTGGACAGTTGCAAGAACTTGAGCTTTTCCAGGCTGGAGACCTCAAGTTACTCAATAGCCTTGAATACGACTTTGTTCAAGCTAGTTTCTGCATCTAGCTTTTCCTTGGCAATGTCAGCCTCTATATTTTTGAGCTTGCAGTCGTAGTAAAGTTTCAGCTATTTCTTGAGATTCTAGATAGTCTTTTTCTTTTCGAGAGTGCTCTCTAGGTCCTTTGGTATTTCGTCGTTGAAAATCTCGATGGAAGCCAGGTATTTGCTGTCGTTTTTGACGATGTTGATGATGCGAAACCTGGGTCATACGGATAGTACCTGGCGAAGGTGAGTCCCATATAGTTGACGTTGAAGACTTTGGTCTTTTCGTAGATGTTGTATCCTGCCACGATATCCGATTTTTGTATTTTGAGGAGGGTGCCATAGCGAGACAATCCGTCAATTTTGTCAATGTTCTTATGCTCCTTGATGTCGTCCAACTTGGTCACAAACCCGATCAGATTATCGTAGGTTTAGGCTACGTTAGGAGGGTTTTACGTTGGTAGGCATGGGAATTAATGCTGAACCTGTACTAGTGGTAAGGAAAGATGACTTTGCCCTCGAGGGGGTAAATGAAAATGTTATGCTTTTTCATTGGAATTGGATTATAAGCTATCAGTCTTATTTACGTCATATATACGGTCATATAAGGTCATACCATAATCGCATCACTTCAATAAAATCCATGAAACCTCCACTCTTCACCCTATAGAGTATTAGGGATTGTACATTAATGGATTTTGGGTCAGAAACAAAGAATCTCAAGTGGGTGCTGCAACAAAGTTCATTGATTCAAATGCTGTTGTTTGAAGGAAAGACTCATGAATTCGTTGGTAGACAAAAGCACGAGAGACTAGAATATGCAAAAACAGGGAGAACAAACAAAGCTCAATCTAACGAATGGTGAGTAATAGGTTAGTTTACACAGTCTTGGAATGTAATCAAATCATCAATCATCGAAGTAGGGATGGCTGATGGCTTCTTCTATTTTGACTCTGTTTTTCGGGTTAATGCAGATGCAGCTCTCCAGCAGCTGTGCCCCCGGAGCACACAGGTTTTTGAATACTTTCTATATTTTGGTGAACTTGGGAAGTGTTGGCTGAATAGCACAGGATTTACTTTAAAGTAAGGGTAGGATTTGACCTGAGGCCATTCTTCCAGTTTGGGAGTGCCCTGCTGCCTCATAATTTCCATGATTTGACCAATTTCTGACTAAGTCTGGAAGAGGACCTTGCCCTCTGCGAGTTCGTAGAAGATGCAGCCTATGGACCAGATATCTACTGCGAAGTCATACCTGGTGGTCCCGAAGAGCAGTTCGGGGGCTCTGTACCAGAGAGTCTCAATCTACTTGGACATTGTGTCGAACTGGGCGCCGATGGTCCTGCCTAGCCCAAAGTCTGCGATCTTGACCTCTGTATGTTTGTTGATGAGAATGTTCTGAGGCTTGAGGTCCCTGTGGAAAACTTTGTTCTAGTGCATGTACCTGACCCCCAGCAGGATTTGCTTCATAATTTTCTACCTAGTCTAAGCAGTACCTTGACATCTTTGGGGTCGGGCCTTTTGTTCCTCCTTATGTATTTGGCCAGATCTTAGTCCATGAATTCGAAGTGAAGCTCTACCCGAGGGCTGGGGTTCATGAGATCTAGCGTCACATGGCGTAACCTGCATAGGTTGGAGAGTACTTTACGATGTTCTAATGGTCTAGGCTTTTGAGGATGGAGATTTCTCTGAGAGTGGTGGAGGGGATTCCTTCGTCATCGTAGGTTATTTTGATGACTTTGATAGCGATGATCTAGCCGGTGCCGATGTCCTTGGACTTGTAGACGCATCCATAGGCGCCCTCGCCCAGTTTGACGCCCGGCAGACTCTCTATTTCGGCTTCTGTGCAAGCTGTTTTCATTCAAAGATGCTTATTGTTATAATGATCTCCTCGATTTGTCCACTTCAAACCGCGATTATTAATAAACTCAAAGTATAAATACCCTTCCCGCCCATCACACTCCCAAAATGCCCTTGGTTACTCCCACTCCCACAATCACCTTTCTGAACAGTTCTTCAGAAGCGGAATACATAAGAATGTTGTGCATAGTTTCATCATGTTGGTATATGGCAGTGGGTCTTTAGTCATTTTAAGAGCACTAGCTGCAGCCTCTCAGCGATCTTTATATTGTATTATGGCCGAGTTTATGGAGGAGGGGCTGTTTAAGGGATTCGGCAAGAAAAATGATGATAAGTAAAGCACATGTATTGGTATTCAAGACAATTAAAAGTAGTAAATCATAGCTGATATCTGGTGGTAGGCATATAGTTATCATCAGCTATCATCAATGACTTGTATTCAGTGTATGGAAAAGAAAAGAAGTAATCAATATTAGTTATATCGGACTGCTATGCATAAATGAAGCCAAGTAAAAAGGGGATAGGAAGTAGTTGAAAAGTGAACTTGGAACAAATCCGGTAGCTGAGCAGAATGAAGTTGCTTATTTCTAGGATGGTTTACACTGCTCCTCAGTGATTTCTTGAACATTCATGAATCAATAAGCAATCACATTAAGTAAAGTAGGAACTCCAATCAACAACTTTGCTCAATCTGTCTTATCTACTCAACCCTCATTCATTAAGTCACTGAGTCTGCGCAACAATGAGTAGACAATGTGTTAAGCCTGCGTATATTAGGAGGGATGTTTAGAGGGATGTATGTTTAGAGGGATGTATGAGGTATGTTTAGGATTCAGCCCTAATTGAGATCATTCACGCTGGTTTCAAGCCTCTACTGCTGCTCCTCAGACCAGCTGGTGACAATACTCAAAAATGACACCTTTTACTGTGTAGGTATTGCATTCAAGTGGGAATTCAGAGATTGGACAAGGCCCTTATGCAGGGAGACTATCTTAATGGAGGAGTCTTCGTCCAGTTCCTCCGCGTCGATGTCTTTAACCTGTTTGGCAATGTTGCTATATGGGTTGATGGAGCTGGGGAAGATCTCACTGCCTTGGATTGAGGACTCCCCACTGCGCAGTTTCTCGATCTCAGCAGTCAACTCGACGCATTTGAACCTGAGATTGTCCTTCTGGCTGCGCTCCTCACTCAGCTGCGCCTTCAGGCTTTGGATCTCCTTCTCTTGGGCCTTCCTGCATAGTTTCAAATCTACCTGCTTTTTTATCTCTAGCCAGCCTCGGTTTTAACTACCTGCTTCAGCTACTTCAGCTCTGCCTCCAGCTTCTTGTTTTGCTCAGTTAGCTACTTAGAGGCGGTGGAGGTGGGCAGCTAGGCTACCTTTTGGGTTGGTGCTGGGGTCTGCTACTTTTGGGCATTCAAAGCGTCCTGAAGTTTGAGGTTGAGTGCCTCGTTGTTCTGCCTTAGAGTGCTGGCTTCCTTCTCCAGCCTTTTGCGTTCGATCTTAGCCTGCTAGAGCTAGAGGGCTAGGCTTTACAGCTATTTACTTTAGCCGGTCAGTTAGTTTGAAATTCTCTATTACAGCTCAAGGTTCTTCCTCTTCAGGTCTGCGATTTCAGAGTGCAGCCTTTGGTTGAGGGTTGTCTTCTCTTCTAAGTTGTTCCTCTCGATCAACAGGTCCCTCTGCAGGATGCTCATCTGTGACCTGAGTTCGTTCTAAATAGACTTCAGGTTTTCCAGCTGAGAGGGAGCTTCGATTTGGCTAGATTATTTTTCAGACTACTGCCTCCTGTTCCGAAGCTGGATCTCCAAATGCTTAATTCTCTCTTCTTGAGTGGCGCTCCTGCTTTTAAGTGTCCTCTGCTGCTAGTCGAGGGCCTAGTTGGTCCTCTTGGCTATCTAAAGCAGTTTCTTTTTTTGATTGATTTCCTATTTGGCATCGGCTAGCTCTTCCTTGAGCTTGGCCACCTCATGGACCAACTTATCACCGGCTTCTTGCTAGATTCCTGAGATGTCCAGTATTCTCTCAAACTAAACGGGGGATTCGGGTTTAGATTCTGAGCTCATACGCAATCTAATAAATTATAGCCTGTAAGAATAAGTAATAATTTCAATCATCCAAACACCACACCCACAACCCGTCCCTCAACTCATCATCTCATCAACCCATCAACCCATAACTCATCTCATCATCTCCACCCCACCTCCACTCATCACCGCCACTAGTCGTCTCCTAACAAGCAAAATAACCTGGCTTTTATGGTTGCGGAAAGAAGGCCACGCCCTTTAAAAGGATTAATTGGTTTAGTAGGAACTGAGCAGAGGATAGGGTGAGAGGATAGACAGTTCCAGCCAGAAGGATGAGGGTCTGCAGTCTCCCCTCCAAGGGCAACTCTACGGTTGCTGCTGATATATCATAGTATCTTACGCTCTTGATTATAAGGCCAGTGCACTACAACATCCAATCATATGTGGGGTTTGATTATATAATAATGTAGCGAGAAGTTGCGCTGCGGAAAGTCAACGCCGAACCCATCACCTGCGCCCTGTGCAAGCAGGAATACCCCGGTTATCGCATGCTCATCGATGTGCATAACAACTGCCTGTGCTTCCACTGCTCCACCCAGTCTCCTGAACGCATACTGTCCATCGCCCACAGCTACAAGTCCTATTTTCTGCCAATCATAGAGCGGCTGCCCCTGCCCGACTATAGGGTGGCCAAGGATTGCCTGCAGGCGGTGGCTGAGCTCAAAGGCAAGACGGACACCCTCCTGGGCGAGATCCGCACTCGAATCCTGTGCTTTGAAAGGGAGCTGAACGAGTTCGTTGAGCTGACTCAGTCGATCTGCGAGAGCTACCTGGAGAAGGTGCGCAGTGTGCAGGAGTGCTCAGTGGCGGGCTGGGTCAAGAACCCTCCGCGGCTCATCGACCAGGACAAGTTCATCCACAACATCAGGCAGAAGCTGACGATGGCTGCCAGGATCGAGGAGTCCCTCAAGGAACTCAACCTCAGCATCCCCAACCTGGCCGACCTCAAGAAGGACACCCTCCAGCCCCACCACCGCCCCGTCTGTCCCAAGTTCAGCATCACCGCAGCCACCAGGGTCAGGGCCTCCCTCTACCTGGGCACCAGCGACGGCAGGATCATCTACGAGGCGTCGGCCCAGCAGCAGCAACTGCAGGCCCACTAGTCGCTGATCAGAGTGCTATAGTACGACGGGCAGTGGTGCCTGTTCAGTGGCAGCGATGACCAGACGATCAAGTTGTGGCAGCTGGGTGAGTCGCAGCCGAAACTGTTCCGGGTGTTTGGCGCCCTCCCCGGCATCAAAAGCTTCCATCGGCAACTCGTCATAACTGAGGGAGGCAGGAGCCTTGCGTCTAGCCGCGGCCAGTTCGACCAGTACCGGATCAGGGTGTGGGACCTGGAGACCTTCGAGAACAGCAAGACGCTGTAGGGGCACACGGGGTACATCAAGGGGATGGTGGGCACGGCCGACAACCGCCTGGTCACTGTCTCCGAAGACCGCTTCCTCAAGATCTGGAGGGTGCGCGAGGGCACCTGCGAGAGCGAGTACTTCCACACCTGCAAGATCAACTACGTCTTCGTGAACGACGCAGCCACTGCAGTGTGCATGGTGGACGAGGCCAACAGGCTGTACCTGTTCGACCTGGACACCCTCCAACTCTTCAACGCCGTCAGCGTGGGCAGGAAGGTCCACCTGGTCCACGGCGCCACCTTCATCTACATCCTCGCCGATAGGTTCATCCACATCTACAACTGGAACCTGGCCCTGCTGGAACGCATTGAGGTGAGCCTCAATTACGCGGCCACCAACTTTGTCTAGCTGCTTAACAAGCTGGTGTTCACAGATGCGAATGGCACTCTGCACTAGCTCCTCCCCACCTCTCTGCAAACCGCCTCCCTCTGACCACCTTATCTTGATATACTCATTCCTTATTGTCTTATGACTGCGAATAGACAGTAGGCCTTATCTGCCTGAGATGAACCACTAACCACTGTTTTCCAACCCACTCAATATTATTTTCCAAACATTCAATATGGTTTTTGGTTATTTACCCTGAATATGAGTTAGTTCTCTACCTCAATCACCATAGTTGTCTACCTCAATATGATTATCTATAGTTGCCTACTCTGAATATCACAGTCACTGGGCAAGGGTGCTGGCCAGCAGCTGCTTGAGCTTGCCCAACTACTCAAGCTTCTGCGCGCATCTGCTGCGAAGCACTGCTATTTTATCCTGCTATGCGGCGAGATCGGTGAGACAGGTGGTGCCCGCAACCACCCTCCATGACTTGAGACTGCTGTCGGTTTCCCCCTCTACCTTCAGCACCGCCTCCTCCCCACTCTAGATGCAGCTAGCCCGGATGCCCTGGAGTTGCTTCCAGACGTAGTCGTGCTTTTCGATGATGACTCTCCTATCAAAGGCCCGGTTTTAGCTGTAAATGGACTTGCTGACCTTGTTGAGTAGAGTGCTGCTCAGCTGCTTCTGCTCAAGAATTTGGCTCATCACTGACTGCGGGTTGATGCTTTGGCTTTCCTACACCGTCCGCAGCGACAGTATGCTTTTGCGGTACGACTCAATGTGTATCTTAAAGATGCGTTTAATTGACTAAAGCTCAAGCTGCGATGTGATGGGTGGGTCCACGCTGGTCACGGCTTGGTTGAAGGGAAACACATAAAATTGGTTGATGTCGTTCTAGGGGGTTCTGGCCTGATCTTTGTTGCTGTTGTTGCTGACGTTACTGCTGGGGTTGCTGTTGCTGTTACTGCTGTTGTTGCTGTTACTGCTGTTGATGCTGTTGTAGTGGTTGAGAGGTATTTGGATGAGTCTATGCGTTTTAGAGTAGCTTCTGATGTAGAGTGCCCTGAGGCTGAGCTAGCTTATGGTTCTTAGGAATTACAGGACAGAGGGGGCAGTGGCATCCCCCATCAATCCCATTCGACTGATTAATATCTTTTTGGGGACCTTGCACTCTCCCTCCCACTTCTGCAGCAGCTTCAAAAAGGCTTTCTTGAACTAGGTTTGCTCATTGACTGTCCTCGGAGGGTACCACATCATCAGCTCTCCCAGATCCTACTAAAACAGGTTTTTGGCGCAGACAAAGCAGATGAAGAAAAACTGTTTGGAGTTGGTGGGGTTGGGGAGGGTCTTGGGGAAGAGCTAGTTGCGCAAGGATGTTTTGGTTTCCTTTTCGAACTGCTCGTCGGTGACAGCTAGGAGGCGGAGGGTGCGTTTGAGGAAGTCTTCGTTGGTGAGGTGGTAGGTGGAGGGGGGCTTGTTTTGAGATGCTGAACTGCTTGGTTTGTTAGTATCAAGTGAACTTTTGGGCTTCTTCATATACGATTCAAACTAAACGCTAACTATGATGCGCAATCGAAGTGTAGCAGATCTGCCTGCAATATACAACATAAACGCGCTTTACTGATCATACAATTCAGAAATGCACAAAAAGGGAGTCGGCTGGATGGCTAGGGTGAGCAGCAGGTGGCTTGGTAGTGAGCAGTGGATGATAGTGAGCGGTGGGTAATAGTGATAGTGAGGCAGTCACTGGGTGAGTGATAGCAGTAATAAAGTGGTTAACATAGGTGATCACTTTTCGCCAAAGGTCAGTATTTTGCTGCGGTGGGCTGCGTAGGTGATGTTCTAGGTTAGGGGTGGGTGTACCATGGGCTTGCCGAACACGGGATAGCCGGTGAGGTTGTTTTTGGCGGCAGTGGCTTCGCCCACTTCCTTGAATACCACGAAGGCCTGTCCCCTCATCTTCTGGCTGCGCTTGCAGACTATCTGCACGACCTGGCCGAAAGACTGGAAGAGATTGAACAAAGCGTACTTGACGTCTGCGTTAGGGATGCGTGTACCTTTGGGTCTGATCTTCTCGTTGATGTTGCGGATGTATAGCGTCTACTTCGGGCTGTACTCCTTGGCTTGCTCCTACTCGATCATCTCTTATAACTTATAATATTGCACTTCCTGTCAACACGCCCTTCTATCAACACCCATCCATCTTATCACCACCAATCTTCTATCACTGCCAACTTTTTATCACCAGCACTCTCATTCAACACACGCTCTTCAGAGTTGTACCTTCGCTACAGTCCAACAAAACTAACTCACCAACTCAAGGCTCCAGCAGCCGACCTACTTATACAAATAGCAGTAAACTCTTTGATAACTGTACCTCGTTTATGTGGGTTAGGCGAGCAGTGTGGGTTTTGGCTGGGTTGGTGACTGCGGGTCATCACGGATGGCATAATTAAAGTAGTGAAATCACAAAAACTAGATAGCCACGAGCAGGTATTTTTTAGGGAGTGCGGTCTGGCACAAAACCACTTTGTACTCAATCTTGCGCCCCTTCGCAGCCTCACTGCTGATCACTTCCATCTCTGCGAAACTCCGCATTCCTTCAATCTGTATCTCATGCACAGGCCCCAGCCCGAGTTCTTGTCCTTTCAGGTGGACCCTTCCCTCAGAGAAGTTCCATTATTTGGGTATGAGTTACAGTTTTTTGATTCGGGTGAAGTTAGGTTGTTGAAGGTGGGCCTGATGCCTGGTGTCGAGATTGATGAAGAGCTGCATCTGTTTGCTGACGCATTGCCAGATGGCTGATTGGTGAAAGATGATATCTCCCTTTATGAGTTCGAGGTCGGTAATATTTTAGATGCTGAGGGGAACTTCTTCTTGGTGCTGGGTTTACATAAAAAAGTGAAATAGGTAGTTTCAAAGATTAATATGACAAATGGCGTGAATTTGAAATTAAAACTTAACAACATTAGAAGATATTGGCGAGTATGTTGGTGGAGAAAGGATATTAGTATGTTGTAAAAAAACCTATAGAGTAACGAATATATCAAACTTAGTAAGTTGCACGAAGAGTCAAAATATAATGAGAAGAGTCTCTTATGCCTGAAAGAGTCATATTGTTAATTGATAAGTATGGAGATTTATGTAAAATATTTAGGAACA
>Ga0316217_10001280_pt1 | contig 33418 bp, 17 predicted proteins | sample 1anoAmetaG_FD_203633 | JGI IMG/M metagenome (GOLD analysis project Ga0316217, IMG submission 203633) | Freshwater microbial communities from Trout Bog Lake, Wisconsin, USA - 1anoA | ecosystem: Environmental > Aquatic > Freshwater > Lake > Hypolimnion/Profundal zone | place: USA: Wisconsin...
CTACAATTGGATCACTCCTGACCAGTACAACGAAATGCATAGCTCGCTGCCCAGCGGCTTCACGTATCATGGCACCGCCTACACCGGCGATCAGGCCGCCATCGCCGAAGGCGACAACTGCCTCTCGCTCATCATTCCCAGGATCATGGCGTCGCCGGCTTACCAGGATCACGGCGTGATCATCATCTGGACGGATGAGACGGAAAGCACGGACGACACGAACACGACGCTGCCGTATGTGATCATCTCGCCGCTGGCCAAGGGGAATGCGTACGCGAGCACGCTGCCCTACAGCCATGCGTCGGACCTCAAGACGATGGACGAGATTTTCGGGCTGGCCTACCAGACCAACGCGATTCCGGCTGCCGACTATGACGCGCAAAACGACGGCAAATATAATTATGTGGACGGCCATAGCGCCACCATCTACGACTTGAGCGACTTCTTCCAAGGCGTGGGCACGGATGCGCCGGCCTTGGTGGTGCAGCAGTCCGGCTCCACCCTGACCAACGGCGCCAATGCGCTGGCCTTTGGCGCGGTGAACATCCACGCGAGTTTGACCAACACGTTCACCGTTACGAACGCTGGCAATGGCACCCTGGTCTTCTCGAATGCAGTGGCCACCGGTGCGAATGCCAGCGACTTCACCGTTAGCGGCATCAGTTTGCCAGCCACGGTGTATGCGGGCCAGAGCACCAACTTCAACGTGGTCTTCTCGCCACTCGGAGCCGGTACCCGTGTCGCCGCACTGCAAATCACAGATAACGACACCAACAACAATCCGTTCTCGCTGGTCCTCTCCGGCACGGGGGTCTTGGTGCCGCCGATGGTCAGCATCTCCTCTCCCACAAATGGCCAGAATTATATTCCCGGCAGCAGCGTTTACATCTTTACGGGCGCTACTGATGTGGACACCAACATCACGAGCGTGGGGCTCTACATTGATGGATCCCTGGCCTACACCTTCACCAGCCCGCCTTATATCCTGCCCATTCCCGGCGGGGCAATTCCGCCCGGCAGTTACACGATCCAAGCCAGGGCCACCGATGCCGCCGGTTTGATGGCCACCTCGGCCGTGGTGAACGTCACCATCGCCTATGTGCCGCCCACGGTCAGCCTGACCAGTCCGGCCAGCGGCAGCTCCCTTGCCGCCTTCTCCACCATCCCGCTCTCCGCCGCGGCGGCCTCCGCCGATGGGACGGTGACGAACGTGGCCTTCTATCAGGGTTCGACCCTGCTGGCCAATGTCACCAGCGCTCCGTTCACGTATGGTTGGGTGAATACATCCGCCGGCGTCTATGCCTTCACCGCGCTGGCCACTGACTCACATGGTTTGTCGGCCACGTCCAGCGTGGTTTCGGTGACGGTGACCAATGGATTCGGGGTGGGCATCACTTCGCCCGCCAATAACGCGACGTTCAGCGCGGGCTCCAACATCGTCCTCTTGGCGAATGCCGCCGAAGCCGGTGGCTCTATCGCCAATGTTGAGTTCTATGCCAACGGTGCCGATCTGGGTGGTTCGGCCACTGCTCCGTACAGCCTCACCTGGTCGAACGTCACCGCCGGGACATACGCGCTGACCGCCGCGGCCAGCGATGCGAGCGGGCTTGCGGTCACTTCCTCGGTGGTGAACATCACGGTCATTGTGCCTCATGTGCCGCCGACGGTCAGCCTGACCAGCCCGGCGAACCAAGCGAACCTCAATGTGGTGGCTGGCCTGCCGCTCTCGGCCACGGCTGCGTGCAGCGATGGCACGGTGACGAATGTGGCGTTCTACATGAACTCACTCCTGGTGGCCAACGTCGCCAGCGCCCCGTACAACTACAATTGGACGAATCCCCCCACCGGCATCTACACCCTCACGGCGGTGGCCACGGATAACACCGGCGCTACCGGCACCTCCAGTCCGGTGAACATCACGGCCAGCAACTCGCTCGCCCTGGCGACGATCCAACAGATCAAGACCCTCTTCATCATCCCGCTGGAAAACCATGACCTGGTGCAGGCCAACCCGCAGGGGAGTCCGCAACAACTCTTGGGCAATCCGGCGTGTCCCTACTTCAACAGCCTGATCACGCCCGGCAATTCCAACGCATTGCAGACGGCCTACGCCACGCACATGTTCAGTTCCGCCATCAACGGCGAACATCCGTCTGAACCGAACTACGTCTGGTCGGAAGCCGGCACGGACTTTGGCGTGCGCACGGACAACGATCCCAGCGCCGCCTCGGGCAACCAGTTTACCAACGTGATCCATTTGTCGGGCCAATTGACGGCGGCGGGCATCCCCTGGCGCACTTATCAGGAGGACGTCGAATTCAGTTCGTCCGAGTTGGTCAGCGCCTCCGGTTCCTCTGGACCCGTCAACGCCTACAACGGCACGACCGATTACAACTATGCCGTGAAGCACAACCCGATGGCATTCTTCACCGATACGCAGAACAAGAACTGCTATCCGCTGACGAACTTCTGGAATGATCTGACCAATGGCAACATTGGCCGGTATAACTGGATCACGCCCGACCAGTATAACGAAATGCACAGCTCGCTGCCCAGTGGTTATACCTACTTTGGCACCAATTACACGGGCGACCAGGCGGCCATCGCTGAAGGCGATAACTTCCTGTCCATCGTCATTCCCAAGATCATGGCGTCGCAAGCGTATCAAGATAACGGCGCGATCATCATCTGGACGGACGAGACCGAAAGCACGGATGACACGAACACGACGCTGCCGTACGTCATCATCTCGCCGCTGGCCAAGGGCAACGCCTACGCCAGCACGCTGCCCTACAGCCACTCCTCGGATCTCAAGACGATGGACGAGCTGTTCGGGCTGGCCTACCAGACCAATGCCATCCCCGCCGCCTACAACGGTGCTCCCTACATGGATGCGCAGAACACCGCTCTCAACTACGTCAACGGCAGCAGCGCACCCATCTATGACCTGAGCGACTTCTTCGTCGTGCCGGTGCAGATCGGCAGCGTGACGGCGCCGACGGGCGGCAACTTCCAGATGTCCTTCGCCGGCCCGGCGGGGCGGACCTATGAAGTGCTGGCCTCGGATGACCTGAGCGTGCCCCAATCCCAGTGGACGGTGGTGGCCAGCGGCACCTTCGGCAGCACCAACGTGGTCTTCTCCGACGGCGGGGCGGCCAATCATCCCGGCCGTTACTACGTCGTCAAATCGCCGTAATTGACCAGTCACCACATCGGGCGGTTGTGCTTTCGCTCGCGCGAGTGACACAACCGCCCTTTTCTAATCCAGCCCAAGCAGACTATTTATTTTGCAGCGCGCGATTTGGCAGTCTGTGGGGCGTGGTGAACAACGCGAGCGAAATATGAACGTGAATGTTTCTCAAACAACGCAGGCTTGGTGCCCAACCTGCCAGACACAGGAATTCGCGATGATTTTTCGGCGAACCCCCCGTTTCTCGAAGGGACTTCCGACCACTCCCCGCCAATGAGGAACCCGGCACATAGCTTGCCGCCGCCGGCACGGCTGCGGCGGACACGACTGGTGGCGGTGACGCTGGCTTTTTCCTTGCTGTTGCTACGGATCAACCGGGTCTTGGCCGGTGACAGCGCGACGCAGACCAACTCGACCGAATGGGTGATGACGCGGCTCCGGGACCTCGGCGACGACAGCGAGGTGGGCTATCGCAAGGCCTACTATCAGGAGGATGACAACCGCATTCATGTCAGCACGGACACCTGGCAGTTTGATGTCGGCCTTGGGGACACGGTCCGGGCGGTTGGTGACGTGGTGGTGGATGCCATTTCCGGGGCCACGCCGAAGGGCGCCCCGCCACAGACCGAGTGGCCGTTTGCGGGATTCAATTACTATTACCAGCCGGTTTATCAAAACGTTTACAACACCCAATACAATCAGTACGTGCAAAACAACCTGATTTACGTGGCGGCCGGCTTGGAGACCATGGCGCAGTTGGAGAGCGCGGCCGCGGCCTATGCTCGCAATGTGGCGGCCGGCGCGGCCACCAGGACAGCCCTCGCCGCCTTGAACTCCCTGTACGACAATCGCAATTATCACGACACCTCGGTGCCGCTGACGCAGTTGCATGATCACCGGAATGCCTTCTCCTTGTCGCTTCCGGTCACGCTACGGCAGCAGGAGATCACCCCGGGCTTTGCCTACAGTCAGGAAAGCGATTATATCTCCTTCGGGGGATCGCTGAACTATTCGCGCTCCTTCAACAACAAAAACACCACCCTCAATGCCGGCTGGTCGCACAACAGCGACTATGTGCGTGACGACACGCTGGTCCATTGGCAGAACAAAATGACGGACGACGTGTTCCTCGGCTTGGTGCAGTTGTTCGGGCCCAAGGCATACTTGACGGTCAACGGTTCCCTGGGTTTTGAGCACGGGTATTTGAGTGATCCGTATCGGGGCGTGATGCCAGCGGAGGACTATCTCCAGTTCAATCCCAATGACCCCGCGCTGATTGCCGAGCGGCGCCCGCGGCATCGCAACACGGAAGTCTTCTATGCTGCCTGGACCCAGTTTGTGACCCCACTAAACGGCAGCTACGAATTCAGCTACCGCTACTTTCACGACACCTATGGCATTTCCGCCAACACCGCCGAACTGGACTGGCATCAGAAAATCGGCAAGCGCATTGTGATCTCACCGCGGTTCCGTTACTATATTCAGGACGCGGCGGATTTTTACTGCCTGCTGGTGCCCGACTACGATAATTTGCCCGCCTTTTATTCCTCCGACTACCGGCTTTCGGCATTCGAATCCTATGCCTTTGGTGTGGACATCACCTGGCGCATTCAGAAACACCTGTCCCTGGATGCGGGTTACATGCGTTATATGATGGTTGGCTTGGATGGCGTCACTTCCCAAAGCGCCTATCCGCAAGCCAACCTGTTTACCCTGGGCATGCGCCTTTGGTTTTAGCCCGGCATGGTCACCATGAATCATCCCTCCAACGCCACGCGGCCTGCCCCCCGGGTCTGGCTGCCGCCGACACAGGGAGCGGCGGGTCCGGGCGACGGCTGGTTGGCCGGCGAGGTCGCCGCCCGGGTGGCGCAGTCCGCGCGGATGACCGTGGAGCAGGAGCTGCACAAGCTGGAGTTCCAAGCCATGAGCACGCACTGCCGCATGAATTGCCACGGAGTTGCCGCCAGCGTGGCGCATGATTTTCAACGGGAAGTCGTGGAGTGGACGGCGCAGTTCGAGGCGCGCTACTCGCGGTTCATCCCCGACAGCTTGATCGGCCGCATCAACGCCGCCGCCGGCGAGCGTTGGGTGGAAACGGACCCGGAAACCGACCGGCTATTCGGACTCTGCCAGGAATTGTTTTTCTTCACGCGCGGCGCCTTTGATCCGACCGCCTTGCCGCTGATTAAGCTGTGGAACTGGAAACAAAGTTCACCGGTGCTGCCGGAGGACAAAAACATCCAGGCGGCGCGCGAACTGGTGGGCTGGAACAAAATCCAGCGCCGGCCCGGCGGCATTTTTCTGCCCCGGCGCGGCATGGCGCTTGATCTCGGCGGCATCGGCAAGGAATACGCTGTGGATTGCGTGATGAATCTGGCCGTCCAGCGCGGCATCCCGAACGTCCTGGTGGATTTCGGCCAGGATGTCCGCGTGCGCGGCCACGCGCCCGGCAAGAAATTCTGGTGGGTCGGACTCGACGACGCGAACCATCCCGGCAAATGCTGGGCAGGCGTGGCCGTGACCGACCACGCCGTCACCACTTCCGGGGATTATTTGCGCCATTTTGTGGCCAATGGCCGCCGTTACGGCCATATCCTCGACCCGCGCACCGGCTATCCGGCCTTGAATGATTGCCGGGCCGTGTCCGTGATTGGGCCAAGCTGCACCATCGCCGGCCTGCTGGCCACGAGTGTGTGTGTGCTGGGCGCGAAAGAGGGCCTGCAACTTATCGAACTCCATCCCGGCGCCGCCGGGGCGGTCACCCTTGACACCACCAAACTCTATTCCCGCAAATTCCATGAATACCTCCCGGCTTAGAAAAATTATCCTGGCCAGCCTGCTGGCCGCAACTTTCGTCACCGCCCACGCCGCCCTGAAAGTGGGCGACAGTTTCCCCGATCTGGCCGGTTTCAAGCTGGAAGGCAAATTGCCGGATTCACTCAAGGGCAAGGTCGTGATCGTGGATTTCTGGGCCTCCTGGTGCGGACCTTGCAAAGAGTCGTTTCCCGCGATGAATGAATTGCAGAAGAAGTACGGCGACCAGGCACTGGTCATTGTGGCCGTGAATGTGGACGAGGAAAAGTCCGACATGCAGGATTTTCTGAAGGACAACGCGGCCAAATTCACGGTGGTGCGCGATGCGAAACAGGCGCTGGTGGCGGTGGCGGGGATCCAGACCATGCCCAGTTCGTTTGTGCTTGATGACACCGGCAAGGTGCGGTTTGTGCATACCGGCTTTCATGGCGCGGAAACCCGCAAGGAATATGAGCAGCAAATCCAATCCCTCCTGAAACCATAAACATATGCGCGGCAAACAATTCATGTCCTTGGTCCTGTTATCCGTCATCGCCGGCGGGCTGACCGGTTGCGACAGCGTGCAACCGTGGCAGCGCAAGACGCTGGCGGATTATACCATGCGCGCCGATCGCGATCCAATCGGCGACGGCATCCGGGATCACGTTTTCTTCTCGCGTGAAATGGCCACGGGCGGCGAAGGTGTCGGCGGCGGCGGCTGCGGCTGTAATTGAATCCGGAGCGCATGCCCCAGCGTCGTCACTATTTCGCGGCCGGGTTGGTGGCCATGGCGTTGCTGCCCTTGGTGCTGGTGGCTGGCCAGTTGCCGACGCGCAGCCCGTTCGGGGTTACGGTGTCCACCAACGTCATTGGCGGTGTGTCGGGGTTGAAAGTGGATTTCACCGTGCCGGCCGACTGTGTGCTGTATGCCGAACGGCTCCATTTCTTGAGCGAGGATGGAACCGAACTGACCCCGCGACAGCTCCCCAATCCCGTCGTTCAGGTGGACAAAGTCACCGGCCACGAAAAAAAGCTCTACGCGCGCGACTTCACCGTGCGGCTGGACGCGGTGAGGGGAAATCTGCTGGTCAAATTTCAAGGCTGCACCAACGCAGCCTGTTTTTTCCCGGAGAAGCGGACTTTTGCGATGCGCGGCGACGGTTCGTTCGCCGAAACGGAGGCGTTGCCGCCAGCGCTGGCGAACATGACGGCGAATCCCGCCGCGCCTTCGCCGGATTGGCAGGGGGCGGCAAGCGGCTTTCAGGTGATTGCGAAACAAACCGGTTATGTCCAAGCCACTGACTTTGCGCGGTTCCTTGACCAGGCCGCATCTGGAAACCTACAGGCGGCGAATGACCCGCTGGCCAAATATCAACAATTTGGTTTGGTGGCGACCGTAGGTCTTATCCTGCTTGGCGGGCTCGGATTGAACTTGACCCCTTGTGTGCTGCCGCTCATCCCCATCAACCTGGCGATCATCGGGGCCGGCAAAGCGGCGCAGTCGCGCAGCCAGGGATTTTTTCACGGCGCGGCCTATGGATTGGGCATGGCGCTGGCCTACGGGATATTGGGGCTGGCGGTGGTTTTGACGGGCGCGAAATTCGGCACGCTGAACTCCTCTGTCTGGTTCAACATCGCCATCGCGCTGATTTTTCTGGTTTTGTCGCTGGCGATGTTCGACGTGTTCCACATTGATTTCACCCGCTTCGACCGGCTGCTGGGCAAACGGGAGTCTCGCGTGGCGCACCAGACGCGCAGCAAATGGCTCGTGGCCTTCACGCTTGGCGCCATCGCGGCGCTGCTCGCGGGGGCGTGCGTTGCGCCCGTCGTGATTTCCGTGTTGTTGATGGCCACGGACCTGCATGCCCGGGGCGTTACGGCCGGCCTGGCCCTGCCTTTCTTGTTGGGTGTGGGCATGGCACTGCCCTGGCCGTTCATGGGCGCAAGCCTCTCCTTTCTGCCCAAGCCGGGCAAATGGATGGTCTGGGTAAAATACAGTTTCGGGGTGGCGATCATTTTATTCGCCGCCTATTACGGTCACCTTGCGTATGGACTCTTCCGCAGCCGGCAAGCGCAAACCAGTCTGGCGGCGGCGCCCGGGTCTGCGGCGGTGATCGCGGGCGCGGATCAGTCCTTGGCCAAGGCGTTGCGCGAGGCCCGCGCGACCGGCAAGCCGGTGTTCCTGGACTTTGCGGCGAGCTGGTGCAAGAACTGCGAGGCGATGGATTTCAACGTGTTCAACCAGAGCAACGTGCAGCAGCGTCTGAAAAATTTCGTCGTGGTCAGATACCAAGCCGAGCGGCCCAACGAATCGCCCGCCCGGGAGGTGCTGGATCACTTCCGCGTTCTGGGTCTGCCGACGTATCTCGTTTTGTCGTCCAAATGAAACCATAAAACAAACAAACTCAAACTTGTTCCATAAACCTAAACCTATGAAAATAAAATTCGCTCAGATCATGTCCCTCCTGCTGGCGGCGCAGTTGCAGATTGCGACCGTGGTGCGTTCCTTCCTGCCCAATGCGACGGGCTTGGCTCCCACCGCCTGGGGCGTCATCCTGAAGCTCGGGGTGGGCGCCACGGCGCTGTTGGGATTTGACGCGGTGTCCCAGGCCTCCAGCATCTCCATTTCGCCGCCCAATGCCACGATGGGCACGTTTTATAGCGGCACGATCAGCTATTCTGGCGGCCATTCGGGCTCCGTCCAGTCCATGACCCTGACCAATAATTGCCTGACCAGCAGCTTTCAGTTGTTTCCCGGCCTGACGGTCAAGTATAATGGTGGCAACACCGCCACCGTCTCCGGCACGCCCACGGCCTCGGGCACCTGTAACTTCACCCTGAAAATCTTCAGCAGCAGTTGCGGCAGCGGTGATTCTGACACCGAGTCCACCACTTTGCAGATCGCGCCCGTTGGCGGAAATCTGGCGGCGCCCTCCCCCCCGCTCTTAGCCAACACCATTGCGCAAGTGGGATCGATGGTGCAGTTGAGCGGCGTCTCCACGGGTAATCCGCCGCCGCAATACCAGTGGTGGACGGGCTTGGGAACGCCAATTGTCGGCGCCACCAACTCGGTTTTGACCCTCACCAACCTGCAACTCGCCAATGCTGGAATTTACACTTTGACCGCCTCCAATTCGCAGACGGCCGGGGATTCTTTCTTGAGCCTGCCGAAGGGCAATTGTTATTTGACCGCCGTCATTTCCGGCGGCACCAACTTCACTGCGTTCGACTATACGAATTATGCCCCGGCTGGCGTGGCCTTGACCATGTTCAGCTTCATGACCAATGTCTCCACGGCCACCAATTACTACGCCTGGGAATACAATGGCTTCCAAACCATCAGCACCAGCAATACGGTTCCGCTGACCGGCACCGTGCTGACCCCGGCCAAAAGCGGTACTTACACCGTGACCTTGAACAGCTCGAACAGCAGCGGAGCCATTGTTTCCGGGCAAAACTACGATTCCTACTGGGTGTTTGGCTATCTACCTGCCTTCACCAATGCCCTGCCGGTTTCGACGAATGTCAATGCCGGCTCCAGCCTGGCGCTGACCCTCGGCCTCCGGGGCACTTTGAATGTCTATAATGCTGGCGCCGGTTATCAAACCAACAACTCCACCCCCTGCGCTTTCTGGTTTCAAAACGGCACCAATCTGGTGGCCAGCCAGAATGTTGTGCTCGGCCCGACCAGCGGGACCACTTATACCAATTCCGTCGTCAATGCCACTTTGACGTTGAACAGTGTGGCTGCGGCGAATGCCGGCAATTACACCCTCGTGGTGACAAATTTCTGGGGCAGCCTCACCAGCAGTCCGGCCAGCCTGACCATCGCTTCACCCCTGTCGGTTAGCACGCCCGCCGGCCAGACGAATTATGCCGGCAACAACTTGAGCTTGAGTGTCACCGCCGCCGGCAACGGCACGCTGGCCTTTCAATGGCTCAAAGGCAGCACATGGCTGGCCAATGGCGGCAATGTCGCTGGCGCCACCAGCAATAATCTCAGCCTCACGCCCGCCGGCGTTGGCGATAGCGGCAATTACAGTGTGATTGTCACCAACCTTTCCGGCAGCGTGACCAGTGGCGTGGCGGTGGTTTCCATCGTGTCCGCGCCGGCGATGGCCGCCGCCTTCAGCGGCGGCAACCCCGCCCTGACCGTGAACGGCGCCATTGCCAATCGAACCTACATCGTGGAGGTGAGCACCAACCTCGCCCACCTCAACGATTGGCAGCCTTTGACGACCAACACCACCCCCAGCGGCGGAGTGATCTCGTTTAGGGACACCAATGCGGCCGCCTTCAGCCAGCGGTTTTACCAATTACTGTTTCCCTGAGGAAGGATCACGGAATATGCCTGGATTTGGATTGGAAGTTTCAGCCAGGGCGGTTGTGCGGTCTCCCGCGAGACTGACTCAACCGCCCTTTTTCTTGTCGGAACCAGCGACCCCAAAAGCGCCTCTGGCGCTCTGGGCGCGCAGTTTCTGGTTTTCTGGTTTAACCCAATTGTCACGTGAGCGAACGGCAATCGTCACACACGTCACTTAAATTGATTGGCCACGGGTGAACCAAATCAATATATGAAATTTTCTGCTCTCAAAAATTTTGCCATCGCAGCTCCGATCCTCGTCGGTCTGCTCCACCACACCCCGGCCCACGCGGCCAACGGCACTTGGACCAGTCTGGCCGGCGGAAGTTGGCCCAACAGCGCCAATTGGAGCGGCGGGACCATCGCCGGCGGCACGGATGGCAGCGCCAATTTCAACACCCTGACGCTGAGTGCCAATGCCACCGTGACCCTGGATGGCGCCACCACGATTGGCAACCTGAATTTCAATGACTTGGCGACGACCAAACACGCGTGGATTTTGAACCCCGGCAGCGGCGGGCCGCTGTCCCTCAGCGTCAGCACGGGCATACCTACAATCACCGTCAGCAACACGGATTACGTCGGTCTGGTTCTCGCTGGCAGCCAGGGGCTCGCACTGGCCGGGAGCGGCACACTGGTGTTGACCAACGCCAACACGTTCACTGGCGGGACGGTAATCAATGGCGGCACCTTGATGGTCAGCAATCTCACCGCTTTGGGCAGCAGCCCCGTCCAGATCAACACCAATGCCACGTTGGATTTGAGCGGCGGCGCAGCCGGCTACAACATAGCCAACACTCTGGAGGTGAACGGCGGCTCGGTAAAATTGTTTCTGGGCAGCACTTATGCCGCACCGATCATTTTGTCCAACAGCGCAACTGCCGCCAACACCTTTTTCACGACGGCGGCAGGCTATCCGGTGTTGAGTGGCGTGATCACTGGTCCGGGCGGGCTGACGGTGTCGAGCAGCGGCAACAGTGGCCTGGCCATCAGCAATCCGGGCAATAATTTTCAGGGCGACCTAACCATTGGCACCGGCGCCAAGGCTTACTTTCGTGCCTATGCCAACAATGCGATTCCGAGTACGGCCATGGTCAATATCAACGTGCCCAGTGGCTCGGGCGGCTTGGGCATCTACAACACCACCGGACCGACGGTGTTCAACGAAACCATCGCCGGGCTGTCCGGCTCCGGTGATATGTTTGGAGCATACAGCAGTCTGCCGGCTGGAGGCGTCTCAGTCTTGACGATTGGCAACAACGCCGGGCGCAATGCCACCCTCGCTGGCGTGGTGGGACGTTCCAACGGCGGGTTTGAAATCCAACTGGTGAAGGTTGGCTCCAATGTCCAGACTTTGTCTTCCGTATCCAGTTATTACGCCGAAGGCACCAGCATTCAGGGCGGCACCTTGGCGATCTCGGGTGATGGTGCCACTGCGGGCGGCCCCGGTTCGCTGGGTCTGGTGCCCAGTTCCGTCACCGCCAACAGCCTCAATCTCAACGGTGGCGCCTTGCAGGCGACCGCCAGTTTCACGCTGCACGCCAACCGCGGCATTGGCCTCGGGCCGGCCAATGGCAGCAGTGGCGGGACGGGTACAATTGACGTTGTTTCCGCCGCAACCTTGACTTACCGGGGCAACCTCGCCAGTGCCGGCAACACCGGAGTGAACAGTCTGGTGAAGACCGACAGCGGTACCTTGATTCTGGGCGGAGCGAACAATACCTATAATGGTGGCACCGTTGTCGGTGGTGGCACTCTCGATGTGCAACACGACGGCGCGCTGGGCGCCAGCAATGTTACGGTTTTGGCTGGCGCGACACTAAAGTTGGAGTTGGGTGTCACCAATGGCTACCTTCGCCCCTCCGCCAACCTGATTCTGACCAACGGCTCGGCGGTCAATCTTGCCTTTACCGGCACCAATACCATCAATGCGCTGTCGCTGGATGGTGTTGGATTGACTTATGCCGCAGCGGGCACTTGGGGGGCGGTTGGTTCGAGCGCTGTGCATCAGGACAGCCGCTTTACCGGCACGGGAATCCTGAATGTCACTTCCGGCACGCCGTCCTCCACGGCATTGGTTTCCTCCGGCAACCCGTCGCTTTTGGGTCAACCGGTGACTTTCACTGCGACCGTTACGGGAACCAACGCCATCCCCACCGGCACCGTGACCTTTTTGGACGCGGGCGTCGCCTTCAGCACCAATACGGTGAATGGCTCGGGGGTGGCCGCCGTCACCACCTCGGCACTCGCGCTGGGATCGCAAGGCATCAGCGCCAATTACAACGGCGATAATAACTACAACCCCAGTGTTTCCGCCCCGCTCACCCAAGTGGTGACGAATGCCGCCATCCCCATCCTGACCGTGACGGCGAACAGCATTGCTCGCGGGTACGGCAACACGAATCCGGTGTTGACCGTTTCCTACTCCGGCTTTGTCAACAGCGACACGACCAATGTTCTGACCGGTGCGCCGCAAATCACTACCGGAGCCACGACCAATAGTCCCGTGGGTGCTTATCCCATCACCGTTTCCACCGGCACTTTGAGCGCGACGAACTACACTTTTGCTTTTGTGAACGGCACTCTGACCGTCACCCAAGCCACCTTGACGGTCACCGGGATCATTGCCAGCAACAAAATGTATGACGGCACCACCACGGCGGTCTTGAATACCTCCGGCGCCTCCTTGGTGGGGATGATCCCAGGTGACACGGTGACACTGAACACCGCGGGGGCGACGGGCGTGTTTTCCGACCCCAATATCGGCAATAGCAAGACGGTGACCGTAACCGGTTTGACCATCAGCGGCGCGTCGGCAACCAATTATATCCTGATTCAGCCGACGCTGATGGCGAGCATCAATCCGCTGAACCAGGGCGGTGTCTGGACGAACCTCGCCGGCGGCAGTTGGTCCCTCACTTCCAATTGGTCCAACGGCGCGATTGCCGGAGGTTCCGGTCAGACGGCGGATTTCAGCATGCTCGCGCTGCCCGCAAATTTGACCGTGACGCTGGATGGCGCGCAAACCATTGGCGTCATCTTGTTCAATGATCTTTCCGGCTCTTCGCACACTTGGACGCTCAACACCGGCAGCGGCGGTCCGCTGACCTTGGATGCGGGCGCCAATCCACCCGCCATCACGACCGGCAATTCGCCCGTCAACCTGGGTGCCAGTCTGGCGGGAACCAACGGCTTCGTCCTGACTGGTCCGGCCACTTTAACGCTGAACAACCCCGGCGCGCTGGCTGGTCAGGCTACGATTTCATCAGGTACTCTGGCGTTGAAAAATGCCAGCGCCTTGGGCAGCAGTCCGGTGGTCGTATCCGGTGGCGCTGCGCTGGATCTCACCAGCGGGGTCAATCCGACCAACGCGATCACCCTTGATGGCGGGACAGTGAATTTGCTGGCTGGGTCCACCTATGGCTCGCCGGTCGCGTTGGGCGCGGGGAACACCAATTACTTCACCACCACCGCAGTCAGCTATGCCACGCTTACCAATCTGATCACCGGGCCGGGAGGATTTACGGTGTCGAGCGCCAACAACAGCACGATTCAGATTAGCAATCCCGGCAATAACTTCCAGGGGGATGTTGTCATTGGTACGGGCGTCAAGGCTTACCTGCGAGTGGGCGTGGTCAATGCCATTCCGGCCACCGCGTTCTTGAACATCAACATGTCTTCCGGGGCCGGCGGTTTCGGCATGGAGGACTCCAGCACCGTGCCGCGCAGCCAGACCATTGCGGGCCTGACCGGTACGGGCGACATCTTTGGCGCGGACAGCCAGACTACGACGGTGTTATCCACGCTTACGCTGGGAAATGGCATCGGGCGCAACGCCTCGTATTCCGGCTCCTTGGGCCGCAGCGGGGCGGGCGGGGAGATTCAACTCGTAAAGGTCGGCTCCAATACCCAGACCCTGGTGAACAACGGAAGCTATTATGCCCAAGGCACGGTTATCGAGGGTGGCATCCTGTCCATTTCCGGTGATGGGGCCACGGCGGGTGCGGGTGGTTCACTGGGTTACGTGCCGGCGGCCGCCAAGGCCGATAATGTGGTTATCAATGGCGGCGGGTTGCAAGCCACGGCCAGTTTCACCTTGCACGCCAATCGCGGCTTGGGCATTGGACCCACGAACGGGACTACCGGCGGGGTCGCTACGATTGATGTGACGGCGGGCAACACCCTGATATACAATGGCTTCATCGCCAGCGCGGGCAATACCGGTGCCAACACGCTCGTCAAGACGGACGCCGGCGCTTTGACTTTGGGCGGCATCAACACCTATAACGGGGCCACCATCATTAGCAATGGCTGGTTGAATATCACCGGATGTCTGGCGGGTGGCGGCCCGGTGGTCGTGAATGATGGCGCGGCCTTGAGCGTCTCTGCGGCTTCCGGCGGCGAGGTCATCTCCAACGCGGCCAGCTTGACTTTGGGAATTTCGTCCGGGGCCACCTTGACCTTGAGTAACTTCGCCGGCAGTGCGGTGGCGCCCATAGTGGCAGCTAATCTGGCCGCCAACGGCACCGTGACCATCAATCTCAGTGGTTCGATTGCGGCCGGCCAATATCCGTTGATACAATACGGCGGCAGCTTCACCGGCTTTGGGGCGCTGCAATTGGGAACTCTGCCCACCGGAGTCGCGGCGACATTGATCAATGACACGACCAATAACTCCATAGATTTATCCGTGTCGGCGTACACCGCGCCCGTGGTCAGCCTGACCAGTCCGCTGAACCACGCGGTTTTTGACGTGCCGGCCAGCATCCCGCTCTTTGCCGCTGCCTCCGAAAGCGGTGGCTTGGTGACGAACGTGGCCTTCTATCAAGGCTCATCTCTGCTGGCCAATGTCGCCAGCGCCCCGTACAAATTCACGTGGACGAATGTCTCCGTGGGTTCCTATTCGCTGACCGCCGTGGCCACGGATAGCAACGGGGTTTCCACCGCCTCCAGCATGGTGAACGTGGTCGTCACCAACCGATATGCCCTTGCCACCCTGCAACAAATCAAGACCATCTTCATCATCCCGCTGGAAAATCATGACTTGGTGCAAGCGAATCCGACCGGCAACCCGCAGCAACTCCTGGGCAACCCCGCCTGCCCTTACTTCAACAGCCTCATCACACCCGGCAATTCCAACTCGGTCCAGACCGCCTGCGCCACACACTATTATAGCGTGGCCATCAATGGCGAGCATCCGTCCGAACCGAATTATGTCTGGTCCGAGGCCGGCACGGATTTCGGGGTGCGCACCGACAACGATCCGACGGCGGGCAACAACCAGTGGAGCAACGTGCAGCACCTCTCCGGTCAGTTGACGGCGGCGGGGATCCCGTGGCGCACTTATCAGGAAGACGTGGAGTACAGCTCGTCCGAGGAAGTCAGCGCCTCCGGTTCCGGCGTGGCCGTCAATCCTTACAACGGCACCACGGATTACTGGTATGTCGCAAAACACAACCCGATGGCCTTCTTCACCGACACGCAGAACCAGAACTGCTATCCGCTCACGAACTTCTGGACCGATCTGACCAACAACCACCTTGGCCGGTACAATTGGATCACGCCGGACCAGTACAACGAGATGCACAGTTCCCTGCCCAGTGGTTATACCTACTTTGGCACCAATTATACGGGTGATCAGGCCGCCATTGCCGAGGGCGACAACTTTTTGTCCATCGTCATCCCCAAAATCATGGCCTCACAGGCGTATCAGAGTAATGGCGTGATCATCATCTGGACGGATGAAACGGAGAGCACGGATGACACGAACACGACGCTGCCGTATGTGATCATCTCGCCGCTGGCCAAAGGCAACGCTTATGCCAGCACGCTGGCTTACAGCCATGCCTCGGATCTCAAGACCATGGATGAGCTGTTCGGGCTGGCCTACCAGACCAACGCGATCCCCGCCGCCAACCTGGACGCGCAAAACACAGGTTACAACTACGTGGACGGACGCAGCGCCGTCATCAACGACTTGAGCGACTTTTTCCAGACTGTGGCGCCGGCTCCGTTGCCCGCGCCCACCGGCTTGGCGGTGGTGCCGCTCAACACCGTGGCGTTGGTCAGTTGGAATGCGGTTTCCAACGCGGCGAGTTATACGCTTTACTATGACACCAACAACGGCGGGCCTTATAGCCAAAGTCAGACCCTTACTTCGGGAACGGTGACCACGGTCAGCAACCTCGTGAATAATGTGCCTTATTATTTCGTGGTGGCCGCCCTGGACACCAACGCCAATCAGGGCGCCCTCTCAGCCCAGGTTTCCGCCACGCCCGCGTTGGCCACCACCAACCATCCCTACGTCGGCGTGACCTATATTGCCAGCACCGTGACCTATCCCCGGTTGTTGAAAATTAATGTTGTGGATATTGATCTTTCGGCCCCGGGCTTGCGATTCCATCTTACCGGGCCGAGCGGCCCGCTGCAAACCATCAGCCAGCCCACGTTCAATTACTTGACCAACCTCAACTGCCAGGTGGCGGTCAACGCCAACTTTTTCTCGGTGGTCAATGGGAACACGCCCACACCCGAAAATCTCATGGGCCTGGCCGCATCGGATGGCAACGTTTATGGTTCGTTCTATACTGGCAGCCAAACCATTGCTTCTTTCAGCTCTCCTTTTCCGGGCCTGAATATTGATCCGAGCAACCATGTCTCGATCGTTCACCCCAACCCCGCCGACCCTACGGGCCTGACGACCTTGGAACCGGTGCTGCTGTGGAATGCGGTGGGCGCCCCGCAAATCATAACCAACGGCGTGGCCATGACCTCCATCAGCGGGGACAGCCTCAATCCGCGCACCGGCCTCGGCTTCACCGCCAACAATCACTTGATCATCATGACCATTGACGGTCGCGCCGAAAACAGCGGCGGGGTGTATATTGCCGAAATGGCGGCGATCATGCAGACCAATTACGGTGTTTATAACGCGCTCAACCTGGACGGCGGCGGTTCCACCACCCTGGCGATGGCCAGCCCGGTGCCGCACATCGTCAACCAGCCTTCGGATAATCCGCCCCGCGCCGATGGCGATAATCTGGGTGTGTTTGCGGTCAAAGCTTATGTCGCCATTGCGGGCGTGAACAATGGCTCAACGCTGGTCGCGCCGACGAACGTCGTTTTGAATGCCAGTGTGATGGACGTGGCCGGTAACGTCACCAATGTGACCTACTATCAAAATGGCGTCAGCGTGGGCGCGGCCGCCACCGCTCCCTATAACGTGGTCTGGACCAATCCGCTGGTGGGCGGTTACGCGCTGACCGCCATTGCGGCGGATGACAGCGGCTTGAGCGTGACCTCCGCCGTGGTCAACCTCACCGTCTCCAACCCGGTGATCGCCCCGCCGGTGATCGTGAGCCAACCCGTCAGCGTGACGAACTACGCCGGCACCACCGCCAGCTTCAACGTCGGCGCGACGGCCGCCAGCCCGTTGTTTTACCAGTGGTATTTCGGAACCAATGCGCTTGCTGGTCAAACCAACAGCACCTTGAGTCTGGCCGCAGTCGGCCCGGCGAATGTGGGCAGTTATTCCGTCATGGTAAACAATGCCGGTGGCAGCACCAACAGCGATCCGGCCAGCCTGACGGTCATCTATCAAGCTCCGAACGTGACCGGCGGACAGATGATGCTTGGCGCGAACGGCTTCCAATTGAGCTTCTCCGGCCCGGTCGGCCAGACTTATGAAGTGCTGGCCTCCGACGATCTATCCGTGCCGCAGTCGGCGTGGACGGTTTTGGGAACCGGCACCTTCGGCAGCGCCAACGCTAGCTTTACGGACCCCGACGCCGTCAATCATCCGGGCCGGTTCTATGTCATCAAATCGCCCTAATTCTCGTGGCGCCGAAAAGAGGGGTGGGGACGTTGATCTATCAAGCCGCATCCCGCTCGCTGGGCGGCCTCGCCATTGGAGCGCCGGTCTCCGACCCGGCTCGTTTCAAAATACGCACCATCAAGCCGGGTTGGAGACCGGCGCTCCGTAAATCGGGACACTGCTTGGCCCGGTCCAAGATGGACAATGTACCAACCAACCCATAAAATCAACCCTCGTCGGCACGGGCTTGCGGATTGGCACAAAGAATCGAACCCGGCCACCAGCACAAAATCCATGAACCGATACAACTTGAATTTTTTTTCACTCCTCGCCGCGTTGGTTGCGGCTGCCGCCGGCTGCGCCTCCGCGCAGACCAATTCCGCTGACGTGCTCCGCCAGATCAAGACGGTTTTCGTGATCGCGCTGGAAAACCACAATTGGACCCAGCCGGTCCCGGACAGCGATCCGCAGCAAATTTTTCACAATCCCGCCGCGCCTTACGTCAACAGTCTGGTCACGCCCGGCCACCCGAACGCGGCGCAGGTTTCCTACGCCACCCGGTATTACAACGCCGGCCAGAAGGTGCATCCCTCGGAACCTAATTATATCTGGCAGGAAGCCGGCACGACCTTCGGCGTGTACACGGACGACGATCCGGGCGAGTCCGCGCACAACCTGTTCACCTGCCAGCATCTCACCGGCCAGATGACGGACGCCGGCGTTCCCTGGCGCACCTATCAGGAAGATCTGGAGTACAGTGCGAGCTCGACCCACAGCACCAATGGTTCTGGGGTGCCGGTCAACCCTTATAATGGCACCACTGAATATGATTATGCCGTGAAGCATAACCCGATGGCGTTCTTCACTGATACGCAAAGCCAGAACGGTTATCCGCTGACAAACCTCTGGACGGACCTGGCCAACCACAACCTCGGCCGTTACAACTGGATCACGCCCGACCAGTATAATGAGATGCATAGCTCGCTGCCGAAAGGTTTTACTTATCACGGCACCACTTGGACCGGCAGGCAGGCTGCCATCGCCGAGGGCGACAATTGCCTCTCGATCATCATTCCCAAAATCATGGCTTCGCAGGCGTATCAGGATCACGGCGTCATCATCATCTGGACGGATGAAACGATGCACGGCGATGATACGAACCATACGCTGCCGGAAATTGTCATTTCGCCGCTCGCCAAGGGCAACGCCTACGCCAGCAGCGTGGTGTACAGCCATTCTTCGGACCTGAAAACCATGGATGAAATCTTCGGGCTGGCGTTTCAGACCAATGCCATTCCCGCCCGGGATCTCAACGCACTTGGCACCGGCTACAACCAGGTCGCCACCGCCAATGACCTGAGCGACCTGTTCCGGGCGCCTCGGACTCCATGACCAAACCAAGCGAAATTAATCCCACAAACCCGCCGGGCGACTTTGAGCGGGTCCTGCGGGCCATCATCGAACGGTCGGTCAAGTACCGGGCTGCCGCCGTCCTGCTGGCGGCGGTGATTCTGGTGTTTGGCCTCTGGGCGGCGGCGCATCTCGCCTTGGATGTCACTCCCGACATCAGCAATCTGCAAGTGCAGGTGCTCACCCCCGTGCCCGATCTGTCCCCGGAGGAAATCGAAACCTCCGTGACCCGGCCCATCGAACTCGAGATGTTCGGGCTGCCCGGTTTGGAACAGGTCCGCTCGCTCACGCGCTTTGGTGTTTCCCAAGTCTGCCTGATTTTTTCCGATGGCACCGATTTGTATCGCGCACGGCAAATGGTGACCGAGCGGCTGGCTGGCGCGGCCGGCAAACTGCCCCCCGGTCTGGCCCCGAAACTCGCTCCGCCCAGCTCGGGCCTGGGCGAAGTCTTCACTTATGCGCTGGCTTACCAGCCCAATCGCGCCCCGGCTGGCGTCTCTGCGGAGGCCCGGCTGCGGCGCTTGAAGCTGATGCAGGAATTCGTGGTCAAGCCCTGCCTGAAATCCGTCAAAGGGGTCGCGGATGTGAACACTACGGGCGGCTATGACCAGGAAATGGTGGTCGAAGTGGACCCGCTCAAGCTGCCGGGCATCGGCTATGACATGAACGACATCGCTGTCCTGATGGCGCGCGACGTGGCTGTGGGCGGCGGCGCGCTGGTGGAGCGGGACGGCAACCAATTCATCATCCGTTCCCGGTCGCGGGCGCAGACTAGCAACCAGCTTGCCAATGCCTGTCTCAAGCTGCCGTGGGTGTTGCGCGCCCAGCCGTTAAGCACCGTGGCCGACATCAGCCTCGGTTCCAAAATCCGGCTCGGCGCCGCCACGCTCAATGGCGAAGAAGCCGTTTTGGGTACGGCTATGATGTTGACGGACGAAAACGCCCGCGCCGTGGCTCGCGCCTTCAGCCAGGCCCTGGCCGAAGCCCAAAGCCGGCTGCCGGCGGACTTGGAATTGAAACCGCTTTACGACCGCGCCGAACTGGTGGATGTGGTCATCGGCACGGTGGGACACAATCTCACCCTGGCCGCCGGACTGGTCATCGCCGTGCTGCTGCTGTTTCTGCGCAGTTGGCGCGCGGCGCTGATTGTCGCCAGCGTGCTGCTCCTCTCATTTGCCCTGGGGCTGGGTGGCATGGCCACGTTCGGCATCATGGGCAGCCTGCTCACGCTCGGAGCCATTGATTTTGGCGTGGTGGTGGATGACACCATCGTCATGGTGGAAAATGTCGCGCGCAAACTGGCCGGTCTTTCCGGCGACCGCCCATCCGCCAGCCGGGAAGCGCGACTGGCCACCATCGTGGATGCTTGCTGTCAGGTGCGGAAACCCATGTTCGTGGGCATGCTGGTCATCATTGGCGCTTACCTGCCGATTTTGACCCTGGGCGGCGTGGAGGGGCGCATGTTCCGCCCGCTGGCGCAATCGGTGATGTTGCTCTTGTCCAGTTCCCTGCTCCTCACCATCACACTCGTCCCCGCACTTTGTGCCCTGGGCCTGGGCTCGCTCAACCCCCGTAGCCGCCGAGGTAAGGAGACGGACCTAGTAGGTGCGCAAGCGGCACGGAGCGCCGGCCTCCCGGCACGGCTCGTTGGAGAGGAAAAGACCTCCCCAGATGGAATTCTTCAAGAACCACTCTTTCTAACCACTCTTCGTTCCGGCTACGAAAAACTCTTTCTCGCCAGCCGCCGCTTCCGCTGGTGGATTTTGGCGGGCGCCCTGGTGCTGGCGGGCGGAGCCGGTCTTCTGGCCCCCCGGCTGGGCGCGAATTTCCTGCCCTACCTAGACGAAGGCTGGCTGGTCGTGGAAGTGCAGCGCGCCCCGCAAATCAGCCTGGCCAAATCCGTGGACATGGAACTCCAGACCGAACGCGCCATCCGCGCCGCCGTGCCGGAAGTCAATAATCTCTATTCCCGCATCGGCATGTCGGAGATTGCCACCGATCCGCAAGGCGCCAATCAAAACGACATCTATATCAGTTTCAAGCCGCGCGCCGGGTGGCGCAAAATCAACGGCCACCGCGCCTCCAAATCCGAGCTGGCGCGCATCATCCAGACGACCATCGAACGCAGCGTGCCCGGCCAGGAGCTGGAACTGAACCAGCCCATCGCCGTGCGCTTCGACGAATTGCTCGAAGGCGTGCGAACCGATCTGGCGATCAAGTTGTTCGGATCGGACTACGATCAGTTGGACGCGCTGGCTGGCAAAGTATCGGGCATCGTCAAACAGCTTCCCAACGCCGGCGAGGTGATGATTGACCAGCCGGGCCGCACCGCCATGCGCGAATTCATCCCCGACCCGATCCCCGCCGTGCGCTTCATGATCGCGGGCGACGTGATGAATAATGCCGTGTCCATCGGCCTGGCCGGGCGCGAGGTCGGGCGCGTGGACGAAGGCAACCTCTTTTATCCCATCGTCGTGCGCGTCGCCGAATCCGCCCGCACCAATCCCGCGACTTTGTCCGCGCTGCCCGTGCGCAGCGCCGATAGCTCCTATGTGGCCACCTTGAACGACGTGGGCAAATGGGTGACGAATGAGTCGTCCGTCAGCACCATCACCCGCGAACAGGCCGAGCGTCGCGAAGCCATCCTGGTGACGGTGGAAAGCCCGGACGTGGTCGGCTTCGTGGCCCGGGCGCGCGCGGCGATTCAAAAACAAATCCAGCTACCGCCCGGCTGCCGCCTCGAATTCAGCGGCGCCTACAAGAACTGGCAGTCTGGCAGCCGGCGGCTGTTGCTTTCCAGCCTGGCGTTCATTCTGATCAGTTTGGCGTTGGTCTATGCCGCGCTCAAAAACTGGCGGCAGACCGTGTTGGTCGCCTTCGGCCTGCCGTTCGCCTTGGTCGGCGGGGTCTATGGCCTGTGGCTGCGCGGCTTGCCGCTGACCATGCCCGCCGCCATTGGCTTTGTCACCCTGGGCGGCTTGAGCCTGCTCAACGGGCTGGTCCTGATCACTTACTTCAACGACCTGCGCGAACAGGGAGCAGCTCCGGCGCTCGCCGCGTTGCGCAGCGCCAAGACGCGGCTGCGTCCGGTGCTCATGACCGCGTTGGTGGCCGGCGTCGGCTTCATTCCCATGGCGCTTTCCACCAGCCAGGGTGCGGAATTGCAACGCCCCTTCGCCACCGTCGTGATCTTCGGCGTGCTGACCTCGACCGCGCTGACCCTGCTGATCATCCCGCTCCTGCTGGCCGGCGCTGAATCCTCCGCCGCCAAATGAACTGACGAAAGAAACCGTTGGCGTTTCAATACGCTGCGAGCGTTTCTCCCTCTCCGCGTTTTGCGGAGTCGGCGGCTCGTCCTCCGTAGCCTTGGCGTAGGAGGAAGCAAAATGGGGAGAGAATTCCCCGAAAAATTTCGCGCATTGAACCCCTGAACCAATGGAAAACATCCAACCCCCAACATCCAACCTCGAACATCCAATGGCTTTCCTTCCGCGTCTTCACTGGATGTTGGGCGTTCGATGTTGGATGTTGGATGTTTTCCGGGCTCATGGAGAGGGCCGGGGTGAGGTGCCTCGTTTCACCATTAAGCGAGTGCGGCAGGCGCTGCGCGATCGCGAACGCGGCCAGGGCGACATCAAGGCCCTGCACGGCGAACTTGCCGGTTTCAACCGCCTCCGCATTGGCGGCCTCCGCGTGGTATTTTCCCAGCACCCGGGTCGCGTCCTGCGCCTGGAATATGCCGACACCCGCGACGTGGTTTATGAAAACTTCCTGCGCCTCACGGAAGGCCGTCCGGCAAGATGAATCTGGCCTCGGGATGAATGACGCTCGCACAATTTGAAACCGCTGGGTCAGGAGCGTTGGCCGAATAATTGAGGGCAGAATGATAGAAACGGCCCCATTATTCTGCCCTCAATCATTCTGCCAAAACTGGTTTTTTCAGCGGACCAGCACAAACAGTTCACCCATCAGCGCCAGTTTCGCAGCGGCGGACTGGCGTCCGCCGCCAACATCAGCCGACCAAAGCATGATTGACGAGCCTGCGAAAATCCGGTTGTCTGGGAACAAACTCCAAAGGTATTCAACATCGGGGTGGCTGGCACAAAATGCAAAAATATGCGTTTATGCGGGACGTGTTTCTGGCTGGCTGCGCACCGTGCCGCTGGACGCGGGATTCGTCCACGTCACCCGTTCGCTGGGCATTTGCCTGGGCGACTAAGCCGCCAGCGACTCACGCCTTTTCCTCGCGGCCTTTGCGGCCTTGATCGAGCAGCATCTTTTGCAATTCACCGAAGGCCTTGGTCTGCGAAGCGCCTTCCACCGTTTTTTCGGCGATGTCCTGGACCTTTTGGTAGGCGGCTTCGAGTTGCTGGGCCAGCTTGGCGCCGGAGGCCAGTAAATCCTTGTTGGCTCGTTCGAGCGATTCGTTCCGGGCGGCCAGAACATTGCGGTCACCCTCAAACTGTTTGTGCGCCAAATCCTCGCGGCTCTTGGCCTCCAGCCGGAGCCGGTCGGTCGCTTCTTTGACGGCTTGGCCAACGGCGGATTCCAATTCCTTGGGAAACGCCGCGGCTTTGGCGCGCAGTTCGGCCAACTCCCGCTCCTTTTCGGCGAGGGCTTTTTCCCGTTCGGCGAATTCTTTCTCGCTGGTTTCGCGCTTGAGCTTGAGTTCCTTTTCCAGCGCGGTTTTCTCGTCGTTTAATTTGTCCTTGACCGCCTGTTGCTCACGCTTGAAGCCATAATTAAAGTCTTCCCGGGCGCGATCCTGGGCTTTCTTTTCAGCGGCGTCGCGTTCCTTGACTTCCGCCTCGTGCGACTTTTTCTCCTCGTCCCATTCCGCGCGCAGGAAGTCAATCTCACGCTGCAATTCCTCGCGCTGCCGGGCGATGTCGGCCTCGAAGTCGGCGCGTTTCTGGTTTTGGGCTTCGATTAACGCCGCGAGGCTGACGGCTGATTTTTCGATGCCGTAAAGCTCCTTGAGTTCCTGCTCCTTGCTCGCGACGGCCTTTTGGATGTTGCGGAATCGGGCGGATTCGCCCGCCAACTGGTCGGAAATCTCGGCCAGCATTTTGCCGATCTGCGATTTGAGGTCGCCAATTTCGCGATCAATGCCCTCCGCTACCACCGCCGTGGCCACCTTCACCGCTTCCTCGGCGCGTTTCTCTTCCAGTCTTCGTTCCGGCGCCAGTTCGGCGGCGTGCTTTTCCTCCAGTTGCCTGGCCAGGGTCTGGTAGGCCTCCAGCATTTCCTGTTTGGTGTTTTTGTCGCTGAGCTTCTTGGCCGGTGCGGATTTTTCAGGCATAAAATTCCTATTGGGTGTTTGGCGTTGTCGCTGCAATGTTCATCGCCAGCCTGCCACTCGCCTGCCCGGGTGAAAAGAAAAATCGCGGCAGGAAAAAATAATCTTCGGTGGATGCTGTTTCGCAAACGCGCCGCCGTGCCGTTTGCCCGGAAGCTGGAACTGGTCGAGAAAATGCGCGACCGCAGCTTGCTCATCGCGGCCAGTTCCTTGCGCCGACAGCGGCGTCCGCACCCGCCGCAATCGCGCATGGCTGGCCAAGCCGCGCCAGCGGCAGAATCTGGCGCCGCGCAAAATCCCTGTTCCCAGCGGGAGCGATAGCGAGCCGTGAAGGGCGACCAATAGAAAAACGCGGATGGCCGGAAAAGTGAATCTGGTCTCGGGATGGATGGCACTGGCACAATTTGAAACCACTGGGCCAGGAGCGTTGGCAGAATGATTGAGGGCAGAATGATAAAAACGTCCCCATTATTCTGCCCTCAATCATTCTGCCAACAATGGTTTTGTCAGCAGACTTGCACGAACGGGCCGCCCATCCGCGCCAGTTTCGTGGCGGCGGACTGGCGTCCGCCGCAAAACCAAACCGACCAAACCATGATCAACGAGTCAGCCAATCCCAGCCGATGTGGCCACAAGCTGCGGAGAATTTAGACGTCTGGCTGGCTGCTAAAAATTCGCAAATATGCGCTTATGCGTGACTGGCGTGTTCACGTTACCACAAGGGAAATTCCATGTCTTGTGGCTGCCGCCGGGGCTTTTTCCTGCGCGTTGGCCGGCCGCGTTCCGCCGCCGCTTTCCAGCTTGCGATCAGCTCCTGGGTTTCCTGCCAAGCCTCACGCAACTGCTCTAATTCCTGCGTCAGGTCGCGGCGCATCCGGACCGCCACCAATTCGAGATCGGCGCGGCGCGAAAAATTCCACGCGGGTTCCCGCCGCAGTTTCGCTAGTTGGCGGTTGAATTGGCGCAACGAGCTTTTCAACTGCGCGGTGATGCGCTGCAGCAGCGAGGCGCTGGTGTGCGCGGTGGTGCCGCTGTCGCCGATTTCGCAGAGGGTGAGGATGACTTCCAGTTGTTCGGCATCGCCCGCCTCGTAGGCGGTCTGCGCCTGATGCCACCATTCGGTTTTTTGCGGGGTCATCTCCCGCTGGCTGTCGGGATGCAGGCGGCGAACCAGCGCCCGATACAGCTCCTTGAGCCGGGAAGCCGCGTGCGGCGCGGCGGAGGCATGCTGCTGCCCGGCCGGGCGTCCGCGCCGGTCCTGCGGGCGGGCGCCCGGGCCGAATCCGCCGAAAACCTCGTCAAAAAATGCGTTCAGCGGATCGTCCTCATCCTCCTCGGGATCGCTGAATTCCGGGCGCGCGCCAAATTGTTCTGCTTCCGGTTCGCCGCCGCCGCCGGTCGGGGGCGGCGGTTCGGGTTGGTCACGAGCTGCCATGACGCGCTGATACGCGCGGGCGTGCGAAGCCCCGCCAAACATGACCTCGCCTTCGACGAGGAAAATGAACGCTTCATCCGCCGCGATTTTTTGGCCCAGCTCGCGGATTTCCGTGAGCAACGCGCCGAAGTGGCTGTGCAGCCAGCGCGTGAATTCGGGCTGATCTTTCTGATGAAACTGGTCGAGCTGCCGCCGTGAATTATTGAGGTCGCGCAAGGCCTTCTCGTAGTCTTTCTTGATTTTGCGCCGGATCTCCGCGCCATCCGCCAGCACCAGCGCGCGGCAATGGTTGGCGGGATGCGGGGGGGCAACGGCGTGGCCGTTGATCGGCGGTTTGGGTGCGCGGCGTCTCATTTATTTAATGACGCCGAACAGTAACACTCGCTCCGCATGCTTGCCAGCGGATTTTGTTCTTCGCGGCTGCGTTTTGGGGCCAAGGCGGCACTTGCCAAGGCAGTTCCCGCACGCTAGATTCAAATCATGATCGTCGCATTGGACAGAGATGTTGAAGACTTCCTGCAAGCTCAGGTGCGATCGGGCGTCTGTGCCGACGCTGGTGAACTGGTGAACGACGTCATCCGGTCCCTCCGTGAACAGCAGGGGAAGGCTTTTGATGTTACGCCGGAATTAGAAGCCTGGCTGCTGGAAGCGGCGGATAGGCCGGTTACGCCGCTGACGAAGGCTGACTTCACTGCCATCCGCGATCGAGTGCTTGCCAGGATTTCCGCCACATGAGCGCACACAAGTCCGAAGATTTCATCTCGGACGTGGAGCGGCAGTTCCAATGGTATGTTATCAATGCCGGTTTGGAAATTGCGGATCGCTATCTTGCTGCCGTCGAGGCCGGATGCCAGTTGCTTGGCCAACATCCACAACTCGGTCCGTGCGCCGGATTTAGCCACACGCGTCTGCGCGATTGGCGTTTCTTGGTGGTATTTCGTCCATTCCAAAAGCACGTCCTTTTTTATGAAACGAACGGCAGCGATGTTTGGCTGCGCCGCACAATGCACGGCCAGCGGGATTTACCCCGGCGATTGCTTGAACCGCCGGGAACGGTATGAAGTCGGAGACCGGCGCTCCAATCGCGCCATCAGATGGTCGGCCCGGACATCGCCTCGTATTCGCACGCGGCGTATTGGTCCAGCATCTGGTCATAGACTTTCGTCGCCGCCTTGTTCGGCAGCACTGCGCTGCCGGGCACGGGGGCGGTGAAGCCGGCCACCAGCTTTTCCCATTTCACCGCTTGTCCATCGGCGGCCAGCCAGCCGTGCGCGGCCTGCAGCGCTGAGCCGAGCGCCGCGCTCTTGGCCACTTCGATCCGTTCCACGCGGCAGTTCATCACGTCGGCCAGCACCTGCAAGAGCGCCCGGTTGTTGGCGGCGCCGCCCGTGACGAGGATTTTCGCCGGGGCCACCTGCATCCATTGTGAATGGAGCCGCATCGAGAGCATCTGCGCCTCAAAAATGGCGCGGCAGTTCGCCGCCGCGTCTTTTTCGTCCAATTGGAAGCGGTGAATGCCCGGTTGGTTGACGCGCGGGACGATTTCCGCCTCGAACCACGGCAGCAAAATCCCGCCGTGATTGCCAGGGGGCGTTTGCGCCACCAGTTCGCCAAATTTCTTCCAGTCGGCGATTTTGTAGTGCTCGCGGATTTTTTCGCGGGCCAGCGAGCCGTTCTTGAAACAGATCAGCGTCATGTAGCCGCCGGCGGGCGAGCCGAAGACGTGGCCCTCGCCGCTTTCGTCGGTCTGGCATTTGTCCATGGTGCCAAAAAAGGTGTCGCTGGTGCCCAGGCTGATGGCCACCTGGCCGGGTTTGATAAGCCCCAGGCCGACGACGCTCGCCGGATTGTCGCCCGTCCAGACGGTGGCCCGGGCCTCGGGATTCAGCCCGTATTTTTGGACGAAATAATTGCTGACCGGGCCAATGATGCTGCCGGCTTCCGCGAGCGGCGGCAGTTTTTTTGTCAGCCCCGGCGCGGTGGCCTTGAGGGCGTCGTGATTCCAGTTTTTCCGCCGGATGTCCATGAGGTTCATGCCTGCGCCGTCGCCAAAATCAATCGGCGCGAGCTTGCCCGAGAGCAGCGACGCCATGAACGAACTGACGAGCGCGATATGGGCGGTCTGGGCGTAGGCCTTGGGCTCGGTCTTGCAGAACTTGCGAATCTGCGGGCCGGTGAAGCGCTCGAAGGTGTCCGAGCCGGTGCGCGAAGCGGTGAACTTGATGCCGCCAAGTTTCTTGCGGATTTCCAGGCACTCCTTCGCGGTGGAGGAATCCATCCAGATGGGCGAGGTCTTGCGCGCGAACACGCCGTCCAGATTCTCCTCCAGGGATTTTTGGGGATCCAGACTGGCCAGCGCCGCCTCCGTCTGGTCCGTGAGATAAACCGAGCCGTGCTGCTGGCCGCAGCCGCTGACGGCGAGAATCTTATCCAGCGCCACGCCGTCGCGTTTCATCTGGGCAAAAATCAGGTCGAGCGCGGCGGCCCAAAGCCGCGGTGAGCTGTGCTTGACGAGCGGGTCGCGGTTGGGCAGCACGCCGTTGCGCGTCTTGAATTGCGGCAGCGCCTGATCAAAATTGAGCGATTTTTCATAGACAACCTTGCGCGTGTCGAGGTCAATGACCACGGCGCTCAAGCTCTGTGTGCTGGAATCAAGTCCTAGGAAAATTCTGGCCATGTGCATAAGCTAGCAAGAACATCGGCGTTTGGCGAATGCAATTTACGAGCGGGGCTGACTCACCCCCGGCCAGCGGTGGGTGACCGGGAACCCCAATGACGAATGACGAAAGAATGACCCAGCCCCAATGTCGAAGGCGGCAGTATACCTGCTTGAGCGTTCGTCATTCATCATTCGTCATTTTCCCCGTCATTCCCCTTGATTCCTCCTCCCAATCCGCCATGTTTACCGGTTCTGAAAATGTCCGCCACCATCGGCAGCCAAGTTCCCGACGACCAGCGGTATTCCACCGGCATACTGGTTCGCCGGCTGCTGACGCTGGCCTGGCGGTTTCGCGCCAACTGCCTCTGGTCCATGCTGTTAAGCCTGGTGCTGTTGCTGCTGGGCATTGCCGGCCTGCAATTGCTGGGCCTGGTCATTGACGTCATCCGGCACGCGCTGAATCCGTCGTTGCCGCCGCCGGTGTATCCGCTGGGATGGCATCCCCCCGCCGGCTGGACGGCCCTGCAAGTCGTCACCCTGCTGGCACTGGCTATCGTGGCGCAGGCCCTGGTTCGCGCTGCTCTCACCTACGCCTACAACATGGTCACCGCGCGCCTTACGCAGGGCGAAATCGTGCCGGCCTTGCGCGCCCAGCTCTATGCCAAGCTGCAGCGCCTGAGCTTCAGTTTCTTCGACCTCCACGGTTCCAACTCCATTTTCAACCGCGTGACCGGCGACGTCCAAAACACGCGGCTGTTTGTGGACGGCGTACTGTTGCAGGGCCTGAACATGCTCCTGACGCTCGTCACCTACGCCTTCTTCATGTGGCGCATCCATCCCGCGCTCACGCTGGCGTGCCTGTCGGTGTCGCTCCCGCTGTGGGGGCTGGCGCATTATTATTCCGCGCGGCTGCGTCCCGGTTACCTGCGCAATCGCGAATTGAGCGACGACATGGTCCTGCTCTTCAGCGAAAGCGTGCGCGGCATGCAGACGGTGAAAGGCTTCGCCGCCGAGGCGCATCAAGTCCGGCGGTTTGCGGCGGCCAACAACCAGGTGTCCTCGCAGCAGCGCAGGATTTTCTGGGACCTGTCCATCTTCACCCCGGGCACCCAAATGCTCTCCCAGTTGAGCCTCGTCATCCTGTTTGCCTTCGGCGGCTGGCTGTATGTGCGGGGCCAAATCGCGCTGGGCGGCGGGCTGGTGGTCTTCGCGGGCCTGCTCCAGCAATTTACGGGACAGGTCGCCAACATTTCCACCATCGCCAACTCCGTGCAGCAAAGTCTCGCCGCCGCGCGGCGCGTCTATGAAGTGCTGGACACGCCGCTCGACGTCGAAAGCCGTCCCAATGCCGTCAAGCCCGGCCGCCTCACCGGGCAAATCACCTTTGAAAACGTCACCTTCAGCTACGAGTCTGCGCGGAGCGCCGGCTTGCAGCCGGCTGATGACGCGAAAAATTCCGATCGCCGCGCAGCAAGAGAATTGGTCGCGGGTCGCCGTACGCAAGCCCAAAGCCGGTCGCAGACCGGCGCTCCGGCAGTCGGCGTGCCGCAACAACGGAGCGCCGGCTTGCAGCCGGCTGATGACGCGAAAGACTCCGGCGGGTGCGTAGCGCAAAAAATGGCCGCTGGTCACAACGCGGACGTCCAAAGCCGGTCGCAGACCGGCGCTCCGAAAGCGGCGCTCACGAGTATCTCCTTCACTGTCAAACCCGGCCAGGTGGTGGGCATTTTTGGCATGACCGGCACGGGCAAAAGCACCTTGCTCGGCCTGATCCCGCGCTTTTACGATCCGCAGCAGGGCCGCATTCTCGCCGACGGAAAAGACCTCCGCGACCTGGACCTGGACGCCTACCGGCGGCAAATCGGCATTGTCTATCAGGAAAGTTTTCTGTTCTCCAACACCGTCGCCGCCAACATCGCTTTCGGCCATCCGCACGCGACCATGGACCAGATTGAGCGCGCCGCCCGGATTGCGGCGGCGCACGACTTCATCACCGACTTGCCCCACGGCTACGAAACCGTGCTGGGCGAATCCGGCGTGGACTTGTCCGGCGGCCAGCGCCAGCGCCTTGCGCTCGCCCGCGCCTTGCTCTTGCAGCCGCCCATTCTCATCCTCGACGATCCCACGGCCTCGGTGGATGCGCGCACGGAAAACGAAATCGTCTCCGCCTTGCGGGTGGCGATGTCCGGCCGTACCACGTTCGTCGTGTCCAGCCGGTTGAGTTTGTTGCGCCGCGCCGATCTGATCCTGGTGCTGGAAAATGGCCGCCTCACCGCGTCCGGCTCGCATGACGAACTCCTCCATCGTCCCGGTCCGTATCACGAAACCGCGCTCTTGCAGATCATGGATTTGTGACCGATCAGTCCCCGTAGCCGCCGACGTGAGGAGGCTCCGTTTGAGATCGGGCAAGTTGGAGCCTCCTCACGTCGGCTGCTACGGGGATTCATGGAGAGTCCTGAGTTTCAAGCAAACAAATATTCGCTCCATACGGAGAGTTCGACGCTGCCATTGGCGGAGCGATTGCCATGGCTGGCACAATTGTCGCCCAGCGGTTCGGCTTGTTTTCGAGCCGAGTCGAGCGGCAGCATACTGATAGGACGGCGGGATAAACGACCGAGCCGGAGCGCGGCCGTCTTCGGCCGCAGCAACGTCCGCATATCTGAGACTCACGGATAAACCAAGCGTTCTTCAGGTTCGCACCTTGCTGCGCCCGAGGACGGGCGCGCTCCGGCCCTATGCGATAAATTTCGAGGCATGGAAGCTGTTTGAGCAGATTTTCCGGTTTGCATCCCTCCCAGTCGCGGTTAAAATAACGACATGAAGCGGAAGAAGGCACAGTTGGAAAAAGTGTCCGCCGGCACTCTCGTCGGCGCGAAGTTGCGCGCCGACGGAAACAAGCTGACGGACTCGCAACGCGAGAAGCTCGGCGAGGAATTTCTGAGGCTTTATTATGGCGGTTTTTCCACACCGGCCACAACTCATCGCCGTTGACGCCAACGTGCTGTTCGATCTGGCGACCGGTTTGGATGATGTAGTGGACGCGTTTTCCGTGATCCGCGCGCGGCTGTGCGACACTCGTTTTTTGATGCCGCCCACAGTCCAGCATGAAATGGCGAATTGGGCTTTGTCCGGCGACGCGGAAAAGAGCCAGTCGGCGCGCAAGGCAATCCAAGCGAGCCAGCGGTGGCACGTCGTGCCTGTCAGCCTTATCGCCGTGAGCCACGGCATCGCCGAACGCATCGCGGAGCAGGTTCGCAGTCGCGGCCTGATGCCGGAGGAGGAAATTAACGATTCGCTGGTGCTCGCAGAATCGGCCCTACTCGGCTGTTCACTACTGTTGACCAGCGATGAGCACTTGCGCGGAATTGACTTTGCGCTGTTGACCTTGGAGTTGCAAACATTTGATGTCGCCGCACCTGTCATTGCCACGCCCCGGGAAATTGTGCGAAAATTTTTTCCGCGGTAGCGGTCGGTGCAAGGCGCTGACTTTTGGTATGCGGAGTGCATTACCAAAAATAAATTCGGCTGGAAGGCGTGCCGTGGTAAAATCTCCCCGTGATTTTTAAACGCCGATCGCGGACCCAGGAACCCACAGGCAAGCTGCCTGTGCCACCACCGCTGCACTCCGCGCGCGAGGCGATCACCTATTACAACCCGCACGAGGAGCGCGAGGCGGACAAGGCGCCGTTGCAATGGCCGCTCATCCGCCGGATTTTCAGCTACACCAAACCCTACGCCGCCAAGCGCAACTGGCTCTTCGCGCTCACCTTCACGCGCGGCTTGCAACTCCCCGCCCTCGCCTGGCTGATTGGCTTCACCATCAATGGCCCGATTTCCCACCGCCACCAGGCGGAGATCTATTGGTACGCGGCGGCGTACTTCGCGTTGGCGCTGGTTACCATTGTGTGCTTTCACTTTCGCCAGCGATTTGCGCTTGAACTGGGCGAGGCCGTGGTCCATGACATGCGCACCGCGCTCTTCGCCAAGCTCCTGCGCATGCCCATGTCGTTCTTCAATCAGACCAAATTCGGCCGCATCATCAGCCGCCTCACCTCGGATATTGACAGCGTGCGCGCCGGCGTGCAGGACGTGGCCTTTGTGCTGGTGGTGCAGGGCCTGCAAATGACCGCCTCCGCCGCGCTGATGGCGTGGTACGACTGGAAGCTCTTTTCGCTCATGGCGCTCATGGCCCCCATCATCTGGCTGGTGAATGAAAATTACCGCCACGAAATGGGCCGGCGCCTGCGCAAAGTGCAGGAATCCTGGAGCCGCGTCGCCTCCACGCTCGCCGAATCCGTCAGCGGCATCCGCGTCACGCAGGCCTTTGTCCGGCACGACATCAATGCGGACTTCTTTCGTAAATTGATCAATACGCACGCCGAATACAACGTCGGCGTGGCGCAGGCCTCGGCGGTGTTCGTGCCGCTGCTGCAATTGAAGAGCCAGCTTTTCCTCG
>Ga0316217_10001281_pt1 | contig 33416 bp, 28 predicted proteins | sample 1anoAmetaG_FD_203633 | JGI IMG/M metagenome (GOLD analysis project Ga0316217, IMG submission 203633) | Freshwater microbial communities from Trout Bog Lake, Wisconsin, USA - 1anoA | ecosystem: Environmental > Aquatic > Freshwater > Lake > Hypolimnion/Profundal zone | place: USA: Wisconsin...
TAAAAAGGGTGCAGAGGACTCGATGAACGGTTGGGACAGGAAGTTTCTTGAAATGGCCAAGCTGGTCAGCACCTGGTCGAAGGATCCATCGACCAAGGTGGGGTGCGTAATTGCGGATTCCGACCACGCGCAACTGTCGGAGGGGTTCAACGGTTTCCCCAGGGGAATCGCCGACGACGAGCGGCTGAAGCAGCGGGAGATCAAGCTGAAGTTGATCGTCCACGCGGAAGCCAATGCCATCGCCGCCGCCGCCCGCAATGGCCATCGGGTGATGGGCGCAACGGCGTACGTCACCTTCTGCCCCTGCCCGCAATGCGCCGCCTTGCTGATCCAGGCCGGCATTGCGCGGGTGATTACGGTTGCCGGGGCCACGCCCGAGCATTGGAAGGCGGAGTGCGAGCTGGCGCAGCGGATGCTTGCCGAGGCAGGGGTCGAATTCCAGGAGTTGTAACCGGCTGTTCGAGCAGGGATTTCAAAAGAACAGGCGCAGCAATGCGTCCGCGCAGTTTCACGCTCCTTGTAGGGGTGATGGATAAACTGAAGTGAATCAATAGTTTAAATGGTGCGCCCGGAGAGATTCGAACTCCCGACCCTTTGGTTCGTAGCCAAATACTCTATCCAGCTGAGCTACGGGCGCACACAGTGGTCTCGAACACGACCAAAGACAGATTATCAGGGTTTTGGCGGCGGCGCAATTCCCCCCACCGGTTGGGGTGCGCGGATCAGGCGGCGGACGCCGTTTCCAGAACGGACTGAGGCGGAATGAGCGGCAACTCCGCGTCGATCTCCAGTCCGGCCTGGCGAACCAGCCGCGTAACGCTCGCGGGATTGAGGCGGGTGGCGTCGTACTCCACGCGCAGGGTGCGCGCGGTGCGATCGAAGCTGAGCCTGCGGATGCCGTAGACCTCGCGGGTGTTGGCCAGTGCAAGAGTCACGCGCTCGGCGGGCGGCGTGGCGTAGGAGAAGAGAATTTCCACCGTGGTCATGACGAAATCATAGCAAGGCCGCGGGTCGGTTGTGCGGTGGGAATCGCCTTTGCCCGGAAACCGTGCATTTTGAACGCTCGATGTTCGATCTGCATGGCTGCGGCAACCGGAGGGCGACATCGGCGATCGACAGCGGGCACACCCCAGTCAGGAGACGGGATCAAGATCGACAGGCTCCTGCAACCTTGAGGCTTTTGTAAGGAAACTCATCATCGTCTCGAAGTAGATGTTGCGCTGCAAACCACTCTACCCTGCGTGTTGCGTTGCGTCGGCATCGCGATGAAAGTGCCGCCAGATAGCCTCGGCGGTCTTGCGGGGGACGACGGCGGCGAGCGACTCGGCGGTGGCTTGCTGCACGTCGCGCAGGCTGCCGAAGTGAGTCAGAAGCCGCTGTCGGGTCTGTGCGCCCACGCCGGGGATATTCAGTAACTCGGAGTCGCGGTCGCGCATGGCGCGGCGCTGGCGATGATAGCCGACGGCGAAGCGGTGACTCTCGTCGCGGATGAGTTGGATGAGATGCAGCACCGGCGAGCGGCGATCGAGAACGACCGGCTCGTCCTCGCTGCCGTAGACATAGATGATCTCTTCCTTCTTGGCGATGGAAGCCAGCGGCTGGGTGGTGAGGCCGAGCGATTCGAGGGACTCGGCGGCGGCGTGGAGTTGGCCCAGGCCGCCATCGACGAGGATGAGCGAGGGGAGGGTTTGGGGCTCCTTGCTGGCCGGGACCTTTGTGCTCTCCCCGGTCTCAGAATCGAGACCGGGGGCACCCGCGCTCTCCCTGGTCCCAGAATCGGGACCAGGGGCACCCGCGTTTTGATCGAGCAAGCGGCGGTAGCGGCGGGTAATCACCTCGCGCATGGAGGCGAAGTCGTCAACGCCCAGCACCGTCGTCACCTTGAACTTGCGATAGGCCTGCTTGTTCATCTTGCCGTCTTCCCAGACCACCAGCGAGGCCACGGTCTCCGCGCCCTGGATGTGGGAGATGTCGAAGCACTCGATGCGCTGGGGCAGCTCGGGCAGCATGAGGGCTTCGGCCAGCGCCTCCTGGATGGCCTTGCGCGAGGGCTCCAGCACGCGGAAACGCTGAATGTAGGACTGCTTTGCGTTCTGACTGGCGAGATCGACCAGCGAGCGTTTTTCGCCGCGCTGCGGGACGGCCAGCTCGATGCGGTGGCCGCTGCGCTCGGTGAGCAGGGCGGCCAGGGTTTCGCGATCGTCGAAATCGGCGGGGACCAGGATCGAGCGCGGGACGTAGTGCTGGTCGATGTAGAGCTGCTTGAGCAGGGCAGAGAAGACCGCGCCGGCGTGGAAGGGGGGCTCTGGGTTCTCCCCGGTCTCAGAAGCGAAACCAGGGGCACCCGCGGGTTCGGTGGGTGAGTCGCCGTTTGTGCATTCCCCGGTCTCAGAAGCGAGACCGGGGGCACCCGGTATTTGCGGAATGTAGGGCGCTTCGAGCAGGTCCGGCAGGTCGTCCCAGAAGAACTCGCGGCGATCGACGATCTTTCCGGCGCGCATGTGGAAGAGGTTGACGGCCAGGTTGCCTGCCTCGAAGTGGTAGCCGAAGACGTCAGCATCGTCGTTCTGTTCGGTGGTGGCGACGCGCTGCTTTTCCTGCAACTGGTGGACGGTGGAGAGCTGGTCGCGGAGGCGGGCGGCAGCCTCGAACTGCTCAGCCTCCGCGGCGGCCATCATGCGCGCCGTAAGGGTGCGCTCCAGTTCGGCGTGGCGGCCTTCCAGGAAGAGCTGGGCGTCGCGGACGGCTGCGCCGTAGACCTCGGGGGTGGTGAAGCCCTCGACGCAGGGGCCCAGACAGCGGTGGATGTAGTACTGGAGGCAGGCGCGGGGGTGGTAGCGCTCCAGATCGACCTTGCAACTGGGGATGAGGAAGCTGCGGTGGATCAGCTCGACGATGCGGTAGGCCAAGTTGCCGGGAAAGTAGGGGCCGTAGTAGGCCGCGCCGTCCTTGCGGAGGCGGCGGGTGACGAAGACCTTGGGGTGCCGGTCGGCCAGAGTGAGCTTGACGTAGGGATAGGTCTTGTCGTCGCGCAGCAGGATGTTGAAGCGGGGATGGCGCTGCTTGATGAGGTTGTTTTCGAGGGCCAGGGCCTCTTGCTCGTTGCCGACCAGGATGTAGTCGAGATCGACGGCTTCGCGCATCAGCGAGCCGGTCTTGGCGTTGGCCTGCGCCGCCTCCAGCAGGTAGGAGCGCACCCGCGAGCGCAGGTTCTTGGCCTTGCCAACATAGATAACCTCGCCCTCGGCGTTTTTGTAGAGGTACACGCCGGGCTGGGTGGGCAGGCTGCGGATTTTCTCGTAGAGGTCCATGGCGGGTCGAGGCCTGTGTTTAGGATAGCTGCATGAGCGGTCAGTGGTCAGTTGTCAGGGATCAGTTGAGCTTGCTTGGCAGGGCTGTTGGGCTTTTGTGATCCTCCCACCAGCCTCCGTTGGTATTTGATCCCCGATCGCTGGCCTCTGTACGCAATCCTTACCGGGGTGCGTAAGAAATACACAGTGGAAGTGGAAGCGCTATCTCAGGGGTATCCTTGTATCGCATGTATTATCTTATATTTGCATGGCGAATGCGATTGGCCTCGGAGGTGCAATACCCCAGGTGACAGAGAAGAAGCCATCTCTGCCGGCGGATGGGCCGCCCGGCAAGCAGGATGGCAGGGGAAGGAACGGCACGATGCATATCGATCGAATGGCTTCATGGGGATTGGCGACGGCTTTGGCGGTGGCGGGCGCGACCGGCTGCGCCACCAAGAATTATGTGCACAACCAGACTGCGCCGTTGGTGAACCAAACCAATCAACTGGAAGACAAGACGGCGACCAACAACCGTCAGATCCACGCCGTGGACGAGCGGGCACAGGCGGGTATTACGCAGGCGCAAGGTGCGGCGGACAGCGCCACGCAGAGTGCGCAGAACGCCGGCAAGGCCGCCGGCGAGGCGGAGATGGCGGCCAACAACGCGGTGCATCGCGCCGACTCGCTGGACAGCGTGGTGAAGGGCCTGGACAACTACCGTCCCATGGGCAATGTGGCGGTCACCTTTGGCTTCGACAAGGCCGTCTTGTCGAAGGAGGATAAGGAACAGTTGGACGAGTTTGCCGCACAGCTTGCTTCGGCCAAGAGCTACATTCTCGAAGTGACGGGCGGGACCGACTCGACCGGGCAGGCCCAGTACAACTACGACCTGAGCCAGCGGCGCGCCGATGCGGTGGTGCAATACCTGGCGGCAAAGTACGGTATCGCGGCCCATCGCTTCTATCTGATTGGCATCGGCAAGGACAAGGAAGTGGCTCCCAACAGGACCGCGGAAGGACGCAAGCAGAACCGGCGTGTGGAAGTGCGGATGCTGTCGAACACGGCCGAGGCCTCGGCTCCGGCGACGAGCGGGCAGTGAAGGAAGTATGCTCGTGCTTCAATTCAAATGGGCAGGCTGGGGAGTCTTACCCGCCTGCCCACTCGTTGTATCGAGAGTTTCTTGAGTCGTTTAGTCAAGCTTACAAGAAAAACTGCGGTTCCCTCGGAGTTGCCGCCAACTCGCCATATCGATAGCCGCGAAGCAGGGACTTCTTATAGGGAACGTACACCGTGACCGACTCTCGATTACGGTGTTCGAGAGCGATAGAGATTGCCTCCCTCATTGGGCCATTTTCAAGCGATATGCGACTTTCCCAGCACAATGCCGCGGCGCGAAGGTCCCCAGTTTGTGCCCTGCTGAGGTACAGTTCGATGTATTGGTCGATGACCGCTTGCGATGGCGGATGCTCGTCGTCGAGTAGCAATCCGTCGGCCGCCAATTGCCCATCTTCGCCCATTGAGGCGCCGAATGGAAAGAATTCCCCATGTTTTGAGAGTTGCTTCTGAGCAAACCCGATGCAATAGTCCACAAGATCGTTTAAGTCAGGATGGGCCATGCGGGAAGTATAGCATCGCAGATAACTTGTTCAGGCAACTGCCAGACGCTTCAGTTTGATGCGGTCTGGTGGAATCTGCGCAAGATCGTATTGCCCTTGTTGTGTGATCCAGCTTTGCGCGCTTCCGCCGAAGACCTGGGAAAGCCGTACGGCCATCTCCGGCGAAATGCCGCACTTACCGTTGACCAGTTCGGAGAGTGTGGTGCGCGTGACGCCCAAACCTGCTGCCGCCTGGGTAATGGTGAGGCCGAGCGGCTCAATGCATTCGCTGAGAACAACGCTGCCGGGATGTGGCGGGTTCTTCATTGGAATGGGTAAACCCCCTTGAGTCTGACGTCCCTCAGTCAAGCAGGCTAGCAGCTAAGAGCTGGAAACTGAAAGCTGCTTTACGTGTTCGGCGCGGACGTCGTTGGCGGTGAACAGGCAGAGGAAGGGCGCGTTTGCGGCGGCGGTCTCGACGGCCGGGCGGCCGTTGGCCTCCTGGCGCTCGACGATGCAGACCACGGCAACAACCTCCATGCCGGCTTCGCGGGCGGCCTGGATGGCGTTGATGGTGGATGCGCCGGTGGTGCAGACGTCGTCCACGATCACCACGCGCGCGCCTTGGCGGCAGAAGCCTTCGATGCGGCGGCCGGTGCCGTGGGCCTTCTCGGCCTTGCGGACCAGGAAGCCGTGGATGAGAGGAGCCGCGGGGTTGGACTGCGCGCGCCAGGCGCTGGCCGTGGCCAGGTTGCAGACAATCGGGTCGGCGCCCATGGTGAGCCCGCCCACGGCATCGGCTGCAATGCCGTGCTCTTCGAGCAGCTCCAGAATGGCGTGGCCCGTAAGTCGGCCGCCTTCGGCGTGGAGCGTGGTGGTGCGGCAGTCGATGTAGTAGTCGCTGGTGCCGCCGGAGGAGAGCGTGAACTGGCCGAGGCGGAAGCTGGTGCGGGCGAGAAGAGCGAGCAATTGCTGGGCATGGGTGAGAGTGGTCATCACTGTCGATTGTAAATTGAACGAAGTGAGCCCCCTGGACTTCAGGGGTTTGGCAATGGCTGAATCGGCTGCTGTTCAGATCGCTATGAAAGATTCGTCTTTTCTTCGTTATTTGCTTGAATTTATTTTGATGTGGTGCAAAATGGTGATTGACTTGCCGGAGTGCGCCGATGGATACTGTGCGTCCAAGTGATAAACCTTGGTGTGGGATACTGGAAATATGGTTGAGCAAGGTAAGAAGCCAGGAAAGCTAGGACCGGCAGGATCAGGTCCACAAAGTGTGCGGGTTTCCAACCCGCACAACATCTCCGCGACCTACGCAAATCATATCGGCGCGGGTGGAACGCTCACCGACTTCAGTTTGTATTTCATAGAGGTTGGCCAACTTCCTGGTGAAAATGGGTCTGTAACGAGGCAGGAATTGAAGGCTGCTGTAACGTTACCCCTCGCCCTTGCGGAACCGCTCATGCAGATTCTTCAGCAGATTGTTGAGGGTCACAAATCTTTGATCGAACAGGCAACTGTGGCGGCAGAGGCAAGTGTCAAAAAGTAAGGACATTTTTTGGACACGGCCAGATGTCTTCAAGAATCAGGTCTCGCTTCCCATCTGGGTTTGGGAGCAGCACGCCTCGAAACATGCCTTCGACAAGTATCCAGCCAGCGAAGAGCATATTTACCAGGCAATTGTTAATCCAGATCATGCTCATAGGAGTTTGGACCCCGTCATTGGGGATGAATCATGTATTTTTGAGAAGTTTTTCGAAGTTGAACAGCAGCCGTTCTTTGTGCCGGTTTTATTTGACGGGGTAGTTGATCCTGGAGATTACGAGCAGGGCGGAAAGAACGGCAGGGTGCTAACGGGCTATTTCCCTGGGCGGCAAAACATCTCGCGCATGATAGGCGAGATATTTTGGTCGAAGCCAAAGCCGAATGCCCCCGAGGATTCGAAATGACCTTCGAATACAACGCGTTCGCAGATGTGATGGTGGTTTCGATCTCGGAACCCTCTTCGGTGTGCGTCTACGTTGAGAGCCAAACTCCAGGTGTCATTTTGCGAGTGGAGGAAGCCAACGGAGCTGTTCGTGGGTTTGAGGTTCTTGTTTGGAGCCGAAGAATTGCAAAAGGTATTGTTCTTATTCCAGAGGTGACGGACCCAGAGTTCCAGTCGCAGTGGATGAAGAATCAATCGCTAATCCGCCATACGGGCAACGTCTCCTAGACCAACGACTCGGTGAAGACACAATAAAGGCTGCCCTTCAAGGCGGCCTTTATTGTGTCCTCACGGTTGGAATGCCAACTCGGGTTCTCTCGATTCCTACCAGCTATGCAGCCACTGGTCGTCGTGTCCGATGCGCACCGGCACATCGAACAGTTCGCTCAGGCGGGGCGCGGTGAGCAGTTCCTGGCGCGGCCCGTCGGCTACGATGCGGCCGTCGCGCATGAGAATGATGCGCTCGATCTCCGGCAGGATATCGCCCAGGTGGTGGGTGACGAGGACCAGCCCGGTGCCTTCCTGGGCGAGTTTGCGCAGGGTCTCGCGCAGTTCGCGCTGGGCGGCCAGGTCCAGGGCATTCGAGGGCTCGTCCAGCAGCAGTTGCCGCGGGCGGTGGACCAGCGCGCGAGCGATCAGGATGCGGCGCTTTTCGCCGGCGGACATCTCGCCCACCATTTGCCCGGCCAGGTGCAGGGCCTCGATACGCTCCAGGGCCTCCACGGCGCGCTCGCGCATCTCTTCTGTCACGTGCAGGTTGGGCCACAGCGTGGAGGCCGAGAAGAAGCCGGCGATCACCGCGTCCAGGCCGCAAGTGACGGCGGTGCGCTCGCTGGGCAACTCCGAGCCCATGAGCCCCGCGCCCACCACGCCGAAATGCTTGCGCAACTGGGTCAAATCCCAGCGCTCGCGGCCAAAGATGCTCACTTTCAACTCGGGAGTGAAGATGGGGTAGATCTGGCAGGTCATGGTGAGAATCAGGGTGGACTTACCGCAGCCGTTGGGGCCGAGAATCGCGACATGCTCGCCGCTGCGGATGGTGAGGTCCACATCGTGCAGCACCACGCGATCGCCGCGCGCCACATTCACCTGGCGCAGCTCCAAAAAACATGTTTCGCGGCTTTCTTCTTGATCCGTTTGCGTTGAGAGGTTGCTTTTCACATCTTCCAGCTTATCCGAACGGCCGCGCCGCGAGGCAGACGGGGTTATGCCGAAGTGCCGCAGTTGCGGCCTTTCGCCTTGCTCCGATACATCCGTTCGTCTGCCCGCTGCATGAGCGTCTCCGCAGTGTCGCTGAAGCGAGCCAGCGCGGCGCCCACGGAAACCGAGGGAGAGATGCGCCTTCCATCGTCGCAGAGAATCGAGGTTTGCGCCGCGAGGACGACACACCGGTCGGCGAGCTTTGCTAGAACCTCAGGGGTTACGTTCCGCACGATGGCCACAAACTCATCGCCGCCCCATCGCCCCACAATGTCTGTCGGACGCAAAGCCCCAACCAGGGTCTTCGCCACCTCGATCAAGGCCCGATCCCCGCCGGCGTGGCCGAAGGTGTCGTTGACCGTCTTGAACCTGTCGAGATCGATGACCAGAACTCCAAAGGGGTCCCGATGAACGGCAAACTCGCCGAGAGCGGTTTGCACAGACATCTCCAGAAAACGGCGATTGGGCAATTGCGTGAGGTGGTCCAGAAAGGCCAGCCGGCTCATCGCCTCGATTTTGCGGTTGGTTTCAAGCTGCGCCGAGTTGTCGCAAAAAATCTCCATCGCTCCGACGATGGCCCCGTCTGCGTCGCGGATGGGCTGCACTTGTACAGCCACCGGCACGCGCCGGCCTTGCTTGTGGCGCAGAAAGACAGCCGCCTGGTGCGGCGCGCCATCGGCAATGCTTGCGGTGAGAGGGCAGCCGTCCATACACAATTGCTTGCCGGCTGGATCCACGTGACAAAGGATATTGTCCTGGCAGCAGCGGCCCAGCAGTTCTTCGGCCGTATAGCCGCTCAGGCGAGAAGCTCCCTCGGACCAATAGAGAATCTTTCTATTTCGGTCCACAAAGTACACACCGTCGCTGATGCGATCCAGCAACTCTCTGTAAAAGCCGGCGTCGTTCAGCGTCATTTCGGGTTGCGGATCATTCGAGTCGATGCGGTCCTCATTCCCGGATTGTTTGTTCCATCCTCTTGGAAACGCTTCTTGAATATCGGCAGATGTCGAAGTGGGGATCGGCAGCGGCCGGGCTTTTGCCGAACTTACCTGCTAGATTAAATGGAAGAATGGCCATGAATGACACCTCCCAATTCCTCCTCCCCAAGGGTTTCCGTTTTGCCGCCGGCAAGGCCGGACTCAAGGCCAGCGGACGCACCGACTTCGCCCTCATCGTGGCCGATGCGCCGGCCAGCGCCGCCGCCGCGTTCACAGCCAACCGGGTCACCGCCGCGCCGCTGATCGTGGACAAGGAACATCTGCGGGCCACCGGGTGCAAGGTGCGCTTGGCGGCGATCAACGCGGGCAACGCCAATTGCGCGGCGGGGCAGGCCGGACTCGATGCCGCACGCGCCACCTGCGCCGCCGCGGCGGAGATCTTCGGCTGTCGGCCGGAGGAAGTGTTTCCCTCCTCGACCGGCATCATTGGGGTTCCGCTGCCGGCGGAGAAACTGATCGCCGCAATGCCCGCGCTGGCCGCGCGGCTGGGCGCGGAATTCGACCATTTCCAGGAAGTGGCTCAAGCCATTCTCACGACCGATACGGTGGAAAAGACAGCCTTTGCGCGGCTGGAGATCGACGGGCGCGAAGTCCGCATCGCGGCGGCCTGCAAAGGCGCGGGAATGATCCATCCGCAACTGGTTCCCCACGCCACCATGCTGGTGTACGTGCTCACCGACGCCGCGGTTGAGCCGGCGGTGCTGGACGTCTACCTGCGCCAGGCCATCGAGGTCAGCTTCAATCGCATCTCGGTGGATGGCGACACCTCCACCAACGACACCGTTCTGCTGTTGGCTTCCGGGGCCAGCGGCGCGGAGGTCGCGGCTGAAAACAAGGAATTCGCAGCGGCGTTGACCCAGGTGTGCACCTCGCTGGCGCGGCAGATCGTGGGCGACGGCGAAGGCATCGGCCATGTGGTGGAGCTTCGCATCGAGGGAGCAGCCAGCGACGCCGAAGCGTTGCGGGTGGCTAAGGCTATCGCGCATTCCCCGCTAGTGAAGACTGCCTGGGCGGGTTGCGATCCCAACTGGGGCCGTCTGATGGCGGCGATCGGTTACTCCGGCGCGGAGATTGACCCGGAGCGCATCGACATCTGGTTTGGCGAGCTGCGCATCTGCCGGGACGGAGGCCGGGCCGAGGAATTCGACGAAGCCGCGGCCCACGCCTACATCGCGCAGCCGGAGTTCTCTATTGCCATTCAGCTTCACCAGGGGCCGGGGACGTGCGTTTTCTGGACTACCGATCTTACCGCCGAGTACATTCACATCAACGCGGACTACTCGACCTAGCTGGGGGCGATCGCGCGCGACGCGGCCACGGTCGATAAGGTACATGGGTGGTCAAAGGGCCGGAGTTTCGGCCCGTGAGGCAGTTGCACCCAACGGGCACTACAATAGGTGCGTTCCTAATTCTCGATCTGTTGCTGCTCCGGGGATGCAGGGTGTCTTATCGTTGGTGTGTCTTTGCGCCAAGGTTGGGGATCGATGGTTCCGGGCACGGCTGCGGCTCGGGATCTCAATTCTTTGGCTTGGGAAATACCGGAAAGAAAGAGATGACGGGCATATGAAGACCTGTCCACTGTGTGACACAGCCTATCCGAATCACCAGAGCACCTGCACCACCGACGGCGCACTGCTGATCGAGTCCAGGGAGTTGGAGCCGGGAACGCTCATTCGCGGCAAGTACCGCATTGTGCGGCTTCTGGGCCGCGGCGGCATGGGTACGGTGTACCTGGCGGACCACATTCTGCTGGGCCGCCAGCGGGCGCTCAAGTTCATCTCCAGCGAACTGAGCCAGGACCCGCGTTTCCTGAAGCGCTTTCGCCACGAGGCGCAAGCAGCCAGCGAATTGCGTCAGGCCAACGTAGTCGAAGTCGTCGATCTGGACCAGGCGGAGGACGGTTCCCCGTACATCGCCATGGAATTCGTCGACGGGCTGGACCTGCGCCATGCGCTTGCTTCCGGGGCCTTCCCGGTGGAGCGGGCGCTGGCCATTGCCCGCGGAATCGCGCAGGGGTTGAGCGCGGCTCATGCCAAGGGCATTATCCACCGCGACGTGAAGCCGGAGAACATTCTGCTGGCGCGGGGCAGTGGCGCCTTCGAAACTCCCAAGCTGCTGGATTTCGGCATCGCCGCCATGAAGGAGAGCGCCACAGCCGTGAGCCGCACCCGCGGCCTGATGCTGACCCCGGAGTACGCCTCTCCGGAGCAATGGCGAGGAATGCCCAGCGAGGAACTGGACTGCCGCACGGACCTCTATGCGCTGGGCGGTGTTCTCTACGAGATGCTGACCGGCCAGACCCCTTTCCATGCCCACAATACCGAAGGGTGGATGTACCAGCATCTGCACGAGGAGCCGCAACCGCCCAGCCGGTTGCGCCCGGAACTGAAGAAATATACGGGACTCGATGCTCTGGTTCTGCGCCTGCTGGCCAAGGATCGGGACTCGCGTTTTCCGACAGCGGCCGCCTTGCTGGAGGCGCTGGTCCCGAGTGTGCCCAAGGTTCGTCCGCCGACGGTCGTTGAAGATCGCCCCAAACCCGCTCCGGAACCCGAACCGGAAGAGCGGCCAACCAGAAGCTGGAAGTGGGTCATTCCCGTGGCGCTGGCCGTTGCCGGGCTGGGAATCTGGTTGGCCATGCGGTTCTTGCTGCCCGCCTCGGCAACTGCGGTCCCGGTGCTGACGCCGGGCAGCGGCACTTACGCCGCGGCGCAGCCGATCGTCATCTCCGACGCCACCCCGAACGCGGTGATTCACTACACCGTGGATGGCAGCTCGCCCACCGAAACTTCGGCGGTGTATTCCGAACCCGTCACCTCGCTGCCCAGTGGGGCCGTGCTGCGCGCCATGGCGAAGGCTGAGGGGCACGCGCCCAGCGCGGACATTACCGCGGTCTACATCTGGTCGGGGGGCGGTGCCTCCCGCACGGCCGACAAGCCGCAGGGCGGCAGCGCCTACGATCGGGGCAAGTTCGCCTACGACCACAAACAATATGCCGAGGCGCGGACGCTCTTTGGCTCGGCCTGCGACGGAGGAGAAACCAAGGGCTGCAACTATCTGGGCTATCTCCTCGCCCAGGGCCTGGGCGGGGCGCGCGACCAGGCCCAGGCGCGCGCGGTGTATGCGGGAGCCTGCGACCGGGGGAATATGTCCAGTTGCGCCAGCCTGGGCTCACTCTACCAGGATGCCAAGAACAACGCCGACGCGCGCAAGTACTTCCAAAAAGCCTGCGACGGGAAATTGGCCGAGGCCTGCGACCTGCTGCGCGGCGTGGAGTAGGCCGGGGAGCGAAGACGCCGGCTGAGGGGTTGAGGCAGGTGGCGGTGTCGGGCTAGCAGAGTCGGCGGAAGGTCAAGGGGAGCAAGGGATGCGTAGCAGGGTTTTCGCAGGGTGTCTTTTGGCCGCGTGGATGGGATGCGCGGCTCTTCAGGGGATGGCGCAGCAGGACGAGGGGCCGATTCTGCGGCCGAGGGTAAGTCCGAAGCCGGCTGCCAAGCCGGCGGCGGGCGCCACGCTGCTGGTGATTTGCGACCTGGCCTGCAACTGGAAGCTGGACGGCAAGCCGCAAGGGCGGATTGCGGCGGGCGACTCGGGCACGGCCAAAGTGGATTTGGGCGAACACCTGGTGGTGGCCGTGACCGTGGACGGCCTGGACAAGGCGCAACAGCTCTCCGAGGTCAAAGGCGCCGGGCAGAAGGTTGTGAACTTCGAGCTTCAGCCGGTCCGTGCGGTGCGGCTCAAGGCCGAGCAGGAGGCTCAGGAGAAGGCCAATCGAGAAACGGCGGAAAGAGACGCTCAGGCGGCCAAGGACAACGTCGCAAAACAGCAGATCGAGAAGGAACGACAGGATCGAGAGCGGGGCGCGCGGGAAGATGCCGCCCACCTGCAGGACCTCCGCGATCACGCCGCGGAACGTTCCAAGCAAGGGTTAGCTTTCTACAACCAGAAGCGCTACGAGGAGGCCGCGCCACTTTTCCGGCAGGCCTGCGACGGCGGGGATATGAATGCCTGTCACGATCTCGGTGTCTCCTATGACAACGCCCGCGGCGTGCCCCAGGATTATGTCCAGGCGCGCATTTTTTACAAGAAGGCCTGCGACGGGGGGCAGATGGATGGCTGCAACAATCTCGGCCGGCTTTACGACAACGGCTTTGGCGTGGCTCAGGATTATGGTCAGGCGCGCACGTTTTACCAGAAGGCCTGCGATGGCGGGCAGATGGGGGCCTGTCACGATCTCGCTGTCTTCTACCAGAACGCCCGCGGCGTGCCCCAGGATTACGGCCAGGCGCGCATGCTTTACCAGAAGGCTTGCGACGGCGGAGAGATGACCAGTTGCACGAATCTCGGCTTTCTCAACGACAGCGGCCTCGGCGCAACCCAAGACCGTGCCCAGGCGCGCAAGCTATACCAGAAGGCCTGCGACGGCGGGGAGATAGAGGGATGCAGGGACCTCGGGGTCCTTTACGAAAACGGCATTGACGGGCAGAAAGATTACGTCCAGGCGCGCACGCTTTACCAAAGGGCCTGCGACGGCGGGGAGAAACTAGGCTGCACGAATCTGGGCGTGCTGTACGAGAACGGCCTGGGCATGGCCAAGGATTATGACCAGGCGCGCACGATGTACCAAAAGGCCTGTGACGGCGGAGAGTTTGCGGGCTGCAACGGTGTCGGCTTCCTCTACGACAGCGGCTTGGGCGTGGCCCAAGACTATGCCCAGGCGCGCGTGTTTTTCCAGAAGGCCTGCGATGGCGGGTATGCGCGGGGCTGTTTCAATCTTGGCCGGCTCTACTACGGCGGTCTCGGCGGCGTCCAGGACCATGCCCAGGCGCGCAGCTTATACCAGAAGGCCTGCGACGGGGGGTACGCGCGATCCTGCGAGACCCTGCGCGCCCTGCAGTGAGAAGCGCGGGGTAAATCGGAGCGGATGGTCGAAGGCGTGAAGGGCTGGTGCGAGAGAGGATTGGCGGGGTGAGAACGGGAAGCAAGTTGGCATGGATTCTGGCCGGGGCGTGCGCAGTTGGGTTGGGTCAGAACCTGGCCGTTGCGCAAAGTGACGAGGGGCCGATTCTGCGGCCGAGGGTAAGTCCGAGGCCGGTTGCAAAGCCGGCAGCGGGCGCGACGCTGCTGGTGATCTGCGACCTGGCCTGCAACTGGAAGCTGGACGGCAAGGCGCGGGGACGGATTGCGCCTGGAGACCCGGTCACCGCGCCTGTTTCCATGGGCCAGCATCTGGTGGATGGTGCGACGGCGGACGGCCTGGACAAGGTGGAAGACGAAATCGAGATCAAAACCGCCGGGCAGACCATCGTGCGCCTCGCGCTCCAGTCGGTGCGCGAAGTGCGCCTCAAGGCTGAGGGGGAGGCGGCCCAACAGAAGGCAGACCGGGTGGTGGCGGAAAAGGCCGTGCAAGAAGCCAAGGACCAAGCCGCGCGTGAGCAGCAAACCAGGGATGACACTGCCCGGTTGCAGGAACTGCGCGATCACGCCGCTGAGCGGTCGAAGGAAGCGTGGGAGATCTACGGCCAGAAACGCTACGTGGACGCCGCGCCGCTTTTCCAGAAGGCTTGCGACGGCGGGGAGATGACCAGTTGCAGGAGCCTTGGCATCATGTACAACAATGGCCTCGGCGTCAGCCTGGACTACGCACAGGCGCTCGCCCTTTCCCAGAAGGCTTGCGATGGGGGGGAGATGTTGGGCTGTGCCAATCTTGGTTTACTCAACGCCAACGGCCAAGGCGTGACCCAGGACTTTGGGCAGGCGCGCAAGCTTTTCCAAAAGGCCTGCGATGGCGGAGCGATGACGGGCTGTGCCAATCTCGGCGTGATCTACGACAAGGGCCTTGGCGTGACCAAGGACTATGCCCAAGCACGAACGCTTTACAAAAGGGCCTGCGATGGAGGGTTCCAGGGGGCATGCGAATCCCTGAGCAACATGCGGTGAAGCGCTCAGTCCGCAGCGCGCTGCTGAATGGTATTTGCCCCCAAGGCTTTTGGCATTTTCTTTCAAGCCTCCGCGTCTTTTCGCCCGGTTCCGGGTTAGAGCAACTTTGACTGGCGGTTTGGGGCGCAATGCGCCCAGAATCGTCAGAGGGATGACGGCATAGGCAGTCCTGCCGATAAGGGAAGCAGCGGGAGGGCGGGATGAGGGTTGGACGATGGGTGGCCTGTGTGCTGGCTGCGGTTTTCGCGGTAGGGGCCGTGCCGGTCTTTGCGCAGGAGGACGAGGGGCCCATTCTGCATCCGCAGCCCAAGCCCAAGCCGCCGACCAGCGCCATCCTGCTGGTGACCTGCGACCTGGCCTGCAACTGGAATCTGGACGATGGCTCCGACGGGCATCTCGAAGCCGGGGGGGCGGCCAAGGTGAATGCCGCGTTTGGCCGGCATTCGGTGGCCGCTGCCACCGAAGACGCTCTCGACAAGGCGGAGATCCAGATCGACATCCGGCCCGTGGGGCATACCGCCGCGCACTTCGCGCTCCAGGCGGTTCGCGATGCCCGGCTCCAGGCCGAGCAGGCAGCGCGCGACAAGGCAGAGCAAGAGGCCCGCGACAAGGCAGCTCAGGAGGCGCGCGACAGGGCCGAGCAAGAGGCGCGGGAGAAGGCCGCGCGCGAACAGCAGGAGAAACAACGCCAGGCACGGCAGCCGAAACCCGCTGCGGTGTCGGGATCCGTGGCTACGGGACTGAGGCCGGGGGCTCCGCGCGCCGAACAAAAGGCCATCGAACTCTACAACCAAGGGCGCTATCTGGGGGCCAGCCAATTTTTCGAGCAGGCCTGTAACGCCGGCAACGGTGAAGGCTGCGACCGCCTGGGACAAATGTACGGCTACGGCACCGGGGTTGCGAAGAACACCGGAAGATCGTTCGCGTATTACTCCAAGGCCTGCGAACTGGGAAATGTGGATGGCTGTGTCAGCGTGGGTGCGTTCTACGAGGAGGGAGTGGCTGTCGGCCAGGACTTGCCTCGGGCGGTGGAGATCTACTCGAAGTCTTGCGCTGCGGGCAGCCCGGCGGCCTGCACCGACCTGGGCCTGATGGCGAAGGACGGACGCGGCATTTCCCAGGACTACCTGCGCGCGGCCGGCCTCTTTGCCAAGGCATGCAATGCGGGCGATGCCTTGGGCTGCGCCAACCTCGGGGTCAGTTACCGGGAAGGCCTTGGAGTGAATCCGGATCGAAAGATGGCGCGGGAGCTTTTCTACAAAGCCTGCTCGATGCGCAACCAGTGGGGATGCAACCAGTTGCGAAAGATGCAGTAAATCTGCCGTCCTCCGAGCGATGCTTCCGGGTGTCCGTTTACAATCGCTCCAAGCAGTGAGGACACGGCAAGCATGACGGCCAAAAAGAAAGAAGCAGACGCCGCGGCGGAAGCGCCGCCGGCCAAGAACGGCTTCTCGCCGATCTCCGGCGAGAAACTGATCCAGCTCTACTCGACCATGGTGCAGTGCCGGATGCTGGAAGAGCGCATTGGCCTGCTCTTCAGGCAGGGCAAGCTGCAAGGGAGCGATGCCGCCTGGGCGGGCCAGGAGGCAGCCGTGACGGGAGTCGTTCTCGACATGCTTCCCGAGGACGCGCTTGGACTATCCGGCAACGGCCTGATAGCCAGCTTCGTCAAAGGGGTTCCGCTGGAGTGCCTGTTCCGGCCTCTTTTGACCCAAGAAGAGGCCGGCGCGGATGCGGGCTCTTCCTCCGTGGACCGGATGGGCTATGCTCCGCTGAACGTGCTCGCCTCGCCTTTTGCGTCCGTCGCGCGGCAGGGAAGAGCCGCCAAGGTTGCCCAAGCCAACAAGAAAAAGAAGAACAACCGGATTGTTGTCGCGTTCTGCGGGGAGGAGCCTGCTTCGCAGGGCTCCTGGCATAAGACGCTGAGGTTAGCCGGCGCCCAGGATTTGCCGATGATCTTCGTTTGCCTGAGCGGCCTGGAGGGCGAAGCGGAGAATCCGAAGCCTTCGGCCCAGCCCGGTGGCGGCTCATCGAAGCCCCAGGAGGACGGAATTCCCCGCATTCCGGTGGACGGCAGCGATGTGGTTGCCGTCTATCGTGTGGCGAGCGAGGCCATCGCCCGCGCCCGAAGGGGGGCCGGGCCTACCATCGTCGAGTGCAAGGCCGATGCGGCGGAAGGGCGGAAGGCTGGCGATCCCCTTGCGAAGATGGAGAAGTATCTGACCGGCAAGGGGTTGTTCCGTGAGAACCGGAAAGCGGAAGTCGGCATCCAATTCGGCAAGGACCTGGATGTAGCCATCGGCCTGGCGGAAAAGCCGCAGTCTCCGCGAGGCATGTAGGGGCTGGCCGGCAGCCGTTGGCCTGGCATCTGCCACCCTGGCAAAACAGTGAAACCCGGCGTGGGCTGGACGCAGCCCGCCCTCCTGCATCCTTCAAGGGATTGAATTCAAAGGAAATTTGCACCCATGAGTTTGTGATTATCCGCTCAAACCGGAGCGGATGAGTGATAAAGTGGGGGGTATGAACGTGAGCATGTGTGTGGCCAAAGCTCCTTTGATCCAACGCTTGACGCTGTTGGTGGGACTTCTCCTCTTGACCGGCTATCCACTCGCGGCCGAACAACCTGCAACGCCGGCTGACGCGGGTCAGCAGAAGAGCGACCAACGCCCTGCGCCGGTCTGCGAACCGGCAGCGCTTGGCTCGCCGTACATCCCGGTCGATAGCTGGGTTTACCCGGCGGTGTTGCGGCTCTATTCACTGGGTTTTGTAAACGATGTTTATCTGGGTATGCGTCCGTGGACGCGGACCAGTGTGAGTCACATGCTGGAAGACACCGCGGCCCGGATCGAAGACGCGGATACCGATGCCGATCCGGCGGCGGGCGAGGCGCAAGATATTTTCGAAGCGCTCACCCGCTTTTTGCGATTCGACACCGAGGGCCCTTGCCTGAAACACCGGGGCAATCTGCGCCTGGAATCGGTCTACTCGGTAGCGCGGGGTATCAGCGGCACGCCCTTGCGCGACAGTTTCCATCTTGGCTCGACGATTGTCAACGATTATGGCCGCCCCTACCAGAGCGGGTTCAATAGCTACTCGGGCGCCAGCGGCTATGCGACCGCGGGCCGCTTCGTGCTCTATGCGCGCGGCGAGTTCGAGGCAGCGCCCTCCGGGACCGGCTACTCCCAGGCATTGGCCAGCGAACTCAGCACGATCGACGAAACGACCTTCCTCAATCCCGCCGGCATTCCGTATAACCAAGCCACCATCCCCATGGGACCGATCGCCGCCAGCACCGACGGAAGGGTGATCGAGGCCTTCGCCGCCGCCCATTTTCTCAAGCACGAGATATCTTTCGGCAAGCAGGACGACTGGCTTGGACCTGGCTTGGGCGGAGGAATGGCTTACTCCAACAATGCGGAGAATATCTATTCGTTCCGCATCAACCGCATGGAGCCGCTGCATGTTCCGCTGCTTTCGCGGGTCACGGGGCCTTTCCGCTATGAGTTCCTGGTGGGCAAACTCCGCGGACACACGTACATGCCGAATCCGGCCTATATCGCCAAGCCGTCGTCGAGCATACAGAATGTGATTAATCCCGGCGACCCCTGGGTGCATCTGGAGAAGATCAGCTTGCGGCCCACGGAAAACCTAGAGTTTGGTTTCGAACGCACCGCGATCTGGGGCGGGCAGGGACATGGACCGATTACCGTTCACACCTTCCTGACCAGTTTTTTCAGCTTTGCCTCGCCCAGCAATGCAGACAAAAACGGCCGCGACGATCCAGGCGCGCGCTTTGGCGCCTTCGACTTCTCCTACCGCTTGCCTTTCGTCCGCAAATGGCTGACGCTCTACACGGACTCGGAAGTGCACGACGATGTTTCCCCAGCCGATGCCCCGCGCCGCGCCGCTTACCGGCCAGGCCTCTTTCTCTCTCATGTGCCCGGAATCGCCAAACTGGATGTGCGCGTCGAGGCGGCCTCCACCGATCCCTCCAGTTCGAACACTGCAAGCCATTTTGGCCGCTTCATGTACTGGGAGCTGATCCAGCGGCAAGGCTATACCAACCAGGGGCAGCTTTTCGGCGACTGGATCGGACGCGAAGCGAAGGGCGGCCAAGCGTGGGTCACCTATCATCTGAAGGGGAACGAATGGATGCAGGTGGGTTGGCGCAATCAGAAGGCCACCACCTACTTCATTCCAGGCGGGACTACGCTGAACGACATCACCTTCCAGGCGGTCAAGCGCATTGGCAAGGATTTCGAGGTCAACGGCAACTTTGCCTACGAGCGCTGGAAGGCTCCCCTATACCCCACGGGGACTCCAGCTAGTCCGGCGAGCCAGCAGAATGTCACCACCACGACTATTCAGCTCACCTGGTTTCCCGAACGAAAGGTCAGTTTCTAGGGGGCAGTCTCCGAAGCTCGAATACGGTGCAACGCCCCTACAGGGCGCGACCGTCTCTCCTGCCGTTACCCAGGGCTGCTCCCTACAAGGGGGCAAGTTGGGGTTCGTGCTTTCCCACCCTTGACGCCAGGGCAAGAACGCGTCAAGGATGGGGCACGGAGCATTTGCGGCTAATCTTCCGCGACCTTGCTGGCGCTGCGCGTGTAGCGGACGACTTCGACCGAAGAGGTGGCGACCAGGCCGTTCTCGACCATGGCGTCGAGGAAAGGGACGAGTCTGGCGATCTGCTCTTCCGTGTCCACGATGCTCAACTGGATGGGGGCGTCCTTGGCCAGCGGCCAATGACTGGAGTAGCGGATGCGGCTGCCCGAGCCGTAGCCCTCGATGCCGCGGAATACGATCGCCTCGGCGATGCCTAATTCCATACATTTGGCCAGGATGGCTTCATGCAAGGGCTTGCCGTGCCAGCGGTCGTCTTCGCCGAAATGGATGCGGACCATGCGAGCCGGAAACTGTTCCTTCATGACTGTGCCTCCATTTCGAGAGCGCGGTAGGCGTATTTGACGATGTTCACATCGGAGAAGACGACCAGGCCCTCGGCCACCATCTGGTCAACCAGAGGCAGGAACGCGCGCAGTTTTTCTTCGGTGTCGACAGCCGAGAGCATCACCGAGCCATGGTGATTGGCGTGCAGCGGCTTGTCCTTGTGAACGCGCCGGTGCGCGCCATAGCCAAGGATGCCGCGATAGACGGTGACGCCGGCAATGTCGTTGGCGCGCATGGCCGCCACCAGGGCTTCGTAGAGGGGCTTGTCCTTCCAGCGGTCCTCTTCGCTGACGTAGATGCGCATCATCTGCGCCTTGCCTTCGATCTTGAGGTGGGTGGGAGGGACGGTCTGCTTGGGCTTGGAGACCTGCGCGGGCTTGAGCACGGTGGTCTCCTGCATCTCGATCAAGCCGGTCCCGGCCAACTCTTCCAGCTTGCCCAGGATGGCGTCGATCTTCTCGCGGGTCTCGATGAACTCGATCTTGATGGGCAGGCGATCGGAGATCTCCACCATGCTGGCGGAGTGCATGTGGTGGTCCGCGCCGAAGCCCGCCACGCCCTTGGTGACGGTGGCGCCGGCCACGCCGCGATAGAAAAGAAAATCGAGAATGCTGGAGTAGACCGGGACTCCGTGACGGGTAGCGCCATCGCTGAGATAGATGCAGACCTTCATTGCCTTTCCCGTGTTCAGCATGATCCCTCCGTCCGAGACAGGAGAAGCGCCGCAGAGCGCTCCCGGTTCAAGGGAGGATTGAAGCACTGTTCGGGGAGAACTGGCAAGAGGGAGGAAACGATGCGCAAATCCGCCCAAAAAACGGGGATTCGGGTGGGGATTTCGAGTCCCCAACTTTGGCGAAAAGCAACCGCGGATCTTTCGGCCCGCCGCGCGCGCTCCGGATGATTGGGCGGGATGAGATTCGTGCTCTCCCACCCTTGCGACAAAAAGAAATCGCAAGGATGGGGCACGGGGCCTTTGTGGAAGACCAAGCCGGTTCATTCGTGCCGCAAGCGGCTTGTGCGAGCTTCGCGTTTAGGAGATCGCTTCGGCCAGCACCGATCCGGCCCAGACAGAGGCTAGGCCGAGAATGAAGCTGCCGCCGGCGTACAGGGCGGCCATCAGGAAGGCCCCCGAGCGCAGGGTGGAGAGGGTCTCCCACTCGTAGGTGGAAAAGGTGCTGTAGGCCCCGATGAAGCCGATGGGGATGAGGTAGCGCCAGGCGGGGTTCATCCCCGCGCGCCGGCCCATGTAAGTCATGGCGAAGCCGATCACGATGCAGGCAGTGATGTTCACGATCAGCGTGCCATAGGGGAAGCGGATGCCCATACGGCCGGAGATGGTGGAACCGACCCAGTAGCGAGCAATCGAGCCGAGCGCGCCGCCAATGGCGATAAGCAGGTATTTCTGCAAGGGCATCCTCTCTCTCTAGATTACAGCGTGAAAGGGCAATTCACGGTTCAGGCTGGTTTCTGGAACTGGCGCTAATATCCCATGCGATAGTCCACGTACAGAATATGAGCCTTGATCTGCTCGCCGGCTCTGTACTGCGGGAGTTGCGCCAGTTTCAGCATCCGCAGAATGGCGCCGGGATTCCCGCCGCTCCACTCGACAAGCTGAGGCAGAATCACGTCCAGATTCGAGGCTCGCAAGTGGATGCTCGCCGCCTGTCGTTGTGCGAATTCCAGCGCGATCGGTTGCGGCCAGTTTGCGACCTCGACGCGCTCCGACTTGAGCGCGCATAGCGGGCGGAGATCGCCAATGTCTTCCATGTGCTGCGAGCGGGAAGCAAAGACGACCGGCGTGCGACCGAAATAATGCAAGTCCTTGATCGTGCCGGTCACCACCCTGGACGGCCCGTCGAGATGGTCGAGCACCATGAGAAATGGCCGGGTATCGAGAGCCCGATGCGCAATTCCCTTGAGGGAAGAGGAGGAAAGGGCGTCGATCTTTTCGGGAACCTCGACTTGCTTGTCGGCCGAATGCATCGCCTGGAGCAAGGCCAGCAGAAACTCGCGGGGCGATCGAATCTGCGCCACACAGAGCGCGAATGGTTGGCCCTCGACGAACCTTCGCAACAAGCGCGATTTGCCCGCGCCCTCCGCTCCGTATACCAGCATGGACTTGCGCAGCGTCGCCTGCTTCCGAATCCGGTCCAGCTCCTCCTCGCGCTCGACACTGCGCAGATATTCACGGCTCGGCTCGGTCAAGACTCGATTCCCCTTCACATTGAGATCCGATGATGCCGTGGAAAGGCTGGAAATCCCGAATCGTATCGATCTGCTTCTCCGTGGCGTTGAGGCGAAGCAGCGCACGTTCGACCGCCGGCGCTCCCTCCTCTTGGGTCTTGCGGGCGCGCGCCAAGGCGAGCTCCGCAATGCGGCTCACCTCGTGCAGGAGTTTGCGTACCTCGGCTTCCAGGCGATTGCGGCTCTCCTGGATCCGGTTGAGAACATCGTTTTGCACCCGTGAGCTATTGACTTCCAGCAGCCATTCCAGAAACTCCCTCGCCTCCCGGTCGATCCACCTCCGCAAGCCAACCAGGCCAAGGAAGAGATCCGCCAGCCAGCGCAGCGGCGAGGCCGGTTGCGCAAGCTCGATGAAGTCCTTGAAGTGAAACTGGGAGCGAACGCGGAAACCTTGTTCCGTGTCGAGGGCATGAAGCAGGCGGCCAAGCTCGGGAATTCCAGCCTGCGCCAGCTTGCTCAGGAAGTCGTTGCCCATCGAGGCAAAACGGCCAGCGACGAGGCGATACTGCGTCTCTCCCTCGTCTTCTTCGGGCCGCAGCCAGGGGAGGATGAGATTGCGCGCGATCTGCTGCGCCTGGCGCATGATATGGCGGCGATAAGCAGGGCCGAGGCCATGGGGCGCCGATTGCAGAACCGCTTCCAGTTGCCGGGCGGCATCCGGCAGAGCGACGGCCATATAGGCTTTGCGGCGGTCGAGAAAGAGATCCGAGAGCCGTTGCTGCTCACCCATCAGGAGATAGGCGAGTTCTCGCATGGATCGCTCCGCTTCCGCGATGGTCTGCTTCATCGTCGCTATGCGCCGCTCGGATTCGTCAACGGGGCGGAGAAGCGCGTCGCGTTCTTCGCATACGATGGCCAGCAGTTCACTGCCCAGGCGCTGAATGCCGCGCTCGCCTGCGGACTGGACGAGCGCGCTGCCGGAGTCTAGCACCAGGCGTTCCAGCGAATCGACCAGTTTTCCCCAATCGCGCGCGGGACCTCGCTTCTCCAGCCGCTCCGTCGCGCTGATTTCAAAGACAGCAACCGAAGGGCGGCGCAGTCGCTTTGCCAACAGCCGTTGCGTGAAGGCGATGGTCGCGGCTCGCTCGGCATCGCTTGCTTTATCCGCCTTGTTGAGGACGACGATGAGGTCTTTGACATGCTGGGCCACGGATTCGACCAGGGCCAATTCCTCTCCGGCCAGCGGCGGATCTGAGCCGGTGACCACCAGCACGGCATCGATATGCGGAAGGAAGGCCTGCGTGGTTGCGGTGTTGCCGGAAAACACCGACCCCAGGCCGGGGGTGTCTACGAGACACATGCCGGCGGCCAGAAGCGGGCTGGGGAGATACACCTCGGCGCCCGCGATTTGTTTTATGTTCTCCGGATTGTGCTCTTCGGAGACATACTCTTCCAACTGCTCCAGGGCAATCTCCCGCCAGGTGCCGTCGATGGCGCGAATCCTCGCGCCGCGCGTGAGGCCATAGCGAATCACGGTGGGAACAGCGGTGACCGGAACAAACCCGGCGGGCAGAATCGACTCGTCCAGCAACGCGCCAATCAAGGTCGACTTGCCGCGTTTGAATTGGCCGACACAGGCCACGAAAAAGCGGCCCTGGGCAAGGCGTTCCGCCAACTCGCTCGCCTCGCGGACAACATCTTCACTCCCTAGCTGCGCTGCCAATGCGGCCAGTTCCAGCAACCGAGTGGCGCCATCGCCGCCGGCTACGGGTCTTGTCTCCTCTTCCATCTGGATGTCCATTTCCTGTCCCCGCCAGCGCCAGACCCACGCAGAGAGCCGGCAAAGCACGACTCATCGTCATGAGGACCAACGCTCAATTTGTCATACAGGGATCGTGCCGGGACATGACTCCGCGACAGGCGCCCCTGTCAGGAGTCATCATCTGTCCGGCCTATGGGGAGGGACAGCGGTTAAGGGTGAACTCCTTCACCACAACCAACGCCTCTATTAAACGACGGAGGCGTTGCGCTGTCAAACAGCACATCGGAGCGGCCCGGCATTCGATGCAAACTACCGAGCCGCGCGCCGGGCGGCGACAAGGCAACGGACGAACTCGGGCGTAGATCCGCAGCAGCCGCCCAGGAACGAAGCGCCCGCATCGCGCATGGCCGCGAAATGCGACGCGAAGAACGCCGCCGAGGTCCCATAGCGAACCGTGCTTCCCTCCACGGAGGGCAAGCCGGCATTGGGTTTCATCCAGATGGGCAGATCGCAGGCCGCGCGCAACCGGCGGCAGATGAGAACCGCTTGCTCGACGCCGACGCCGCAGTTTGCGCCGACCGCGTCTGCGCCGGCTTCGACCATCGCCGCGGCCACGGCTTCGGGAGTGGCTCCGGTCATGGTGCGGTCCTTGTTCCTGCCGGTGTCGAAGGCAAAGGAAGCGACGACGGGAAGGCCGGTAGATTTGGCAGCCTTCACGGCCAGGCGGGCCTCCTCGATATCGCTCATGGTCTCGACCAGCAAGGCATCCGCGCCGGCAGCGGCCAGCGATGCGGCCTGCGCGGCAAACGCAGCGGCCATCTGTTCGGGCTCGATGTCGCCCGAAGCCAGCATCTTGCCGGTGGGGCCGATGGAGGCAAAGACCAGCGCGTACCCAGCCGCGCCTCGTGAAAGCGCGACTCCGGCCCGGTTGATGGCGTCGAGATCGGCGGCAGAGCAATCGTGCATGGCAATGGCATTGGCGCGGAAGGTGTTGGTGAGGATGACCTGGCTGCCTGCTTCCGCATAGGCGCGCGCCACCGCTTCCACTCGCTCGGGATGGATCAGGTTCCAGGTGTCGGGCACCGTGCCGGCGGGCAGGCCGCGCGCTTGCAGTTCGGTTCCCCAGGCGCCGTCGGCGATGAGCAGCCCGCCCGAGAGCCATTCGCTCAAACGGCTCGTACGGTTACCCGTGCGAGCCATTTGAGGAGCTTCATTCCGTTTGTCGCGATCGTTCATGCCGTTCTCCATCGAGACCCATTCTACCTGTCGGTGCAGGAGTAGCAGGGGTCGATGGAGGCCTGGATCAGCGGTGTGTCCGCCAGCCGCGCCTCTTGCACCATGAAGCGGATGGCCGGCATGTTGACAAAGGTGGGCGTGCGCACGTGGACGCGGGCCGGCTTTTGGCTGCCCTCTTTCCAACTGACGCTGTAGATGACCTCGCCACGTGGAGCTTCCACGCGGGCGGTGGCGGTTCCAGTGGTGAAGGAGATTTTGCTTTCGCCGGCGTTCAACTCGCCGGGAGGCAGCTTGGTGAGCGCCTGGCGGAGAATCTTGCAGCTCTCCATGATTTCGAGGGCGCGCACCAGCAAGCGGGCGGTCACGTCGCCGGCCGGCTGCACGGGCACCTCGAACTCCATCTCCTCGTATGCGGCATAGGGCGCGGCCTTGCGCAGATCCTGGCCGACGCCGGAAGCGCGCGCCACCGGGCCCACGACGCCCAGGGAGAGGGCTTTCTCGTGGGTCAGCACGCCTACACCCGCGCAGCGCGAGATGGCCGTGGTGCTGGTGGTGAAGATGGGGATAACGGTGCGGAGCATCTCCTTCTCCAGCGCATCGACCATGCGCAGCAGAGCCTGGGGGTCTTCGATGTCGCGGTTGACGCCGCCGATGCGGTTCATCGAGTAGTTGACGCGGTTGCCGCTGATGGCCTGGAGCAGGTCCATCACCTGTTCGCGCAGGGCAAAGCAGGTCATGAACATGGTCTTGAAGCCCATGAGCTTGGCGGCGATGCCGGCCCAGAGCACGTGCGAGTGCAGCCGCTCCAGCTCCGCCATGATGACGCGGATGTACTTGGCGCGCGGCGGCGGGGTCAGGCCGGTGAGCTTCTCCATGGCCTGGCAGAGGGTGAGGGTGTGGATGTTCGAGCAGATGCCGCAGACGCGCTCCATGAGCGCGATGACCTGGACATGATTGCGGGTTTCGGCCAGGTGCTCGATGCCGCGAAAGTTGAAGCCGATATGCAGCTTGGCGTCGCGGACGGTCTCGCCTTCGCAGATCATGTCGAGCTTGTAGGGCTCTTCGAGACCGGGGTGGTACGGTCCCATGGGAATGGTGTAGCTCATTCGGCCTCCTTGCGCAGGTTCACGCCCAGCTTTTGACCCTCGCGGAGCAGCAGCGGGTCGTACACGCGGCCGGCAAAGTCGATGGCGTAGCCTTCGTGAATCTCGCGTTCAATCCAATCCACGGCCTCGCAGAGGTCGTAGATGCTATCGATGGGTTGGCCGAGGGCGATGGTGAAGGGAAAGCCCAGCAGCGTGCCGTCGAGGTCCCAGTGGTATTCCAGGCGAAAACCCTCTTCGCCGGGCAGTTCCACCGCGGTGATGGTGATAAAGCGAGCCTGGACCATGTTCATGGTCTTGGCCAGGTCGCGCACACTCAGGGGGCCGGGCGTCAGCCACAGGACGCCGCCTGTCTCGGTCCAGGAATTGGCGACTCCCAGTTCTTCGGGAATAGTGTCGATCAAGCTCATTGTGCGCCTCCAGCGGCAGGGGGTTCCGCGTTTTCGCCGGCAGCCGGCGGGGCCGCGGGCGCGGGCCGGGGAGCGGGCGCCTTGCGGGCAACGGTATAGACGTTCTTCAATTCGTGGATGGTCAGGTACAAGGGCGGGCATTCCGCGTCCTGGCTGAGGGCGTGGGTCTTGCAGCCCTCGACGCAGCGTCCACAGAAGGTACATTGGCCGGGATCGTAGCTCCATGTGAACTCACCCTTGCCGCCCTTGAATTCGATGGCCCGGGAGGTGCAGCGGAACTTGCAGATGGCGCAGCCGGTACACTGCTCCGGGTTGAAGTGCACCTGTCCCCGAAAGCCCTTGCCTTCTGCCGGGCGGGCAGGGAAGACGAGGGTTTGCGAGCCGCCCCAGAGGTTCTTCCACAACATGGTCAGGATATTCACGATACGAACCTCATAAAGAGCGCGGACGCGACGGCCAGGCCCGCGAAGATTAGGGTGCATTGCCAGAAGAAGCGCACCGAAGTATCGATCTGCAAGCGCGCCGTGGCGGCGGCGGCCACCGAAAGCAGCAAGACCACGCCAAACGACAGAGCAACAAAGGTGATGGCAGCCAGCCACCAGATGGTCAGGTGGGGAGCAACCAGCGTGGCCACCAAACCGGTTGCGGCTACCCATTCCAGCCCATGCGAAAGGTCCCACATGGCCAGTTCGGGGCCGGCGTACTCGGTCATCGGTCCGGCGTAGATCTCCTGCTCCGCGTTAGGCAGGGAGAAGGGATTGATGTGCAGTTTGGCGGGCAGGCAGACCAGAATCGCGGCGATTCCCAACCAGTGGAGCGGGGAAGCGGGAAGCTGGGCCAGCGTTTCAAGCCGGAAGGTATGCTGCGAGGCCGCGATGGAGATGATGGCCAGCAGAAAGACGATGTTGTAGCTGACGCTCAACACGGCTTCGCGGGCCGAGCCGATCTCGCCGAAGATGGAGCGCGAGGAGAAGCCCGCGGCGATGATGCAGATCGAAGGCAGTTCCAGCAGCGCCAACAGCAGGATGAGGTCGCCCTCGAAGCCGCCGGAACCCGGCAACACGGGCAGCAGACCGACCGCTCCGGCCGCCGCCGACATGGCGATCAGAGGCCAGGCCTTCATCAGCATTCCGGCGACGCCGGTGCGCGGAGGCGTGGTCTTGCCGAGCAGCTTGATGAAGTCGAAAAACGGCTGCATGAACGGCGGCCCGATGCGGCCTTGCATCATGGCGACGGCTTTGCGTTCCGCCCAAAGGAAGAACCAGGCGGCAGGCACGGCGAAGAGCAGGCCGGGAAAGATCAGCAGACGGGCCAGGGCGGTGACGATGGGCATTTGCACAAACTGGGTGAGCTGGCTCATTGCTGCACCTCGCTGGCCGCCGCGCCGCTCTTGCATGGGCCGTCGCCGGAACAGGCGCAACCGCCGCCCGCTTCAGCCAGGGGAATCATGATCGACTCTTCGGGCCAGCGCTTGGCGGCCTTCTCGGCCAGGATTTCTGCCGCCTTGGCCACCGCGCGCACAATGGCGTCGGGACGGGGCGGGCAGCCAGGCACAAAGACGTCTACGGGGAGATGCTTTTCCAGCGGTCCGTCCAGGGTGCGGCTATCGATGAAGACGTTGGTCGTGGCCGGGCAGGAGCCGATGGCTACCACGGCCTTGGGTCCGCAGACCTGGCTGTAGACCGTCCGGATGGCGCCGGCGGCGTTGCGGGTGACTGGGCCGGTGACGACAAGGATGTCGGCGTGGCGCGGGCTGCCCTCAAGACGCACGCCCAACTGCTCGGCGTCGTAGCGGGGCGAGAGGGCGGCGACGATCTCGATATCGCAACCGTTGCAGCTTCCCGAGTTCATGTGGAAGAGCCATGGGCTGCGCTTGCGGCTATAGCACATCAATTTATTCCAGAGATTCATGGTCTCCCCCCATGCAGCGTTTGCAGTACGTCTGGCCAGATCCCGGCAACCAGCAGCAATACCACCAGCACCACGATGACTGATTTCAGACCGAATGGCTCCGTAATTGGATGCGGGAGCTTCGGGAACGGATGCGCTTCGTGCGGCGGTCCCCACCAGAAGCGGGTCAGGGCCAGGGTGTACGCGATGAGCGCAAAGATGGAGGAGCAAATGAAGACAGCCAGCAGATAGGGCGAAATCTGGAAGGCGGTCTCGTAGAGGCGCCAGCGGCCGGCAAATCCCATTGTCGGCGGTACGCCCAGCATGGCCAACATGCCGAAGAGGAAGCCGAAGGCGGCGACCGGGTAGCGGGTGGCCAGGCCGGTGTGCTCGCCGTCGAGGACCCCATCGGCCTCGGGGCCGGCTAGGCAGATGAAGAGCAGAGCCTTCGCGAGCGAGTGCGTGGCCGCCGCGATGATGACACCATTCACGCCAAATGTCGGATTCCAGTTCAAGCCTAACGATCCAAGACTAAACAGCAGGAAGCCCACATCCTCGACAGAAGAAAGCACAAGCAAGCGTTTGAGACTGCGTTGCGTAAGCATCAGAAAAGCGGCAACCAATGAAGTTAACGCGCCGATCCCTACCCACATGCCATGGGGAAACAGGACGTTAAGCCGCCCTATGGCGCCGACATAGAACTCAGCAAAGGCAGCCAAATCGACGACGGCGATGATGAGCCCCAATACCAATGCGGGGAGTTCATCTGCCAGTGAGAGCAGCCAGAAGAGCACCGGTACTGCGGCGAGCTTGACGACGATCCCTGTGATGAGTAAAGCGCGCGACCAGGCCCAATTCCTGCCCTCAAAGTAGTTCGCAACATCGCCTTGGATTAGAACCTCGCTGGCCACGGCGCAAAGTACCGAAATGAGCACGACGGCCAGATAGGTGTACTTGGCCGCTCTCGATTTTGCAGTTAGCCAGACGACGACTACCGTCAACAATGCGGCGGATTCCAGCAGACCGAGACGCAGCCAAGGGTCGGGCATGAGGAGGCCGCTCAACGTCAATCCGCCGACAACCAACATACTTAGCCAGAGAGGAAACTTGCCCTTTGCGCCGCTGACCAGCGATGTAAGAAACAATGCAGCTGCGGCTCCGCAAATCGCCGCAATCAACAACGATGGGATTGGTAAATTTGCACCCGTGTAAGAACCATCAGGAGCCGGTGTTATCCATTGAACGAGGGCAAAGACAAATGCAGCAAAGACAATCACGAAGAGCGTTGCTTTGCGTTCGAATACAGCCACTACTGCGCCCAGCGCGCGCGAAGCCGCTTGCAGGCCGCTCCAGACGCCCAGGTAGACCTTGTCCACGCTGGTCCACTTGAAGAAGGACTTCCAGTTGGTCTCAAAGATGTTCGAGAAGTCGCCGGCCGTCATCCTGCCGGTGTCGGAGAGAGGCTCGCCGCCGGTGAAGATGCCGCCGCCTGCTCCGGCTAATGCCGCTCCGCCGGTTGCAGGAGCTTGCCGCGCAACGTAGGCGATGGCATAGATGACGCCGCCCAGGATCAGTGAGACCAGGGCCAGGATGAGGCCGCCGGCAGTCGAGAAGCTGCCCGCACTGGACGAAAGTCCGAACCAAGTGACCTGCACCGGGGTCATTTGCAGTGCGCCCAGAACAGGGTTGAGAAGGTAGTTAACCGCCAACTGCGGCGCAACGCCCAGGACGATGCTGCCCACGGCGATGAAGCCCATGCCCCAGACCATGGTGGCGGGGGATTCGTGGGCCTTCTTGGTGTCCTCGGTCAGCGGCCCCAGGAAGACGGCGCTGGTGGCCTTGGCGCAAAGGAAGACAGTGCCCAGACTGACCGCCCAGGCGACCATGGCGGGGACGGCCCATCCGGCCTGCAAGGCGGCGGCGTAGAGCATCCATTTGCTGGCGAAGCCGCTCATCAGCGGAATGCCGGCCATGCTGCCCGCGCCGATCAGCCAGGAGAGCGTGGTCTGCGGCATCTTCTGCGCCAGGCCGCCCAGCTTGTTCATGTCGCGGGTGCCCGCGGCGTGCTGCACCGAGCCGGCGGTGAGAAAGAGTCCGCCCTTGAAGAATCCGTGATTGAGGCAGTGCAGCAGGCCCGCGACGATGCCCAGCGGGGTGCCGATTCCGATGCCCATCATCATGTAGCCGATTTGACTAACCGTGGAAAAGGCCAACATGCGTTTCAAATCGGTCTGCACCATGGCGTACATGACGCCGACGGCCATTGTGACGGTGCCGACCCAGATGAGGCTCGCGCTTCCCCAGGCGAAGCCTCCGGCTTGGGGCCACGCGCCGAAGCTGTGCATACGGCAGGCCAGGTAGACGCCGGCTTTGACGTAACAGGCGGCATGCAGCAGGGCGCTGACCGGGGTGGGCGCGGCCATGGCCTCGGGAATCCAGGTGTGCAGGGGGAACTGTACGGATTTGGCGACCAGGGAGACCAGCATCAAGACGAAGATGCCGCCGGTAAAGGCGTGCGCCACCTTGGGATCGGTCCACAGCGCGCTGCCGGTACGGAAGTAGATGGCTAGGATGGCGGCCAGCAGTCCATATCCCGCAATGTGGGTCATCAGCAGCACTTTTCGAGCGCCGGCGACTGCCTCACGGTTGCTGTACCAGAAGCCGACCAGGCTGAACGAGCAGAGTCCGACCACTTCCCAGCAGAGATAAAAGAAGAAGAGGTTGGCGCTGTACACCAGTCCCACGAACCCGCCGATGAAGATCAGCATGGTGGTGAAGAAGCGGGTGGCGGACTTGTCGTGGGCCATGTAGCCGATGGAGTAGAGCAGCACGAAGGCGCCCAGGCAGGTCCCCATAAATGCGAAAAGGACGCTCAGGGCGTCCACATGGAGGACCAGGGCCAGAGGGCCATCCCACTGAAACAGATTGAGTTCGACCGCTTGTCCTGCCTGAACCGAACGCGCCGTGGCGGCCACGGCGAGCACTGCCGGCAGACAAGTGAGAAAGGCCAGAATCCCCTTGGCTCGGGCGGTACAGAGCCTGGCTACAAGAATTTGTAGCAAGGCGCCCAGCAGCAGGGAAGACGGCGCAATCAAGATGAGACTGGAAACTGTCATAGGGGAATATAGTAGGAGCCGCAATTAAGGCCTAGATGTGATGAGCCTCACATGCCGACTTTATGTGCCGTATTGCGAGATAAGCGGACAAGCAGACAGCCCGGATTTTTTGGACCTGAAAAGCGGTCGGCGGCAAGCAATCGAGCCTCGGCTTCCTCCTGGATAAGGTTTCGTCCTTGAAAGTGCCCGCCAAGGACCTCGCATCTTCATGGATACACGGGTGTTAGATCGGCCAGCGGGCGGGCGCAAAACCCGATGTTGGGCGGATTTCAGGCGGACCGGCCTGCAAAACCGCTTCAACTTCCCCGAGACGCCTAAAAAATGGTCGAGAGCTTGGCGAAGGAATCCAGTTCGAGCAGGTGTTGGCCATCGGGCGCGGGATCGAGCGCGGCATGTTCCAGCACCCACGTGTCCTTGTGAAACAGGAAGACGGCGTGCAGGCCGGCGGCGAGCGCTGGATTGATGTCGCTCTTGATGCTGTTGCCGATCATCCAACTGGTGTGCGGGGTCAATTCATGCCGGACCATGACCTGGCGGTAGGTGGGCGGGTCCTTCTCGGCGGGGATCTCCACTGCGGAAAAGTACTTGGCGAGCCCGGAGCGGGCGAACTTGTCGGCCTGCTCGGCCTGGTTGCCCTTGGTCATGAGGATGAGCCGGTGGCGCGTGGCCAGCTCGGCGAGCGTTTCGGCCACGCCGGGAAGCAGTTCGATCTCCTGTTCGGCGATGGAACGGGCAAAGCCCAGGATGCGCTCGGCCTTCTCTTCGGTGACCGGCGCCGGGCTGAGGCGCTCAAAGCAGGTGACCAGCGAGCGGGTGAAGCTCGAGAGTCCGTAGCCGTGGGCCAGGATGGTCTCGCGCTCCACGGCATTGAGGGTGACGCGCACTTCCGCGGGGGTGTACTCGTGGTGGTTCAAATAGCTGATGAAGGCGGCGATGGCCCGCTCGAAGTAGATGTTGTTCTCCCACAGGGTGTCGTCGGCGTCGAGGAGCAGGGTCTGACCGGGAGGGAATTGAGGCATGGTTCCATGGTAAAGCGTCTAGCTTGCCGCGGGGTGCGTCGCAAGGATTGGCTTCCCAGGAGGGCGGCCTGCGCAGGCAAGGCTTTGGCCAAGCGGCAAACTTCCATTGCGGCTTCCGAAAGAACCACCGCCGGCTGGCTCCGGCGGGGCACTGTCGCAGAGGCTGGGAAAATTCCTCGTTCCAGCGGAGGCGGCAGGGCGATTTGACCGAAGCGAGTCGAAGACGCGGAGATTACTTCGGCTTCTGAAAGAGAACCTTGTAACCGCGCTGGAAAGCGCGCAAGTGACTGCGCATCGCTTTGCGGGCAACCGCCGGATTGCGCTGCTTCAGCACATCCAAAAGCGCCCGGTGCTGCTTATAGGCAAGCTCCGTTCCGGCCGGCAAGAGCAGGCTCTTCTCGATGAACTCCTGGAGCCCCCCGCGAATGTGCTTCAGCAACTCGCTCAGTACCTCGTTCCCGGCGGCCGAAGCGATCGCCATATGAAAGCTCAAATCGAGGTCGGCGGAAGATTCGCTGCTCCCTTCGGCAACCGTCTTCATCTCGCGTACGATCTTTTCCAGATTCCTGAAGTCCTGTGCCGTGGCTCTCTGCGCACAAAGGCCTGCCAGCTCGGTCTCGATCAGCAGGCGCGCTTCGCAAAAATCGTTGACTTCCTTTTCGGTGTTCAGTACGCCCTTGGCCCGCAGCAGAGGGCCGTCCATGTACTTGGACCGCTGGTCGGCCACGTAGCT